>OLFX01003062.1_pt1 | contig 11894 bp, 9 predicted proteins | sample 1605091 | NCBI WGS metagenome assembly OLFX01 (sample SAMEA3888906, study PRJEB22519) | human gut metagenome | biome: human gut; feature: human-associated habitat; material: faeces | place: Denmark | collected 2012
TGATTCGCTAATCGCGTAAGCCAGACTGCCATTTTTGCCGATCAGCGAATCAAACACATCAGCTTCTTTCCGGTTTTTATATTTCTTTAAATCCGGCCAGCCTGATATAACGCTAATCGCGTCAGGAATTTCATAGCCCAGCGATAAAAGCTGTTGGCGGCTCAGGTAATATACAGGCCGGGTGTTAATTTTCACACACTGCCGCTGCGCGACTAAATCATTTAACAGCTGACTGATAAAATTGCGGCTGTAATTCAATTTCTGTGATAACCAGACAGCCGTAAACCGTTCGACATGATCGGAATCAAGCGGCGTTCTATTTAAAACGGCCAGTATCTCGTTCTGAATCCAGGTTTGATTTTCCCTCATTGCCTCTCCTTCAAAGATAAATAGTAGTATTTTAATAAATTTAGTATAATCGTTTTAGGAGCATGAATCAATCGTGTCCATGGTCAATGTAATTATTTATTTATCCAATTTATTCCTATTATCTTATAGGATTGAACATTGCTTTACAGATCAGAAAGTAAAGCGGGAAAGGAGCACGTATGTCATCCTCAATTCAGATCCGGCCGATACCGAAGCCTGCGCTTCATTTTACACCCAGTCTGGAAAAATCATTGCAGATCTTAACCTGGAACCGGGCTGAGCTGGTCGCTCAGCTGCGCCGGAAGCAGCGGACTAATCCGTTTCTGCGGGAATTGAAATCCAGCTGGCTTGATTTTCAAACACAAGCCTCCTCATTCAAGGATGATCTTTACGCCCAGCTGCACACCTTAAACCAACCATATAGAGAAACGATTTGTCAGATCCTGATCGAATCCTTAAACGACCGGGGTTTCCTCGATGAACCGCTCGATGAATTAGCGCAGGCATTTCATCAGCCGCTGTCTGATTGGGAAGAACAACTGCGGCTTCTCCAACAGCTGGAACCTGCGGGCATCGCGGCCCGCTCCGCTCAAGAATGTCTGATCCTGCAGCTGCAGCGCCGCGGTCAGACCGAGGCCATCGCCTTTTTAACGCAGTGTGAAGCGGAGATTCTGGTGCATGACTGGGCTGGCGCCGCAGCCAGGCTCCATTGCAGCGAACAGATGATTCAGACTTATTTCCAACAGCTGCAGGAATGCACACCTTTCCCTTGCGCCGCTTATGAATCGGAAACGGTCAGCTGGATTCTTCCAGAATTTGAAGTTCGCATTGAAGATGAACATTGCGTTCTGGAAAGCATGCAGGAAGTTGATCTGGAATTAAATGAAAATCCTTCTTTGGAATTGGCTCAGGCGCTCCACGAAGCACGGTTTTTCCTCGACGCTGTGAACCGGCGTACACTCACGTTAAGCCTGATTATGAACGAATTGCTTCAAATTCAGGAAATTCCGCTGATTCGTCAGACACCGCTGCACGCATGCCAGAAAAAAACGATTGCCCGGCGCGTGGGTATTCACCCCTCCACGCTGACACGAGCGGTTCAGAACAAGTATTTTCTATTTCGGGGAAAACTGCTTCCCATTGAAGCGCTCTTTGCTTCATCCAGCGTTCAGAATTACAGTACAGCAGAGCTGACTGCTTTCATTCAGAGTCAGATTAAACAGGAATCACCCGATTATCCATTAAGCGATATCCAGATATCAATGCGGCTGCAGGAAAAAGGAATTCGCCTATCACGCCAACTGATCGCCAAGCTGAGAAAAGCCGCAGGGATTCCTTCATCTTACCAAAGACATGCACAAAGAAAGCATAAAATGATCTGACTTTTACTTATGCAGCGCAAAGTTCAATTCAGATCTTCCGGTGCTTTCTTTCCCAGCAATAACATTTTTAAGCTGACTGTCCCCTGATCCGCCACCGAGAATTCCAATGTTCCCCAATACTTCTTTACAATTCCTTTAATAATCGTCATTCCCTGACCTGGATACTTCTTCTTTTACAGCTTCTGACGATCGCAGGAATTCCTGCATTCAACAGCCAGAAGATTTCCTTTAACCTTTATCTTAAGCATAATCCAGCCTTGCGACGCTTCGACCGCATTTTTCAGAATATTGCTTAATAAAGTATTCAAATCCAGACTCTCCGGCAATCCCAGCAGACTGCCCTCAATCTGAATTTCAAACGCGATTTTTCCCTGTTCGCATTGATGCGCAAAATAATTAAAGATTGCATTCGCCGCTGCGTCATCACAATATAACTGGCTGCGGATTCCAGCGAACCGGCAAAAAACCGTTAAAGAAATAAGACCAGAACATGACGATGGGAATCTGGTTCAGATAAAACCAGAACATGGTGGAATCATGCATCATTCTCTTCTCCTTCGCAAAATTGATAATTCGGGTATTGATCCGAAATTTCATGCAAAGTTGCCTCGTTATCCTGATTTTCCCGGATCGTAAATTGAAGCCGGGTCTGCCCGAAAAAATTTTTGGACAACGGATTTATAGCAAACGCTGCATGTCCTGCGAGAAAGGAAGGATACAATCACCTCTGAAAACAAAAACATGGCGAGCCCTCGATAAGAGGATTCACCATGTTTGCCTGATGTTCTTTATTTCTCGTTGGAAGCGCTGTTTCCGGCAATGCGTCCGGAAACGATGATCTCCGTGATTGCGTTGCCGCCCAGACGATTTCCTGAATGGAAGCCGCCGGTGACTTCGCCTGCCGCATACAATCCCTTGATCGCTTCGCCGTTTTCATTCAGGACGCGGCGATCGGTATCGACCCTCAATCCGCCCATCGTGTGATGTGTAGAAGGAGCCAGGAAACGAACCCGGATCATGTCCAGCTTGTACGTATCCGGCAGATAATTGCCTTCGTCGTCCATTTCGACCTGACCGACAGTTCCGCGATACGAAAGCTTCTCCACGTCCAGCGTATCGGCAACGCCCATGACGTAGTTATCGTAATCCAGAATTGTCTGCCGCAGCGTTTCCGCGTCGCAGCCGATCAATTCCGCGGTTTCTTCCACCGTTCTGAAAATCATCCGGCCTTCAACATCTTCAGGAATGTTGTTGAAACCGCCGGTGCCGGCCGTTGTTCCCACATTGGAAATTTCAACGTAGATCCCCGGTACATATTTTAATCCCAGTTCCTTTGCTTTTGCTTCGCTCATTCCGTTTTCAAAGCCGCCTTCTGACAGAACGTCGCGTTCCGCGGATTCATCGACATACCGCTTGCCCGTTTCCGGATTGACGTAAATGACATTCTCGCCGGCGCCGCCAGCCAGATTTCCATTATCAACCCAGCCTAACGGCATCATCTGTGTCCAGCCTTCACCGATTGTCGCTGCACCAACAGCCTGACCCATCGTCGTGCCGTCGCCCTTCAGACTCGAACGATTGGTTGTCCCGATATTGTTGGCAATGAATTCATCTTTCCAGTAATCATTTGTCTTCTGGACCATCTCAATATTCGCGCCATAGCCGCCGGTCGCCAGAATGACGCCCTTGTTGGCCATGACTGTGACCGGAGTTCCGTCAAACTGCGTCGCCTTCACGCCGGTAACGCGCCCGGATTCATCCGTGATCAATTCGTTCGCCGTCGTGCGGGTCATAATTTTATTCGCTTCGTTCGCTTTTAAAACCGTATTGGCCGGGACCGCGAAATATCCGCCCCACTTGCCTTCATAGAATTCGCCGTCAACCGTGCCGCCATTGACTGCGTTTTCACGCTGCCACAAGCATCCGATTAACGTAAAGGCACGGCTTTGATCAATCGAAGCTCCCTGAGCTTCCAGCCAGTCTTTAATTTCCTGACCACCTTCGACAAACTGACGCACCAGCTTTTCATCGCCGTAAATCCATTCCGTATTCTCCCGGTTAGGACGCAAGCCGCCATAATATGTCTGGAAGATATGCAGGTTGATCGTGGAGAACAACGTCAGCTTTGTTTCATGGACGCCCGCATCCAGCTGCGGCTGGGCCCAATCCAGATAAGCCCGGATTTCTTCTTTCAGCGCTTTCAGCGTCGGCAGGTATTCCTCATGGACGCCGCGCACCGCATTCAGCGCAATATCGCCCGCGACAAACGGATGTTCGTCGTCGATCGTTCCGTCAAACGGTTCTTCCGACCAGTTCAGAATCGTTTTCAGCGTGTCAATCCGTCCCGCGTCATTTTTAACTTTTTCGTAGGTTTCGCCATTGTATTCGCCGGTCGTCGCATCCGGATTGGCCGGATCCCAGACAACAGCGTCAAAGGTCGACTGATAAGCGCCGCCGGAAACTAACGTATTTCCGCCCATTTCCGCGTTCTTTTCCAATACCAGAACCGTGTCCCCGTTTTGGGCTGCCTGCGCGGCGGCCATCATGCCTGCTCCGCCGGCGCCGACGATGACGACGTCCCAGGTCCCTGTAATTTCTTCCTGCGCCGCATGTTCTACGGTGTTCTTCTTAAAGGCGTCCAGATCAGAAGCGCCCGCCGCTTCCGCCGCTGCGTTGACCGCGTTCTTCAAAGCGATGCTCGTAAAGGTCGCCCCGCTGACAACGTCAACCCCCGTGCCGTTGGCTGCCAGGATATCCTCAATCAAAATGGGATAAGCGACATCGCCGACATGCGCCGTTTCCTTCTGTTCTTGAATCTGAATGTCCGTAATTGCGTTTTCTGAGAAAGTCGCTTCAATCGACACTTCCCCGTTGTAGCCCTGTGCTGAAGCCGTATAGCTTCCAGCCGTGAATTTGAGTTCTGCTTTCTTCGTTTCTTCCTTCGTTTGCCCGCAGGCAGCGCAGGAAAGCACCATGAAAAGAGAAATCAAGATAAGGCCAAGTCTTTTCATATTTTCCTCCCTCGTCGATATTTTCACAATCGATCTGACCTTACTATAAACCCCGTGGTTACCACGGGGTCAAGATCCCAAATCCAGACTGCAGCTGAAATAATACCAGAGTTTGCCGTCTTCCTGAACCCGTGTGATCAGCCGACCGACCAGCTCCTTGCGGATGGGTTGATCGGTGCATTCCAGCAAAGAGGCCAGCGCCGTTTTCGGGATTTGCGTTAAGCTTTCACTGCGCGAAACAATCATTACCATTTTTCCGCTGCCGCAGCTGGTCTCGGCTTCCGCATACGGAAGTTCGTTTTGTCTGGCAAAATCGGTTCGGATCCCTAATCCGACACGCGGTTCCACGATATCAGAATCGGATGTCAGCTGCTTTGGATCGATCCGGAAGGCCAGATGCAGCAGTTCAGGAAACTGCATCCATTTTTCGATCATTTTCAAGACGTTCTGGCGGTCCAGGTTGGCGGGAGAAAACTCCAGGAAGCTCAGGCTGAACAGCTGCTGCACATTCAAATACAAGGGCTGCCCCTTCTGGTGGATCGCGCGCTGAATTAAATTCCGATAATAGATATTACGCTCAATCTGCCGTTCCAGCAATGCTTTTTGTTTTTGCAGCTGAAGCAGATTTTCCTGATAGCGCCCATCCTGATCCGCCAGACTTTCGGCCTCGTTTTCGGGATGGAATTGATTCAGACTCGCCCCCAGTCCCCGTTCATGTCTTAGATAGAAGACCTCGACCGCATTATCAATGGAAAATTCCCGGTAGCCGTTCGCCAGCACTTTCGCTGGTTTTAAAAGTCCAAGGTCGATATAATGCCGCAGCGTCTCCAGGGTAATCCCTGAAATAGCGCAAAACTTCTTGCTTGTGACCATATTTCTGCGGATGCTTCCCCGAAAGCACCGCCGTTCACCTGCCTTCTTTGTTGATTTCATGATGATCATTTCTATCTTAACATAGAATCACCCGCCGTTGTACTCCGGGCGTTTCTGGTTTCACTTCGCAGGTTGGCGAAGTCCAAGATTGGAATATAGAAGAATCCCTGAAAAGTTTGTAAACTGTAAAATAAAGGCATTACGTTAAGTTGTTTCGATGACTTAACCCAATGCCTTTGTTTTTACATTGTTCCTGATTTTTATAATGACTCTTAAAAATATCATTTGAATATTGTTTTATCCAATATCACCTCAATAAAAGGGAATACCATGACGATGGCAGTCATGATCAATAAAATACCGCAAGCTTTGATAAAATAGATGGAAAATAGAGTCGGTGTTCCATCTTTAACCGTGAGGAAATGTTGGTACTCCCAGACTTTCTCAGGATTTTTAAAAGCATATCCGCCATACCAGAAACAAAACGCAATGATCAATACCATAATCATCGGCAGGATCCTCCTTCGCTTCTTTCTGATTACGATCTCTGTCCACAAGACTTTTCAAACGCTGGATCGCCAGCATGCGCGGCATAACTCTTTTCTGCGAACTACTTCCTGTCCTGACAGAATCGCGAGATAACCCTTATCATTAAAACTTGGTACTTCATTCTTTTTTATGCGTATTCGTGCATAAACAACGGCTTGCCGCTCAGCGCGAACGCCTCCTTCGGCGAAGTCACCGCACTCCCATACAGCCGGTTGAACAGATCGTAATCGTTAATCCGCGCCATCGTGAAGCCATAGTCCTGCCATGTGAGGCCCTGAATAATCTTTTCCAGATGCTCGTCCTGCGTGGTATGCAGGATAATCTCCGGTTTCAGCTGCAGCGCCAGGTTCAACAATTTAAACAACGCGACACTGTTGAGATAAATACACTCGCGCACCTCGATGCCCTGCGCGGTCTGATATAATGACGCGTAGCCCTGAATCTGTTTGTTCTGATCATAGTAGGCGATCAGCTTGCCGCCCTCGGCATTGCACTCCTCCTGCAGATGATCGAAGTCTTCTTTCGTCCGCAGATAGAAACCATCGAAGCGCCGCACATACGCCGTATACACATCGAGCAGATCCTGCGACTGCACCTTGTAGGTCAGGCCCTCGTTGATCTTGACGGTGAAGGTGATGGTACCGTCATCGTTCTTGACGTCCTCAATGGAGGAAGCGGTGGTCTGGTTCATGACCATCTGGCCGAACTGATCGAAAATGACGGTGTCATAGTCGTTGATCAGGTCGCGGACAACCTTGTCGCTGGCGTTGTTGGTCCACCATGCGTTGCCGAGGTCACCGGAAATTTCGGTGGAGCTGCCGTAGATGACCTTGTTCTCACGGGTCTCGGTAGCAGCGGGCTCCTCCGTCGAGGTGGTGTCTTCGGTGGGAGTGGTGTCGGTGGTGTCGCTGGGCGTGGTGGGCTCAGCGGGCGTTTCCGTGTTGTTGGCGCAGCCGGCGAACATGGCAGCGACCATGACGACGACGAGCAGCAGCGCGAAAAGCTTCTTCAGATTCTTTTTCATCTTAATCCTCCTGTTTAAATTTATAATTTACTGTGAAGATTCCACAGAAAATTATCGATCAGCCGGTGTTGTGTCCGCCCCTCGCGGTCACTCAGCCGCAGGGTGCAAACACCACTATATTTGTAATTTATTATAGCATATCCGCCCCCCAGAATCAACCAAAATGATTTTTTTCCCGCCGAATAATCGCGTTTCCATCCATTTCCGTGCCGCGCTAAAAGCTTCATTGCAAAGAGCACTGGTGCAAAGCTCCCGAGGGATCGTCTTCCGCAGATCTGCAGCCGCAGGATGTCTCCAACAGCTCAGTCTTTTCTCCTGCAAGAGAAAAGACTGAGCCAGGCACCGGATCTGTGAGCAGTTGTCTTTGAATATTTGCTGCAAACAAAAGGTGCAGTCTGAACTTGTCAGGCTGCACCTTTTTGCGAGTAGGTCTTCTTTATTTGCCCCGCCCCTACAGGATGCACCCCAAAGGCTCCCCTTGCAGGGGAGCTGTCTGCGAAGCAGACTGAGAGGTTGTCACAAATCCGGCTCAACCTTTCCGGCTCGGCTTCGCCGAGCCACCTCCCCTGGGAGGGGAGGCTTTGGACTGCACCTTCCCCACATCGGGGAAGGCTTTTTTCTTTCCTACCGAAAAATTTGTATAATTTCAACGCACAATTTTCACCTTTTTGTGGACAATTTTCATGCCGGTTCTGTTGGAAGGCTGTTACAATGAAGCTGTAAGAACGATCGCCGCCCGGGGCGGCGGGGAGCGTATGCCTCTCGCCTTTTCTCTGCGGGGAGAAGGATTCGTCCGGCGCAGCAAGCGGTTTTGCGCGCTGTAAGAGCAAAACGTTTCGCTTTCCTGATACAGGAAAACGCGCCGCAGGAGAAAGGGGAATGGAAAAGGAAAATGGCCGATACGATTCTCAGAATGACCGGGATCCAGAAATACTTCCCGGGCGTCCACGCGCTGGACAATGCGCAGCTCGAGGTCCGCGAGGGCGAGGTCATGGCGCTCGTCGGCGAAAACGGCGCCGGCAAATCGACGCTCATGAAGGTGCTGACCGGCATCTACCCGAGCGACGGCGGCACGATCGAGTTTTTTGGCAAGCAGGTCCAGATCCACGGCCCGCGCGACGCGCAGGCGCTCGGCATCTGCATCGTCCACCAGGAGCTGAACCTCATGCAGCACCTGACCGTGGCGGAAAACATCTTTATCGGCCGCGAGCCGATGAAGGGCCCGTTCGTCGACAAGGCGAAGCAGAACGCCATGACGCAGGCTCTGTTTGAAAAGCTGCATCTCGACCTTGATCCGAAGGCCGTCGTCAAGACGCTCTCGGTCGCCAAGCAGCAGATGGTCGAGATCACAAAGGCGCTGTCCCATGAGAACACGAAGCTGCTCATTCTCGACGAGCCGTCCGCCGTCCTGACCGACACGGAGATCGACGATCTGTTCGTCTTCATCCGCCAGCTCAAGAAGACCGGCGTCGGCATCATCTACATCTCGCACCGCATGGATGAGCTCAAGCGCATCACCGACCGCATCACCGTCATGCGCGACGGCCAGTATGTCGACACGCTCGAGACGCCCACGGCGGAAATTTCCGAGGTCATCCGGCTCATGGTCGGCCGTACGATCTATGAAGAGCCGAAGACGAAGTCCATGTGCCCGCCCGACGCGCCCGTCGTGCTCGAGGCCGAGCATCTGTGCTCGCTGGACGTGAAGGACGTTTCGTTCCAGCTGCACAAGGGTGAGATCCTGGGCTTTGCCGGTCTGGTCGGCGCGGGGCGGACGGAGACGATGCGTCTGGTCTGCGGCGCGGACCCGATGGACGCCGGCGTCATCCGCGTGAACGGCAGGGAAGTGAAGATCCGCAGCCCGAAGGACGCCGTCCGCTACGGCATCGGCTATCTCTCCGAGGACCGCAAGCGCTACGGCCTGTGTCTCAATCTGTCCGTGACCGACAATACGGTCCTGCCCAGCCTGGAGCAGCTGTTCCGCGGCCCGTTCGTCAACGACGGCAAGGCCGACCGGCACGCGCAGGATTACGTCGAAAAGATCCGCACGAAGACGCCGAACACACGCGCCCGCGTCGGCAGTCTCTCGGGCGGCAACCAGCAGAAGGTCGTTATCTCCAAGTGGCTCCTGCGCGACTGCGACGTGCTCATCTTCGACGAGCCGACCCGCGGCATCGACGTCGGCGCCAAGAGCGAGATCTACAAGCTGATGACCCAGCTGGCCGAGGAGGGCAAGGCCATCATCATGATCTCCTCCGACATGCCGGAGCTGCTCCGCCTGTCTGACCGCGTGATCGTCATGTGCGAAGGTCACGTTACCGGCGAGCTCGACATCTCCGAGGCCACGCAGGAATCCATCATGACATATGCAACCAAGAGGGAAGAGGGGTAATCAATCATGGAGAAATTAGGTAAGAAAAAGCTGGATATGCAGAAGCTGCTGGCGCCGGCTGCACTGGTCATCCTGTATATCGTGTTCTCGGTCTTCGGCAATAACTTCCTGTCTCTGGACATGGTCAAAAACATTCTGGAGTCCAGCTACTACATTGGCTTCATGGCCTTTGGCGTAACGTTCATCATCATCACCGGCGGCATCGACCTGTCTCTCGGCACGGTCATGATGTGCGCAGCGCTGCTGGGCGGCTACGTGTTCAAGCAGGGCTGGCCGCTGATCCTCGCCATCGCGCTGACGCTGTTCGTCGGCATCGCGTTCGGCTTCGTCAACGGTGTTCTGGTCGCCAAGCTGAAGCTGCCTCCCTTCATCGCTACCCTCGGCACGCAGATGATGTCCATGGGCTTCGGCTCCATCATCACCAAGGTCCAATCCCAGACCTGGCCGACCGCGACGGCGGAAGTCGGCGGCTGGTTCAAGAAGGTCTTCATCCGCGCGGAGCTGTTCGGCATCAAGGGCTTCCCGGTCGGCGCGTTCTGGCTCATCGGCTTCTTCATCATCGCGGCGCTCATCCTGCACAAGACGAAATTCGGCCGCTACGTCTACGCCATCGGCTCCAATGAAGAGGCGACCCGCCTGTCCGGCATCAACGTCGACAACTGGAAGGTCGCGGTCTATACGCTCTCCGGCTTCTTCGTGGGCATGTGCGGCCTGTTCTACGCCGCGGCCTACACCACCATCACCCCGGGCACCGGCAACGGCCAGGAAATGAACGGCATCACCGGCGTCATCATCGGCGGCACGTCCATGTCCGGCGGCTCTGGCACGATGGTCGGCACGCTCATCGGCGTGTTCATCATGTCGGTGCTGAAAAACGGCCTGTCCTCCTGCGGCCTGCAGGCTCCGTGGCAGACGTTCCTCACCGGCGTCGTCGTCATCGGCGCGGTCCTGCTCGATATCGCAAGAACGAAGGCCGCCAACCGCGTCAAGAAGGGCTAAAGCCCAACATCCGTAACTTGTATCCTGCACGCAAAGCGTGTTTGATAAAAAATTTAGGAGGAATCAATTCATGAAAAAACTGATCGCTCTGCTTCTGGCACTGGTCATGGTCCTCGCTCTGGCTGCCTGCGCCGCCAAGACCGAGCCCGCCAAGACAGAAACCACCACCGAGACCACCACCACGACCGAAGAGACCACCACCACCGAAGAGGCGCCCGCCGAGGAAACTCCGGCCGCTGAGACCACCGGCGAGAAGATGTACATCCCCGTCATGGCGAAGGGCTTCCAGCATCAGTTCTGGCAGGCAGTCGCTGCCGGCTCCGCAGCCGCTGCGGAAGACTACAACGTCGACATCTACTTCGACGGCCCCGCTTCCGAGACCGAGATCGATGCGCAGGTCAACATGGTCAAGAACGAGCTGGCCAAGAACCCCAAGGCCATGGCTCTGGCTGCCCTGTCCACCGAAGCTGTCGCCGAGATCCTCGAAGAATGCGCAGAGAAGAACATCCCCGTCATCGGCTTTGACTCCGGCGTTCCCGGCGACACCACCGGCGCTGTCAAGGCGACCGCCTGCACCAACAACGAGAACGCGGCTGCCATCGCTGCCGACAAGTTCAACGAGAACGAGACTGTCGTCGAGGCCATGAAGAACGCGACCTCCGACAACCCCGTCATCATCGGCTGCCTGTCTCAGGACGCTGTCTCCGCTTCCGTCACCGGCCGTACCACCGGCTTCGTCGATGAGATGGCCAAGATCGCCGAGACCTATCAGCCCGGCAAGGTCTCCATCGAAGGCCACGCCAAGTGGGAAAAGAAGGTCGACGCTCCCGCCATCATCATTGAGGTCGCCATCTCCGCTACCACCGAGGCTACCGCGGTCCAGACCGCTGCCAACTCCCTGCTCGGCATGAACCCCGTTGCGATCTTCTGCTCCAACGAAGGCGCTGTCACCGGCTTCCTGGCTGCTGTTTCCGACGGCGAGGATCTCGCTGAGGGCGGCAAGTACGCGGGCCTGGTCGTCGCCGGCTTCGACGCTGGCGCTGCCCAGAAGAACGCGGTCCGTCAGGGCTGGTTCTACGGCTCCGTCACCCAGGATCCGTACCAGATCGGCTACAAGGCTGTTGAGCTGGCTGTCAAGGCTGCCAACGGCGAGGCTGTTGAAGACGTCGACACCGGCGCACAGTGGTACGATGCTTCCAACATCGACGACGAGATGATCGCCATGCTGGTTTACGATTGATCGAGACCGAAGCACCTCTGTCATTCCCCAAAACAGATCGTGCCGCCCTCCGGGG
>OLFX01003068.1_pt1 | contig 11883 bp, 16 predicted proteins | sample 1605091 | NCBI WGS metagenome assembly OLFX01 (sample SAMEA3888906, study PRJEB22519) | human gut metagenome | biome: human gut; feature: human-associated habitat; material: faeces | place: Denmark | collected 2012
ACAAGTGAGTATCACAACTGTCACGTTGTTGTCCTCCTTATGGGTACCATTTTAAAAAGCCTCCCTTTCTGCTTAGAATAATGGATTTAGATACTTTCAACAAGCATCCTCCATTATCTTAACACGTTTTAAATGAAATGAAACAAATTATTTTTGTTTTGCCAAAGTCTCCAACATATTTCGAGCCACACTATATTCATAATAAGGACCCAATTGATTGTTTGCGGCATATTTTGCCTCTTCCAAAGCTGTGCATGGCGCATACGAATGTTCAAACATCGACAACATTTGTAAGTCATTGCCACCATCACCATATACCGCTATTTCATCATCTTCAATATGTAAATACTGCCCTAACCAATGTACGGCATTTCCCTTATTCACACCTTGTTTCGTAATTTCAATCAAGTTCTTATCGCAAGGTGCATTCACAATTGAACTCGAATACTTTTCTAAAAATTTATACAAACGATTATACGATTTACCAGGCTGCAAATGTGAGTTGATCTTACAAACATCTTTAGACAAAATTTCCTCTTTCGATTGGTCAAACACCAAACGCTTTGAGATATTCTCCATAAAGAACTTTGCAACCTCAACATCATCCCCATCCGGATGAGGCATTCTCTCCATTTTCTCAAAAAACTCCTCTTTGGATTGTTTCGTATACGTCTTATAAGGCGTAATAAACTCTAAATCTAAATCATCAAATTCATCTAGAATGATTTTCAAAATATCCTTATCAATTAAATCCAACTTTAGTGTTTCACCCTCAGGACTCATAATCAAAGCCCCATTCATGCAAATGCGATAAATCTTATTTTCTAATCCATTCAATTCCGTCATTGAACAATCACGGCCCGTTGAAATTGAAAAAAGCGCATTCTCACTCACGATTTTTTCAACTGTAACCTTAATCAATTCGTCGAATTGATGACTTCTAGCAAGTAAAGTACCATCTAGATCCGATGCGAACAACTTAATCATTTGAACTCTCCACTAACGAATACGCAAGCTTCAACATGTTGTCAACATTCTGTAATCCATAATCCAACGTTTCAATTTGAGCCACTGGAATTTTAACTTTCTCTTTCATTTCAGGAATCTTAAAACGAACCTGTGGACCCACTAAAATACAATCATAGTCCTGCCACTTTGATTCATAGCCTCCAACACCCGTTGCGTTCACAACTAGATCTTTTCCGTTTTCACTTGCCCATTTTTCCATCTTTTTAACAATCAAGCCCGTCGACATTCCACCAGCACACACAAATAATATTTTCATATAATCCTCCTAAAACTCAATCTCTCCTGTTATATGATATGCCCTACGATAACTCACATTACGATTTTTACGCTTCATATTATTGTCTTCTCCAGGAAAATACATCGGATTTTTATGTGTTTTTTTATATCCATCATAAATATCCAAAGCATCCTGATACACTTCTTTCACATTCATCGTTCCATACATCATAGCTGGAATTACATAGATAGGAACTTGATTACCATACTTCTCAATATAATCATCAATCTTATATGAAAGATGTGGACAAGCCATAATTACATCATATTCATCATAATGTTCATGCACTTCTTTAAAAGGACAAAAGCCTATCTTTAACTTATCATCATATCCTTTTTCAACTAGTTCACTTTTAACTTTACGCATCAATACACTGCTTGAAAAACCTCCGCCGCAGCAGATGCACACTCTTAACATACACTCTCCATTTTTGTCTGAAGCTGATAATAAGCACCAATTAGATTGGCATCGTTTCTAAATTCACAAGCCACCACATCCACAGGACGTAAAGGAAATACAGGAATAAATAACTTCTTATATTGTTCATTGATTTTTTCAATCAATAAAGGCTGTGCTGAAATGCCTCCACCAATCGCAAATTTTTCCGGATCAAAAATAGCCTGAATATTATAAAGCTGTAAAGCAATGTAGAAACAAAATTCATCTAATGCCGCCAATACTTTTTCGTTACCAGAATTAGCCATCTCAAAAATTTCTTCACCACTATACTTTTCATCGGTTTCTAAATATTTTTGTACTAAACCCAATAAACCAGCAATTCCACTTGTGAAAGCCCATAAGCCATGATAATCAGCCGGATACGCATTGTTTGTGTATAAACAAGACACTTCTCCAGCCGAAAAACGTCTTCCATTATGCACTTTTTTATCTTTAATCAAACAGCCACCAATGCCCGTGCCTAAAATAATCGCAACACTATCCTGAACATCTTTTAAAGCACCATATCCTACTTCAGCACTCCCTGCACACTTGGCATCATTGCCAATCCATACAGGAACACCATATTTTTCACTTAATACTTTTTCAACAGGTTCCTCTTGAATATATGTCAAAGCACCACCTGTTAATGCGATTCCATTCTCAGAATCAATCACACCCGGCATACTTAATGCGATTCCATCCGTATCACTCGGTACAATGGTATCTATCACATCATATAAATCTTTTACTGTATATTCACTCTGATCATCCATTGAATTGGGTGCTGGAGTCTTAATTTTTCCACTATCCAACTTATTTCTATTTTCATCAAATAAGGCATATTTTATTGAACTGCCCCCAATATCCATCGCGAAAATTTTCATAACAATAGCCCCCTGTCACGATAAGACGTATCTGCCAGATCTTCAATTTCAAAATGATCCGTATATTCTAAAATTGTCACTGAACAATTTTCAACCTCTCCAAATTTTTTCATGTGATTCACAAATCGAGCTTCATCCAAATAATTCAAAGCCCCCATAATCACTCCACCATGCGCAACCACAAGTACATTATCCGTATGTGATTTGGCAATCGTTTCTAAACACGTCATAAACCGTTGATTGCATGTGGGCAAAGTTTCTCCACCATACATCTCAAAACCCTTTTCATACACGCTTATATCCGTAAATACATCCGATTCTTTTTCGCCTTCTAACGAACCAAAGTTCAACTCTTTCAATTCCTTCACATAGGCATAAGGTACATCTCTATCTTGTAGAATATAATGCATCGTATCCATAGCTCTTTCACTTGTTGAGCTATAAGCATACTCAAAAGGAATCGATTGCAGTGTTTTTGACACTGCAATCGCTTGTTGAATACCCTCTTGTGTTAATGGAGAATCACACCAACCTTGTACTTTCTTTTGTTGGTTGAATAAAGTTTGTCCATGACGCACAAGATAAATTTTCATTAATCTAGATTCTCTCCATTCGATGCGATCACTTTTTTATACCAATAGAATGAATCTTTACGACTTCTCGAATAATCTCCCGTACCATCATCTTGTTTATCTACATAAATAAATCCATAGCGCTTGCGCATTTCACCAGTTCCTGCAGAAACTAAATCAATACATCCCCAAGTTGTATACGCAATTAGATCCACACCGTTTTGGATGGCTTTATCCATAGCTTGAATGTGTTGTCTATAGTAATCAATACGGAATGGATCATGAATACTTCCATCTTCTTCCACTGTATCAAATGCTCCCAAGCCATTTTCAACAATCAATAGAGGCAATTCATAACGGTCATACATCATTTCTAAATAGTACTGTAAACCTGTTGGATCGGTTGCCCATCCCCAATCTGAATATTGAAGATATTCATTACGAGCTCCTGCCGAGAAGTTTCCACCTACTTTATCAGTTACTGTATGTGTAGTCACAACCGTAGACATGTAATAAGAGAAGGAGTACATATCTACTGTACCTTTTTTCAAATCCTCTAAATCTTCCGGTAAAATTTCCAGTTCCACATTATGCTCTTTCCACAAACGCTTTGCGTAAGTTGGATATTTACCCTTACATTGCACATCACCACAATAGAAGATTCCCTGTTCCCAAGTGTGACGATTTAAAAGGATATCACTCGGATCACAAGTCATTGGATAGAATGTAATTCCACAAATCATACATCCTATCTTATTTTCTGGATCAATTTCATGTCCAATTTGAACAGCCTTGGCACTTGCCACAAACTGATGATGTAAGATTTGGTACGCATTTTGGTAATCCTCATCACTCGCCGTATTGCCAAACATTTCTAAGAACATAACCGTGTTATTGATTTCATTGAATGTTAACCAGTATTTAACTAAGCCCTTAAATTCTTCGAAACATGTTTTCGCAAAACGCGTATAGAATTCAATCAACTTACGATTCTTCCATCCACCATAGTGTTCTTCTAAATATAATGGTGTATCAAAATGCCAAATAGTAACTAATGGTTCAATATTATATTTTCTTAATTCTGTAAATACATTGCGATAGAACTCAATACCCTTTTGGTTTGGTACTTCTTCATCCCCATTTAGGAAGAGTCTTGACCAAGAAATGGACATACGGAACGTTTTAAATCCCATTTCACCCATTAAGGCAATATCTTCTTTATAATGATGATAAAAATCAATTCCATCATGATTTGGATATAGATAATCATCTAGCACCGCATAATGCGCTCCTTCAGGAATTCCTCTTGGACTTTCTGGTTCAGCATGAGGATTTCCATCCTTATCGATATATGTCACTAAACGAGGCGCATTTACACTTCCTCCTGTTTTTACATCCGTTAAAGCTGGACCTCTTCCATCTACATTCCATGCGCCTTCACATTGGTTGGCAGCTGTTGCACCACCCCATAAAAATCCTTTTGGAAAACTCATCTTACTTACCTTCACTTTCTATACTTACATTTCCACTACTAACACCTGTAGTAGCCTCATCCAATGGAAGCCACTCCAGTGCTTTATAAATAAACGTATCCCAGAATACCCAGTCATGACCTCCAGGGCCTGTTTGGTATTCATGTTCTATTCCTTTTTCTAACAAATACTGATGGAATTGTTCATTCTGTTCTTTCAACATAAAATCCTCAGTTCCACAAGCCATAAATAACTTAGGAAACGCATCTGATTTTAAGCCATCCACCAAGGCATAATAATCCATATCACTGCCTTTTAATTTTGAAATATCCCCAAAAATCGACTCATAATAATAGCGATTGCCCATTGGATTTACATCCTCATATGTCGATGTATATACCCCATCTAATATAAGAGCACTCGACAAGGCGATAATCGAACCAAATGTATCATGGTATTTTAAACCATTACGCAATGCTCCATAGCCACCCATCGATAATCCACCAATGAAAGTATCTTCACGCTTTTTCGACAATGGGAAACTTCTTCTTGTGAAATCCACAAGTTCTTCACCAATAAATATTCCAAAATTATCCATACTATGCGGCTGATCTACATAAAATTTATTTTCTCCACTAGGCATCACGACCGCCAAATTCTTTTCTTGCGCCCAAGCTTCAATTCTTGTACCATTGATCCAGTCGGATGTACTGCCAAAAATTCCATGAAGCAAATACAACGTTTTAAAGGTTGTCTGCGGCTTGAAATCTGGATCTGTGAACACATATTTATCCGTTGGTAAAATCACCGCTATATCGACCGTGCGCATTAGTGATTTTGAAAAAAAGTTACATGTTAAATGGGCCATATTCTATACCTCATCATATGTATATAAATGAATATTATTTTCTTTTAGATACACCTTTAATTCTTCACTCGTTAAAAAATCTGTTTCTAATACTCTTGGCATTGTAAGACTTGAAACCGATAAAATATATTGATCTAAATAACCCGGATGACAAACCATCATATTAAATCCATCCTTTGCCTCATCCACCATCTTTTTAAATGAAGTCATTGGATCATAGTTAGGAAACATACTGTCCATATACATATGCATATCTTGACCATTCACCTTTTCACATCCCATAATCAAAGTTTTTAAATTGTGTCGATTCCCCACAATTTCAATTGCCCTATTTAAGTTTTCACTCATGACGGCATGCGCCTCAAAATAAGCCGGTTCTTTTCCGGTTATTTCTTTAAAACGATTATATTGCGCTTCCACTTCAAGAATAGCTTCATCTAAATTCACAAAATCTTCTTTTGTGCTGCGATACATCTTGCTCGTTTTAAAAGTTCCATCCGCATTGACCAATGTTGGAATATCTTTAGGATTACAAATAGGTTTTCCCACACATACATTTGTATGTTGGCCTAGACAAATATCATAATCTTTTACTAATTCATAACCATGAAGACTGTCTGGCATATTCACCATAAAACCAATATTTCTAATAACGCCATTCTTTACAGTTTCATATATCCCATAATTTATAGCTTTAGAAAAACCTAAATCATCGGCTCTTACCATTATTTTTTTCATGTTGTACCTCACAAGAAAAGGCGAAACAAAAACTATTCCGCCCCCTCCTTCTTACTAATCTAAATCTTCACCTTGTGTTTCAATTACTTTTTTATACCAATAGAAACTATCTTTCTTATAACGATTCAAGCTTCCATTTCCTTCATCATCACGATCTACATACACAAATCCGTAGCGTTTACGCATTTCACCCGTTCCTGCAGAAACTAAGTCAATGCATCCCCACATTGGGTATATCCCATTAAGTTAACACCATCTTTATTGATCGCATCATCCATGGATTGAATATTTTGACGTAAGTAATCAATACGATAATCATCATGTACTGTTTTATCTTCTTCTAAAACATCTGACCATCCAATACCGTTTTCAACAATCCAAATTGGCTTATTGTAACGATAATACAATGTGTTACATGCCAAACGTAAACATGCAGGATCTGTAGCCCATCCCCATGCATTTGTCTTTACATAAGGGTTTGTCACTCCCATCACGAAGTTTCCACCACTATCATTACCCACATCATGCGTAGTTACCGTGCTGCTTCCATAACATGAGAAACTTAAGAAATCTGCCGAGTATTTCTCTAATAATTCATAGTCTTCTGGACAATCCTCTAATTGAATACCTTTTCTTTCATAATCCTTTAATTTAAATTCAGGATAGTGTCCACCTGTTTGTACATCGGCATACCAGATTGTTTCTTGGCTTCTTTCTAATGCCAAAATTTGATCTGCAGGATCACAAGTATATGTGTAAACAGGTCCATATGCCAACATTTGTCCAATCTTGATATCTGGATAATTTTCATGACAGAATTTAACGACTTTAGCACTTGCGACAAATTGGTTGTGTGCACCTTGCGCTTTGGCTTGTTCACTAAAATCTACAAGTCCACCAGCCATATATGGCATCATAGACATAACGTTGATTTCATTAAATGTTAAATAGTATTTTACTTTGCCAACATAACGCTCAATAACTGTCTTTGCGTATTTTTCAAAGAAATCAATACAACGACGATCTTTCCATCCACCATATTTAATTGTCAATCCGATTGGAGTTTCATAGTGAGATAAAGTAACCAATGGTTCAATACCATATTTCTTACATTCATCAAACACTTCATCATAAAATTTTAAACCCTCTTCATTAGGCTGTTCATCATCTCCATTTGGGAAGATTCTAGCCCAGTTCATAGACATACGGAAAGTTTTAAATCCCATTTCTCCCATCAAGGCAATATCTTCTTTAAAATGATGATAAAAATCTGTAGCTGTATGACTTGGATAATATTCATCTTCTAATACAGCTGGAATCGCTCCTTCAGGGATAAAACGATCCGTTGCCGATGTAAACATCATTGGTGTACTGCCTGTTTCATTTGTCTGTGGGTTTCTCCAAGTAACACGACGTGCCACTGTGTGAGAACCATTCGTCAATGTATCACTAGTGTTGATACCTTTTCCACCTTCTAAATATCCACCTTCATATTGGTTGGCAGCTGTAGCGCCACCCCATAAAAACTCTTTTGGAAAACTCATATGTACCTCTTTCTATTTTAAGAAGCAGATGCCTCTGCCTGATTTTACTTCATTCAACAAGATATGATCTGCTTCTGGAATATGACCAATACGATTTCTTTGTCCATCCACTTTCATATCTTTTAATACGATTTGTACTTCTCCACGATAATGAGCCAAATTATCATTTACGATTACTACATCTCCACGATGATAGTATTCTTCACCAATTTTTCTTTCTGGAATGCTCTTTTTACCATAGAACATTCTTGTCCAGCGAGAACGAATCATGTAGTATGGTGTTTCTCCACATTGATGATAAACATTATCAAATAGAATTTCCTTTTCTAAATCGGTAACATCGTCATCTAACACGACTCTAAATGGAACTCTTTCTACATCTCCATGAGGAAGTAGTTCTGCCAAATAATCTTGTCCAACTAGTTTTGGAATATTGACATACGCTTCTTTCATCACTTGATCAATCGCTTTAAATTCTTCTTCACTCGCAAAGGCATTACCGAAGATAATTTCATCTACATCACCTACCGCAATCCAATGACGAACTTGCAATTCAGCTGGAATCCAACGATGATCTTCGATTGTTGGAAGTCCATCATGCACAGGCCATGGTCCATGGGTATTTTCTTCATTACTTGAAATAAATACAGCACTAGGAATGCCTAAGTTAGAAAGTTCTTTATTGACTTCACGAATGCTTTCTAAGTCCGATGCCGTATAGCGTTCTGGATAGAAGTTGTGGCAAGTTGAGAAATTCTTTGGATTTGCCCCATTTTCTAAAGCCATACGAACGGCTTGAATCATACAGCTTGATAATTCAATTGTGATGTTGTAAGGGTTATTGATCAAAGTTACATCTCTTTGATCAAAATATGGAAGGTCCATACGAATGATATCAATTCCCATCTTTTTAAAGATTGAGATATCACTCTCACTAGCTCCCATTTTTTTAAGAATGCAGTGTTACAGTCGCCAGATACCTTCATTCCATGTTTATGTGCTAAATCACAAAAATTTTTAAAATAATCAAACACTTCTTCTTTTGTGCCCGGAACACTAAACATACTTGTAAAGATTTTTGTGAAACCATAACGGCTTGCCATTGTTAAATAGTTTTCGATTTCCTCCATAGATTCTTGTTCTGGATATAAAGAAACGCCTAAAATTGGTTTTTTTACTGGTTTTATTTCACCTAAAAGTCCCATAATTATTTTTTCTCCTCTTTTAAAAAATAACGACGCCAGCGTTTAGGCCTGACGCCGTTTTAATACTTATTATTATTCAGCTTCTGCTGCTAATGCTTCCTGTTCTTTCTTATATAACTGGTTGTCATATACCTTGAAGAATGGGTACCACACTAGTCCTGCTGGAATCATCATCAAGTAATCCCAGATTGCGTTTTGCCAACGTAATGTTCCTAAGAATGACGCAAATCCCATTGGCATCAATGTCATGATTGGTACGAATGCTGGTACTAAGAATCCTACTTTATATCCTACCAATGTTACTGCCATTACGACGATGATATTCAAGATATATGGAATACATAAGATTGGGTTATACATGATTGGCATACCAAATGTAACTGGTTCGTTGATTCCAAACCATCCTGGTACTAAGGCAATCTTTTATACGGCTTTGATCTGTTCTGATTTTGCCTTTAATCCAAACAATACGAGTGGCAATGTGTTTCCTGAACCACCACAGATTCCTATACTACCGAATAATGTTACTGGATAGAATACTAATGCTTCATATCCGCCTTGCGCAAAGGCTGCTGCATTTGATGTTGCTGCCTGTAACAACATTGGCATCAATACGGACGTAATGATCATTGTTCCATGGATACCGAAGCACCATAATAAAGCTGCAAATGGCATCAAGATAAACATACCTGGAACAGATACTAATGCGTTTAATGGAGCTGACAAGATAGCCATGAATCCTGAACAGATTCCCATTGCTCCACCTGTACAAGTTGAGATAACGACTTCTAATGCATATAAAGGAATCAAAGCGAATGCCAAAGGAAGGATTGCTGAGAAACCATTTACCAATGATGGTGGACATACATCTGGCATCTTGATTCTTACATTGTGGTCTTGACAGAATTTTTCAACCTGGCATACAAACCAGCATACGAAGAAACTTACGAACATACCTTGTGAACTTAAATAAGTTACATCAAGAATACTTGCGCCTGCTTCATTCGTTCCCCAAGTACATGCGATCAATGCGAAACATACAGCTGTCTGTACACTTGTCATGATTGGTGATTTCAATCCTAATGCTTTTCCATAGTTGTAAGCCATGATCAATACGATCCACAATGACAATAGATCCATTGTAAAGTGATATGGAGCATATAATGTGTTATATACTGCATCCCCATTCTGGAACAATCCAAGCATTGGTCCTACGGCACAAATGATTGAGAAGATCGCTCCGACCATGATTGGAGCCATACATGACATCATTGATCCTTGTAATGCGCTTAAAAATTTGTTTGATCCTAATTTCTGTCCAAACTCTTGAAGTTTGACCATAAAAGGACTGTTAAAAATACCATCCATTATTCTATTTCTCTCTTTCTTTTTCTCTATTATTCTAATTATTTCTGTGCGTATAATTTATTAGCGATTTTCATGATATTTGCACAGTTACCTACTGCATAGTCGAATGAAGGAATTCCTTCTGTTGGAAGTCCTGTATCCTGTTTGATCTGGTTCAAACGGTAGCTTACCTGAGGTCCAGTCATGATGATGTCGTAGTCTTTATATACATCCATATATTCTGAAAGTCCTACCGCATTGATACTGTTGTCTTCCCCTTTTTCTTCCCAGTATTTTTCCATTTTCTTCATCAACAATCCTGTTGACATCCCACCTGCACAAACTAATAAAATTTTCATTCTGTCTTTCCTCCATTCTTGTACATGATGATCATTTCCTTGATCAATTCCTGTGCTAACATACTTGTCATCAAGTGATCCTGTGAATGTACCAGTAACACATTGACGGGTGTTGGGTTTCCATTCACTTCATTGAACAGCAAGTCTGTCTGCGCTTTGTGCGCCAATGTTGAAGCCTCATCTGATTTCTTCATCAGTTCATCTGCTTCATCAAACTTCCCTTTTTTGCAGCTTCTAAAGCTTGAAAGGCAAAGGATCTTGCATCTCCTGCATTAGCGATAATCCCAAAGGAAATCATTTCGACAGATTGTTCTGTCTTGTTTTCTTCAGCCATTTCAACAGCTCCTTTCTTATCTCAACTCTTTACAGTCTATACTTTAGTGTATAAGTTTTTCTTTGTCAAAGCGCTTTCAGAGAGGCAAAAACATGATTTTATACACAAAAATAGTGTATAAATTAGTGTTTTCTGTATAAATCTACTAAATTCGACTCAAATTCTACTTAGTGTATACGTTTTTCTAATTCATTTCAATTTGTGTATAAAAATAAATACACTATGTATATAGTGTTAGAACTATCAAAAATCCTTTAAATGTAGTGATATAATTTAGACATGAAATTAATAAGAACATTTGAAATCACTTCGGATGAGTTTTATGACTATCTAGAATCTCAATTATTTGAGGAGATTTCAAAAACCACAAAAAAGAATGTAAGAAAAAACGTAATCCAATCGGGTTACAGCTACGAAAACAAGGATGCCAGATCAAAGATTGTCATTGATAAGTATGTTCGTGGACAAATTTATCAATCTACAGTCAAATCAGCTACTTCATTTGTTCGTGTATGTTATGAAACACAAGAAACGAAAGAGGGGTTAAAAATTAGTTTTGAACAGTTTATGAGTGGAGATGAAAAGCTTCCACAAAAAAATGTTTTATATCGTACATGGCATAACTGGATCACCTTTGGTAGAATGTCTCACGTTTTATATGATATGCGTGATGATATTATTAAGATTCGTAATGGTGAAAAGATTATAAAGGGTAATATGCAGCCTGAAACACATAAACAATTAAAGAAATTCTTAACCAAAAAGACACATTTAATAAATTAGGATATAAAGCTAAAATCAACACTCATACAA
>OLFX01003072.1_pt1 | contig 11879 bp, 14 predicted proteins | sample 1605091 | NCBI WGS metagenome assembly OLFX01 (sample SAMEA3888906, study PRJEB22519) | human gut metagenome | biome: human gut; feature: human-associated habitat; material: faeces | place: Denmark | collected 2012
CAGCCCGCGCGGGTTCTGGTTTATTTCTGCTCCTGAATATACAGGCTGACGCGGCTCTGGATGAGCTTGGAGGCTTCTTCCACGCTCTTGCTGCCCGCGAGATAGCCTGCGGCTTCCTCGGAGATGATATCGAGCACGTTCTGATCGTAGTCAACAAAGGTCGTCGTGGAGTCGATCAGCGCCAGCACGGCGTCGTACTGCTCCTGCGTGACGGCGTACAGCTCGATCATATCTCCTTTTTGTAAATGATATGTTATAATCATAAAAGAGAGAGTCATAAAAGAAAATGAAAAATACAGACTCGATGATGGACAAATCAGACATTTCGAGGGATGGGCGTTTATGAACATAACTGTAACAGGCAGCAGCTTTGGTATTCGTTCCTGCCACGAGCATCGGCATAAATGCTGGGAACTGGTTTTCATGCTGGATGGCAGTTGTACAACATCGGTCAATCAGCAAACAATTCAGCTTCAAAAAAGCTCTGTTTTAATTACTCCGCCAAATGTACCGCATAGTACGTCTTCCAAAGAATCATACAGCGATATGTTCTTGCAATGCGACGCTTTTCCAATCAATGTGTCTTCGCCTGTTTTGCTGTATGATTTTGATGGAAGCATAGGGCAGTTGTTTTCTCTGATCCACACACTGAATCTCAAAAACAGTACGGAGTACCAACCTGTACTGCGCAGCCTTGGGGATGCACTGATTTCACATTTGCAAATTTGTCTTGGCTCAGCAAATCATTTCCCATTCATTTCAGAAATCAAAGCAGCGCTTGAAGCGAACTTAACAGCAGCCGAATTTGATCTGCCGACTTATCTGAACTCGCTTGGATATAACGCTGATTATATCAGGCGTTGTTTTAAGCAGGCTTGCCATGTCACGCCCTTACAATATCCTCAAGAATTGCGCCTTACCTATGGGAAGAAGCTTTTGACAAATACGAACTATACGATCAAAGAGATCGCCAGCTTGTGCGGATATGCAGATCCATATTACTTTTCGCGGGCATTCAAAAAGCACTTTGGCGCTGCGCCTCATTATATACAAGGGGAAAAAGTGTGTGATCCAATTAACCGGACACAACCACTTTCAAATGTTTAATGTATGCTACAGTTGATACTATCACCAGATTGGAATTTTCAATTTAGATGGTTCTATGCCACAGCCATATCATGCGCCACCAACGCCGTGTAATAGCTGTTCATTGTGCTTGGCGCATTGAACAGCGCAGCCAGCAGATATTGCCGGATGTTCCGAATCCGCGTTGTATTTTGCTTCAGGCAGTCCATGACAAAGCGGATATGCTCACCGTTCAGCTTCAGCAGCTTCGACCGTACAACCTCAGATGGGTAGTCATTGCCTGCAACGCGGATTTGGCTGCGGGTGCTGCAAACCGTCTCCTGTAGCAGATCGACAATCTCGTCAAGCTGCTCGCGGTCGACGTGCGGATCGCTTGCCAGAACGTCATAGTCGATATTCTCCAGAATCAATTCCCGATAGCTTTCAAACGTCCCCTTCGTCTCCGTTCGCTTCTGCGTAGGACTTTCCGGAAAACCGGAAGGGAAAGGAATCGAATCGGTAATTGATAGATCTTTACTTTGTCTTTTCCTTTTCTTAGTACTCTCAGTATTTAATTGCGTTGGATTTTCCAACGTAGGCAAACCCAACATAGGCTTTTCCAATGTTGGGTTATCCAACGCAGGCTTTTCCTGCATAGGTTCTTCCGGCGTTGGCTCCGCGTACGGCTGCTCGTAGATCGTGTAGACGGTCCCGCGCAGACAGCCGCGCTCATCGCGTTCGCGGCTGCGCTTGATGTAACCGGCACGTTCCAATTCGCGCACAGCTTCGCGGATGGCGTCGATGCTTTCTTTATTGACCTGCGCGAGTCCTTGCAGCGTATAGTCCCAATCCTCCGGCAGCGACAGCATCTGCGAGAGCAGACCCTTGGCCTTGAGGGACAGCGCATGGTTGCGGAGATGGTGGTTGGACATGACCGTGTAACCTTTGTTTTTCTCGACACGGAATACAGACATTTTCGTGACCTCCTTGTCTTGTTTTTTTGAAGAGACGAAAAGCGACGCTCGTTTTCACTTGCTGGAAAACGAGCGTCATAGCGAAATTTTAAGTTGATTTATAGCATAACAAGCAGTATAATGCGACTGGAAATAAGCGTGTTATCTTAGCAAGCAAGGAAAACATGGTGTCCACGGCACGCGAACTTTTCTACAAATCGGAAGTCTGCTTGACGCCAACCCTGACGCCAACGGGCAAAAAACGCCTTGATACTGCACAGGTTTATTGCTCTGAATGAGATTCAGAAATTAGACGTATCAGGCAAAACGGGAACAAAATGTACGCAATAGACGTACAAACGCATCTTTGTAATCAGCAGGTCGGGGGTTCGAATCCGTCTACCAGCTCCACCGTCGAAAGACGCTTGCTCCATTCCGCTTTCCGCAGAAGCGAAAAGATCCATATCCGCAATCGCCTTTCTCCTCTTCATTTTGAAACCGCTTCGCTGGGTTTCAAAATGAGTACAGCAAAGTGAATATGGGGGAATTCCCGAGTGGCCAAAGGGGACAGACTGTAAATCTGCTGTCAATGACTTCGGTGGTTCGAATCCACCTTCCCCCACCAAAATCCGCACTGAAAAGTGCGGATTTTTGCTTTATCCGAACTTTTTGAAGAAGAACCGAGACTGCCGACGCGGCGTGTTTTTGCGCAGGCAGGCTTGATTTTTCTTCGTTTCACGCGGCTGTCGTCCGCACCGTAAGGTCAAGGCAACTTGGGCTGATGTCCTCCACTCAGCGACATTGACGCCAACCCTGACGCCAACGGCGATGGGACGAAACGTGCCTGGTTGGACAAAATGAGATGAAAACGAGAATCCCGGCTGCTTTTTTCAGGCAGCCGGGAGTTTATTATTGCGGTTTTCAACGCTCGAGCATCTTTGGCATGACCTTTCCGACGGTTCTAGCCGCTTCCTGCTGCATTCGGCTGGTCGAGTGCGTGTAGACGTTCAGCGTGAAGCCTGCGCTGCTGTGACCGAGCATGGTGGAGACCGTTTTCACGTCCACGCCGCATTGCAGCGCGGTCGTGGCGAAACTATGTCTCAAGTCATGAAATCTGACGTGCTCCAATCCAATGTTCTTGCAGATCTTGCGGTGGATCTTCACGATAGCGTCCGGGTGATACATTTCACCGGTTACCGGGGAAGGAAACATGTAGGGATTTTTCGGGTGCTTTTCATGCTCCTGCTCCAGCAGCTTTGCAGCTTCCTCCGGGATGGAAACGTAGCGGACAGAGGTGCTTGATTTGGGCGGGGACACAGTGCCCTGGCCATTGTAGAAGAGATATTGTTTTGTCACATGAATCGTCTGCGTCTGCGCGTCGTAATCCGACCAGAGCAGCGCCGCAATTTCCCCTTTCCGAAGTCCCGTAGCCAGCTCCAGATAAAACATCGGCAGGACACCGCGCTGTTCGGCGGCTGTCAAGTAGGACTGATACCGCTCCGACGGAATCACCTGCAGCTCCGGTTTCGTGACCTTGGGCGGGATACAGAATTCCGCCGGATTGAATGGGATTAAGCGCTCCTGCACGGCTCGCTTCAACGCAGATTTCAGCATGACATGGATGCCATGCACAGTCGTGCTGCTGAGCCCCGGTTTTTTGGCTTTTGTATCCTCACGAATTCTGCCGTTTTCCAGCAGATCTTTATAGAACTGCTGAATGTCCAGCGACGTCAGCTTGTTTAACGGAATATCGCCCAGACGCGGTAGGACATGGTGATCGATATAACCCTTGTAGTAGCGCGCGGTCGTCTCGCGCACATTTGGCTGCGCATACAGCGAGTACCAAGCCTGCACCCAACCTGCCACGTTATATTCGCCGGATTTGACCACATCGATCTCGGTGGCTTCTGCCAGTGCTTCTTTCAGTTTGGTGCGAACCTCAGCCTGTGTTTTGCCGAGAATGCTTTTTCGAATCTGCTTTCCCGTCTCCGGGTCGCGGCCCACGATATACCGCGCTTCCCAGCGGCCGTCCTTTCGTTTTCCAATGGTTCCTTCCCCATTGACTCGCTTTTTTGCCATTTGCGTTCCTCCTTTCGGCAGCTCAAACGAATATCACAAAGACAGCGAAATAGCTAGTCCTAAGTAAGAGAACTTTCCGCAGCCTGTTTTTCCAGCCAGTCCAGGAATTTTTCCTGTGAAATAACGATCCTGCGTCCAACCCGGAACGCAGGAAAATCTCTGCTGTGCGCGAGGGTATAGGCTCCTGCCTTGGAAATACCGAGCACAGATGCAACGTCCATCATGCTCAACATAAGCGGGAGTTCCCGCAGGGATTGATAGGTTCTTTTCTCCATAATGTCTCCTTTCGCGTTACACGTGCCAACGCGCGGTTTTTATGCCTTTGGGGTGCAGCATCCCCGCTGGGACGCAGAAAAGCCGACACGCGGGCGCGTGTCGGCTGGTAACTGTTTTTCCGGGAGGCATTGTGCAACCCGGCTCTGTCTTTTTGTTTCAGGTTTCCTTTTCCTCGAATAATGCTCGGAACATACTGGGAAAACCGCCAATCAGTTTTGGGTAATGATAATAAATATGACGGCAAAGCTGTTTGGACAATTCACGGAAACGGGCATCGTCACCGAAATCAATTACCCTGTCCAGCAGCCGGTCGATCTGCGCTTCATCGGTAAGCTGTCCGGCTAAAACCTTATCCACAGCCTGTTTGCACAGTTCATAAACCTGTGTCTTCGCACTTTCAAATTGGGCAGCGCTTTCCTCAATCCGTGCAAACAAATCCATATCCGGCATTGATTCGGCTGCCAGCAGCTCTGTCAGTGTACGCGGCGTGTAGTGCATATAGTCCAGCATACAGCCGACGTTGATAAGTCGGCAAGGGATTCCCAGCGCCCACTGCTCACGTTTCCATTTCTCCACGAGCTGCCACTCTCTCGAATTATGCACATGCCCGTACAACATCGCCGCTCCGTGGTGCTGGCTTTTATAAAACAGCATTGGGTAATGGCTCAGAATGACCAGGCGGTTTTCGTCATTGATTTCTGCGTACTGCGCAATGCTTTCCCAATAAAGACGAAGCTTACCCTTGACCCGGTCATGATTGCCTTGAATCAGATGCTTGTGTCCGTTTAGCTGCTGCAGGATATTCACGCTGTTTTCTTCATTTTTCCAGAAAGCGTCTCCAAGGACATAGACGGTATCATCGTCTGTGACACGCGCATTCCAATTTTGGACGAGCGTTTCATCCATTTGCCCAATCTCCGAAAACGGCCGGTCGTCAAACCGCAGCACATTCTCATGCCCGAAGTGCATATCTGCGATGTAAAAATTCATAAGCTCTCCTGCCCATAAGTTAATCTGTTTCGTATTATACAGGATTTGCGTTCAAAAGTCGCGCCTCTTATGAAAATGTAATCACTTTTGCGGAAAATATAGTTTGCTGGAATTATTTTCATTTCACGTCCTCATATCGCAAGAAGCGCTTGTTTTTCCGTATCGCTTCTTTCGATGCAATCAGCAGTTCCAGCAGAACGCGCCGCTCAAATTCATTGCAGTCAAAAGCAGCGGCGGCAAAGAAGGAACCGGAGATTCGCTCCGTATTCTCAATGCTGTCTATCAAAAGCGCATCCGCTGATACGTTCAGCGCGTTGGCAATGGATACGAACGTTTCGATGCTCATGCCCCGCTGCCCGGTTTCAATGCTGCTGATGAATGTAGGCGCTTTTTCAATCTGTTCTGCCAACGCCATCTGGGAAAGGCCCCGTCGCCTTCTGATCTCTCCGATACGCCTTCCCAATGCCTCTGTGTTGAATGCCATAAATAATACCTCCTTAAAAAAGTCGGAAGTATTATAATGATCGAGAAAATCAGCCGATTCTGCCTTTCTATCGTTTCAGTATCACATAAAAACTTCAGTTGTAAAAGCCCGATTTTTCTGTACCTTCACTGGGAGTGGATATCTTCACTCTCAGTTTATTTCTTTTTGCATTCGCGCGGGCTAAAATACAATCAAATAATTTTATTGTTGCGAGGGATATGAAATGTCCGATATGCAGGATCAAGCAGCGCAGGATTCGCTTCTGAAAACAGCAGCATCTGAATCTGACAGCCAAGCATCTTCAGCAGCACAGAGTCTGTCTCACAATTCAGCAGATCAATCTATGCAACCCCTATTACGCTCCCCGTGCAGGACATTGCTCAGCAATCTTCGGGGAGAACGTCCAAATCCCCAGCAGCATTACAAGGTCGGAATCTATATCCGTTACTTCAACCAGACGAAGCATGTAGACTATCTGGACTACCATGTGAAACAGTATCAGGACACCATGGCTCTCTGCCCAAATTGGGAGCTTATTGATTTTTACATAGACGAAGGAGCCACCGCACCGAACATGGAAAGCGCACCGGAATGGTGCAGACTCTTACAGGATTGCTTCCGCGGCAAAGTCAATTTAATCATCACACAGAAGGTATCCAACGTTTCCAAAAAGGACTACGAGATCACATTTCTTGCAAGAATCCTCGCAGCGTTGGCGAAACCAGTCGGCATCTATTTTGTATCCGAAGATATTTTTACGATGGCTTCCTGCTATCAGGATACCCTGCACGATTGGGGCATGTTCCCCGATCATTGGTCAGTCCTCCCGGACAATATTTCCGAGGAAAGTCTTCTTTTAGCAGGAGAACATTCAGATGCATAATTCGGAAGCCAGACGACGCAAGGAGCGGCAAAAGGAACAGATCAAGCAGCGATACAATGTGGTGATCGATCCCGAAAACTATGAATATATCCCTGCAAAAAAGCAGGCTGATTACTATGACAATGACGTAAACCAGCGGGTTGCTATTTATGTTCGTGTCTCAACGGATGATGTCCGGCAAACGACATCCTATGAGCTGCAAAAGAAGTATTACGAGGAGTTTGTTACACGCCACCCCAACTGGACGCTTGTGAACATCTACGCCAACGAAGGGATCAGCGGCACTTCTCTGAAGCATCGGGATGAATTCAATCGGATGATTGCAGACTGCAAGGCCGGTAAAATTGACATGATCGTCACAAAGAGTGTTTCACGCTTTGCACGCAACGTAGAAGATTTCATCGGAACCGTTCGTTCACTGGCCGAGAGGCGGCCTCCCGTTGGCGTTTTCTTTGAATCGGAAGCGATTTTTTCCCTGAACGATGATTCACAGATGGCGCTTACCTTTCAGGCAACAATGGCTGAGGAAGAATCGCACACCCGCAGCAGAAGTATGGAAACATCCCTGCGCATGCGGCTTGACCACGGAGTCCCGCTTACGCCGAAGCTGTTTGGATATACCCACGACGAAGACGGCCATCTTCAAATCAATCCGGATGAAGCACCTACTGTTAAACTTATTTTCTATATGTACCTCTACGGTTACTCTGCCCAGCAGATTGCCGATACCCTTACCAATCAGGCGCGCAGCACATATTTCGGAAAATCATGCTGGTCATCCAGCGGAATCGTATCGATCCTTCGCAACGAGCGGCACTGCGGGGACGTTCTTACAAGAAAAACCGTCACAGAAAACTATCGAACGCACCGGACGCTGAAAAATCGCGGAGAGAAACCACAAAGCCGCTACTATAACCATCATGACGCCATTATACGCCGTGATGATTTCAATGCAGTTCAGCGAATGCTGGACAATGCCAAATACGGCAACAAGTCCATTCTGCCGGAGCTCCGGGTCATTCATGACGGTTTGCTGAAAGGCTTTGTTTCCATCAATCCAAGGTGGTCCGGCTTCAAAGAGGGCGACTATCTGAGTGCGTCCAGAAGCGCGTATACGGACATTCCCACAGACGGTGCGCCTTCACAGATCCCGGCAGACGCAACCTTTGCGGTTAATGCGGGCGATTTTGATCTGCGCGGCTTTGAAATAACCAGAACAGAGTTTTTAGGCACACATAGTCAGCCGTTTGTGACGTTCGCGGATAAAAAGGTAAAGTTCAGTGCTGCGTGCGTCCGGCATTTCGGTGCAAAGCGATATGTCGAATTGCTGATCAATCCGCTTGAAATGAAGTTTGCCGTTCGACCCACGGATTCGTCCAACCGAAGCGGTGTCATAATTTCATCAAACTATAGCGGAAAACCGCAGCCGCGCGAAATATCAGCCGCTGCATTCAGCGACACAATCTTTCACCTGTTTGGCTGGAATACCGCGTGCAAATATCGTATAAACGGAATTCTCTGTGAAGATGCCGGGCAGCTTGTCTATATTTTCGATGTCGCTGATTCCGAAACCTTTATCCGGTCACAGGAGCTTTCTGTGAGAGCGGCAAGCACAAACGAAGAAACGATCCATCCCCTTTCTACGCTCGGAAAACACGTCCGGGCAATCCCTGAACAGTGGGTCGGCACGTTCGGAAAAGAATTCTATCTGCACGAATGTTCCCTTTCTGCTCTGGAACATATGACCAGATCAAACTGGTCACTCAATCTTCAGGGGCAGCTCTTTGAAACCGGCAAAAAACTTCACGTCACGGATTTTGACGAATTGAGACAATATATTATGAAAGAACTGGGTGGCACAATGCCGCAGGAGGACCGCAATGGAAACATGGAATGATATCCGGCACGCAGATATTCTTGCTCCAACCGAAGACAGCGCATCTGTACCCATGAACGATTTCTCTGATGTCCCGTCTCTAAGCACAAATGACGAAGTTGTTGACATGGGTACGGATTTTGATTTCGAGGGTTTTCAAGTCGTCCGCAGAGAATTCTTTGCGCACCTGCATGAGCCGTCTGTGACCTTCAACAATTACAAGTTCTATGTAAATTGCGCTTGCCTGAACAAGTTCCCGGAGGCCTCCTTTGTTCAGGTTCTCGTAAATCAGGAAACTAAAATCATGGCATTGCGTCCCTGCGTTGAAAACGCGAGAGACAGCTTTGCGTGGTGCGGAATATCAAAGAAGAAGCGTTCACCGCGGCAAATAACCTGTAAGCTGTTTTTTGCAAAAATGTTTTCACTGATGGACTGGAACCCGGACTATCGATACAAATTGCTTGGCCGGTTGATTCACGCAAATGGCGAATATATGATTGCGTTCGATCTGACCGCAACGGAAGTTTATCAGCGAGCCCTTCCCGAAGGAGCGAAGCCGCAGACTGCACGAACGCCGGTCTTTCCTTCCGGATGGCAAGATCAATTTGGTCTTCCGTATAAGGAGCATCAGCAATCCATGCAGGTTAATATCTTTGATGGATATGCAGTCTACTCCATCAAAGAATCGTCCCAAAAGGTACAGATCGCATTGCCGGACAAATCGCAGGAACTGCCTCAGCAGTTAACAATGGAGGAAATGTAAAATGGCCCAGCATGCTTGCAGTGAGGTAACATTGGCTGTCGACACAAAGAAATATGGGATTCGGATTCATAAGGCGCTTTTCCGTCAGCTTGGATCTCCTAGCCAGATCCAGCTGCTCGTAAACCCGGAAGCAAAGCTGGTTGCCATACAGCCTGTTGAAAAAGGGACACCCGGCAAACAGGGGCATCGTATTGTCGCTTCCCGGATGCAGTCCGAAAGATCATACGAGCTATACAGCCGATTATTTGTACAGCGTCTTCGTGTGCTTGCACCAGAGCTTGAAGACGGATGTGCTTATCGTCTGCATGGAAGTGTCATTTCCTCGAAGCGCGTCGCGGTGTTTCCGCTTGAAACATTACAGCGGGTAGGTAAGCAGGAGTTCGTATCATTATGAAGATGCCGAAATCGCTCATCATTGATCCCCGGTTCAAAAATCTGATTCCCCCGCTGCAGTGGACAGAATACCTGCAGCTTGAAGAAAATCTCCTGGCCGATGGCTGCCGCGACCCGCTCGTTGTCTGGCGCGGGACGCTGGTCGACGGCCACAATCGCTATGAGATCTGTATGCGGCACCGTATTCCCTTTTCTGTGACGGAGGTAGACTTTTATTGCCGCGAAGAAGCCATCGCATGGATCTGTGCGAATCAGCTTGGCCGTCGGAACCTTTCGGAGGGAACCAGAAAATATCTGATTGGCAAGCAATATGACTCTGAAAAGGTTGTATCCAAGATCAAAAATCCAAGCGGGCTTAATCAGTATTCTCTGCCTGCGTCCCCGCCTCCCGACAAGCAGGACAGTCCAGACACTTCGCGCCATCGAACTGCGGATAGAATCGCAGATGAGAACTGCATTTCGGCCGGGACTGTAGAAAAGTACGCAGTTTTTTCGAGAGCCGTTGATAAAATTGCAGATGCAGAACCCGCGCTTGGTTCGAAGATACTCTCCGGCCAATATAAAGTGTCCCACAAAAACATTGTTGCCCTTTCAAAACTGGAACCGGCTGAAATGCGAAAGGTTGATCGGAAGATCCGAAGAATGCAGCAGCAGCCATTTGTTCAATTCAAGAAAACAAGGACTGCAATCAACCGTACATTAGAACAGCCGCTAAGCGGTGCAAGCCAATCGATCAAGGATATGCCGGTGTTTGACCCGGACGCAGACATCACTGGCCTTACCTTGACCATTCCTTCATGGACGGGTTCCATTCACCGCATCCAGACCAAAACAGACCTGTCCATTATTTCGTATGCTGCACGTTCCGCGCTCGTCCGAGAACTGCACGTTCTGGTCGATAAGGCTTGTGAAATGCTGCAGATACTAGAGGAAGAATGACATGGAAGACCATAGCGTTTTCGTACCAAACGTCCACTTTGAAAAGATCCCAATCAAGAATCTCGTTTCCAACCAGAAGTACCAACGAAATCTCTCAAAGGCTCATATTGCAAATGCTGCCGCAAACTTTGATCCATATCAGATCAATCCGGTGAAGGTCAGCCGCAGAGACGGCGTCAATTATGTTTTTACCGGGCAGCACACAATTGAAATCGTTGCTCTGGTTTCCGGTTCCCGCGATACGCCAGTATGGTGCATGATATACGATGAACTCGTTTATGAGCATGAGGCCGACATTTTCGCAAATCAGCAGAAGTTTGTAAAACGTCTGAGTCCTTATGAGGTGTTCACCGCAAACCTTGAGGCTGGAAATGACGATCAGCTTATTATCAGAGATCTTTTAGAGTCATACGGACTTTCTCTCGGAACCAGAAAGGCTCCCTGCGTAATTTGCGCTGTATCAACGCTCGAACAGATTTATCAAACCCACGGCTATCATATGCTCAGCCGCGTTCTTCGGCTCTGTGCCGGAACATGGGAAGGCGATGAAAACTCATTCTCTGCAAATATTCTGAACGGAATCACACGTCTGGTTTATACGTTTGGCGACCAGTTGAACGATGAGGTATTCAAAGAAAGGGTCGGCGCACTCTCAATCAAGCAGCTTGTGCGAATGTCGAAGGAGCGCTGCCCCGGTTCTATGGGATATGTCGAGGCCATGCTGCTTGAGTACAATGGGAAGAAAAAGAACATTTCGCAGCGCTTGTCAATGAATAAGCTGCATATGCAGGGAACCGCTGGTCTGTGCAGCTTGCTTTCTGATGTTGACACTTCACCTGAGGCAGCTACCGCCGAGGGCGTATCCGAATAATGCCATGCTTCCCCGCAGCGGAGGTTTGTCCTAAAATGTAAGCGCAACCTCGCTTCCGTTGATTGCTTGCATTCAATCCTGTTTTGACATACGGGCATACCGGTGCATCGCATTCGTACCTCGTCACACGCGCGCCAACGCGCGGTTTTTGTAGTTTCTGGTGCAGCGTCCCCACCGGGACGCAGAAAATCCGACACGCGGGCGCGTGTCGGCTGACAGCTTGCAACAAAGGTTTAATCACGATGGATAAGTGCATTGACAAGAGCCTCTGTCACAGCTCGTTCAGCATAATCCGGCTTGTCTACAC
>OLFX01003078.1_pt1 | contig 11846 bp, 9 predicted proteins | sample 1605091 | NCBI WGS metagenome assembly OLFX01 (sample SAMEA3888906, study PRJEB22519) | human gut metagenome | biome: human gut; feature: human-associated habitat; material: faeces | place: Denmark | collected 2012
TGACGCAAGCTGTCATACGTCTTCTCCTTCCAAAGGAACAGATAATCGCCAGTTATCGAGAGAAGCGCAGGTAGCGGTGTTTTACGGGTTTTGCGACCTGGCAAACTTTTGATGATCCGCGGGCGATCTTTGGGCTGCGCGTGCTTGTAAGGGCCGGTTGCGGGGTGCGGGGGGTCTCACTTTGGGGGCTTATCGTCCAAAAAAGAGAGATACGGATGTGTAGGGGCTCTGTTATTTGGTATGGGCGGTTTCTGCACGCCGGCGCGTGCTGGGCGGATCTTTTCAGCCGCTCCTCGTCCAAAAAAGAGAAGGCAACCCCTTGTTGAACGGGGCTGCCCTCTCTTTGCTTTGAGCGCGCGCTGTGCGAATGGTGCTGGGCGGACGCGGCGGGGCCGCGGATGATCGCGCTGTCGGTGCGTAACCGCGCTACCGGTACGTGACCACCTTGGTACCGTAGGGAATGTTGTCGTAGATCCACTTGGCCTGGTCGATGCTCATGCGGACGCATCCGTTGGAGACGTGGACGCCCAGGCGGCCGTCCATAACGCGGAAGCTGTTGGCGTAGTACTGGATGGAGTGGATAAGGTAGTCGCCGTAGAACTGGGTGTAGTAATAGCAGCTGTAGCCGTGGTTCTCGCCAAAGGAATAGCCCTTGCCGGTGACGGTGAACTCGCCTACAACGGTGGGCGTGCTGGGCTTGCCGGTGCTGCAGGTCCAGTAGGCGTCCATGTTCCAGTAGCCCATGCCGCCGGAGAAGATGCCCACGCGGCAGTTGGTGGTGTCTACCATGATGAGGCGGTTGGTGGCGCTGAAGCGTCCCTGCGCGCGCGTGTACATGGATAGCTGCGTTGGGGGCATGGGCGGCACGTAGGTGGTGGGCTGTAGGGTAAAGCGCTGGGCGGCGGAGTTGTTGGACTGGTACACTTGCAGGTTTCCGCCGTTTGCAGCGCTTCCGTTGGAGGTGATGCCGCCGGAGACGTCGAGCACGCAGGCGCCGCCCGCGCCCGCCGCGCTGGCGATTTTGTAGCCGCCCGCATCGAACGTGATGCTCCAGCGCTGGGCGGCGCTGCCGTTGGGCTGGTACTGCTGCACGTTGGCGCCGGAGTACGCCGAGCCGCCCGCGACGTCGAGCGCCTTGCCGCTGGCGGCGTTGACTATGGTATAGGTTCCGTCTGCGTTGCGGGTGACGTTCCACTTCTGCGCGCCGGAGTTATTGGACTGGAATACCTGCACGTTGGCGCCGCTGGCGTAGGATGCGTTTGCCACGTCGATGGCCAGGCTGGTGTTAGCGACGGTAAGGGTGTAGGTGCCGTTTGGCAGGGCGTCCGTGGTGGGTGCGAGCGCGAAGGCCTGCGCGGGGCTGCCGTTTGCTTGCCACAGCTGCAGGCGGGTGCCGTTGGCGGTGCTGCCTGCAGTGAGGTCGAGCACGCGGCCGGGGTGGGCGACGGACTCGAACGCGATGCCGTGTGCGGTGATGACGGGGGTCCACTGTTGGGCGGCGTTTGCGGCGGTCGCGCCTGCCGCGGCGCTGGTGCCCGCTGCTGTGCCGGTGCCCGTTGCTGTGCCGGTGCCCGTTGCTGAGCCCGACGCGGCGCGCTGGCTCACCGTACCGGCGGAGTCCGCGGTAAGGAACTTGGCCGATCCCAGGTTCTGGATGGTGTAGGTGTTCTCCGCTCCCGGAACAAGCGCGATGCGCCAGCGTTGGGCCAGGGTGCCGTTGGATGCGTAGGCCTGCACGGGGGCTCCGGCCGCCTGGCTTGCGCCCGAGACCTCGAGCACGCTGTTGGTGGCCGCGCTTGCGCCCAGGGTGTAGATGCCCTCTGCTAGCAGGTTGGTCTGCTTGGCAAGGGTGAATCGCTGGGCCGCGCTGCCGTTGGGGGTGTAGGCGTTGACGTTGGCGCCGTTGTAGGATGCCGCGCCATCGATGTTGAGCGCCATGCCTGTCGCTTTGTTGATAAAGGTGTAGCTGCCGTCCGCATTGGCTACGGGCGCCCACAGCTGCGCGGGGTTGACCTCGCTTGCCTGGTACTGCTGCACGTTGGTACCGGGAACAACGTCTGCCGTCTCGACGTCGAGCGCCTTGCCGCTGGCGGCGTTGACTATGAGGTAGTAGCCGTTGCAGTACTTAAAGGTGAACAGCTGGGCAAAGGTGCCGTTGGCGCTCCACAGCTGCGCGTTGGCGTTGTTGTTGCGCGACGCGTTGTAGATGTCCACGCCGCTTGCGGGCGCGCACTGCGGCTTGAGGCTGAACCAGCCCTGGGGCAGGGTGCCGTCTTCCACCGCGGCAGGTGCTGCGGGCGAGGCGTCGATAAAGGTAAAGGTTTGCGCCGCGCTGTGGTTGGAGTCCCAAATCTGCACTGGGGTGGTACTTGCGATTGAGCCTCCGCGCAGGTCAAGAGCGATGTTGGGCGCCAGGGCGGAGACAATGATGCAACGCGTTGGGAACGCGGTGGCGGTGGTGCCGCTACCGCGTTCCTCGTCCAAAGAAATCACGATCCACTTTTGCGACCAGCTGCCGTTGGGGGTGTACTGCTGCACCGGGGTTCCCGCGGCGGAGTTGCCCCACTGCACGTCGAGCGCCAGGCCGGACGCGGCGTTGATGAACGTGACGTAGCCCGCGTCATCATGCGTGACGCGCCAGCGCTGGGCTCCCGTGCCGTTGCTGGCGTAGAGCTGGATGGTTGCGCCACCTGCCGCGGATGCTCCCCGAACGTCGAGCACGCCGCGCTGGTTGGCTGCCTGCGACGCGGAAGACGCGATGGCGTAGGTGCCGTCGGCTACGGCTGCGGCGTGCCGGGCGGCGAGGGCGTCCAGGGCGGCGCGGTCGTTGTCTGGCGCGGGGGTTTCTTCTGCGGGGGCGTCTTGGGTTGTGATGTTATCCGGGGTTGCGGGGGTGGTTGCGTCATCCGCGGTGCTGTCCGTGGCGGTGCCTGGGGCGGCGGGGTCCGTTGGATCCGCGGGGGCTGCGGTGTTGTCGGAGTCTGAGCCGCCCGTGGAGTTGCCGGAGGTTGCGTCACCGCCGGTGCCGTCAGCGGTGACGTCTGCATTGGGCGTGCTGGGCGCTGTGGTGCTTTGGTCTGCGGTATCCGCGGCTGCTGCCTGCGAAGGCGCCGGCGAAGACGTTGACGACGCGGTTTGCGCCATGGCGACCAGGGCGGGCGGCATAGCCAGCGAGCACACCAGGGACGCGCAGGCGAGTCCGGCCATAACGCTTGCCCGGGCGCCGGGGCGCCAGGTGCGGGAGAGTTTGTTCATGGTATCGACCATCCTATTGCAGGGGTTGCATACAGGTTGAATGATACCGTTGCGGTGGCCGCACTTTTGCCTGGCATCTGCCAGCGGTTGGGTGTTAACAGAGGCAGCCAGCGCCGCGCGGACTTCAATCGCTGAAAACGCCCTCTAGTTGGACTTGGCACTCTGCTAAAAAACGCCTCCAGTTTGACTCGATTGCTAAAAATGAGCTTCAGTTGGAGTTGTGCAAGAAGGCCCTTGGATGCGTCGGGCTATCTACCAGCTGCTTCCCCGAGGCGTCTCTTCGTGCGGGGTGGGGCAAGTCCAACTGAAGGCTAAAAGTAGCAGCGCCAAGTCCAACTGGAGCTCGAAAATAGCAACGCGATGCAAACGAAGGCTGATTTCAGCAGAACGCCAAGTCCAACTGGAGGGCAAAAACAGCAGAGCTGGGTTGTTGCCAGGTATGTCGCGCGGCGCGTTGATCTTCGCGGACGGTGCGGTCCATTTGGCCTCAGCCGGCGGTTTTTACGCGTGTTCCTGCGCCTTGCGGTCCAGGATGGCGAGAAAGTCCGCAAAGCCTTGCGAGGAGAGGATGTCGTGCTGAAGACGGCGGTCGTTGGTGATGCTGAGCAGCAGGCCATAGAGGTATTCAATGTTCACACGGTCGCCCGCTTGCACGGCGAGCAAGAAGACGATGCGCACCTCTTTCGATCCGGCGCTCCAGTCGAGCGGCTGGTCAAGTAGCGCTACGGAAACCTTGGTTTTGGTGCTGCTGGGGCTGAGCGAGTGGGGGATGGCGAACAGCGGGTCCATGGTGGTGTCTGAGAGGGCCTCGCGCTCAAGGACGGAGGATAGGAAGGTCTGGTCGGTAATGCCCTGGCCCTGCAACATGTCGCAGGGCTTCTCCAGCACCTCGCCCTTGCCGGCAGGTTCGGTGATATGGCAGAAAAGCTCTTGGTCAAAGAAGGCGCCAACAAGTGACGTTACCTGTTCTTCTATGCTGTTGAGCATACGCGAGATGGTTTCGGTGTCCTGCGCGCTCAGGCTGAAGTCGACAAGCACGCGCGGCAGTGGGCAGCGCTCTATGGGGACGGTGGTGACCACAAAGGCGGTGTCCGCAAGGTCGGCGGCGTCGAGCTCGCAGAACTCTCGGTACGAGATGCTGCGGGCGATGATGATGCGATCGCCAAAGTAGGTGAGTAGGCGGCTTTCCAGCATGCTGGCGATGGAGTTGCCCGATCCGCAGACGAGCACAACCTTGTGCAGGGGCCTGTTGCGAGGGGTGCGGCGCTCTATGGCGGCGCCTATGTGCAGGGCGACGTAGCCAACCTCGTCTTCGGAGAGCGTATAGGGCTCCGTGTCGAATACCTTGCTGGTGCTGGCGAGAGCGATTTCAAACGCCAGGGGAAAGCTGGAGCGAATGGTGTTGAGCAGCGGGTTCTTCTTGATGATCTTGAGGTCTTTGCTTGAGAACGTAGAGATCAGGTGCATCAGCAGGTTGCGCTTGAGTTCGGAGTCGTCACGCAGGTCGAAGCCGTAGTTTTGGGCTACAACCTCAAGCAGGGCGTCGACGTCGCTGCGGAACAGCTGGTTGTCTATGCCCAGGCGGTCAAGGTTGGTGTTGGAGAGGATGTGCAGCAGTAGGTAGCCGCGCTCCGCCTCGCAGATCGAGATGCCAAACTCCCGCTCGAGGTCGCGGCAGGTGCCTTCGAGAAAGAGCGACACGCGCGAGCTGGTCTCCGCGTCTTCGCTGGTTTCCACCGGGCACCCGTGCATGATGCGAATCACCATAAGGGCGGTGTGCATAAGCAGGTTCTTAAAGCCGTAGTCGGTGGTGACGATGTCGGAATGCTCCATATGCCCGCGGACTATGCGCTCGAGTGAGCCCAGATCTATGTCTGGAAACAGTCTGGTCTCGTCGTCTGAGAATCCTTTGACGTAGGAGCGCATGTTGCGAATCACCACGCGGTCCATAAAGCAGCGGCGGCGATCGTCTTCTCGCCCCAGCACCTTTACGCCAAAGCCCGCTTTGACCAGCAGTGCCAGGTCGTAGTCTGCCAGGATGTCCTTAATCTGGCGTATATAGTTCTGCAGCGTGTTCTCGCCCACGCAGATAACGTCCGCAAGCTGGTCGTAGCTTTGGTAGTCATCGGCCATGAGCAGGGCGTTGAGCAGAAAGCGGATACGGTCGTCCGCGCTGGAAAGATCGGGCTCGCCGGCGCTGCGCTCGCGGGTTGAGGCGATAAAGTCCTCGTAGAGTTGCGCGTCTTGTACCACCAGATGGTAGCCCTGGCCGCGTTTGATATCGATATAGGCGCCATGGTCTTCGAGCACGCTGTTGATGCGGGCTATATCGCTGCGCACCGTGCGATCCGTTATGCCATGCGTTTTGGCCAGGCGCGCCGCGGGGGCGTAGGTGGAATGGCGGACCGCCTCAAAGATCGCGTCAAGTCGCTTCTGCCCAAACAACTCTAAAGACCCCCTTGCGTATGTTTTGCATCGTGCGCGATTGCATACGTCTATTACGTGCGTTTACCACATTGTGCGCCATGGAACGGCGCAAGTCCTACCCAAGGCTTTTCCGCGAGCAAGCGGAAAAGGAGGTTATTGTTACCCATTTCCATTTCCGCGACAAGCGGAAATAAGGCGCCTTTCCAAATCTTCCGTTTCCGCCGTAAGACGGAAATCGGCAAGGTTGAGCGAGGGCACTCGCGGCCGCATGATGTGGTTGTCAGGAAGGAGACGCGATGCAAAAAGTGTTTACGCAAGACCAAGTTCTCCTCAACCTAGACGCGGCGAACGCGGAAGACGTATTTCGCGCCGTAGCGGATAGGGCGCAGGACTTGGGCATCGCTTCAGCGGACGGGGCCTATCAGGGCCTCCTGGAGCGAGAGCGTGAGGTGGCGACCGGCCTTATGGACGGCTACGCGATCCCTCATACCAAGTGCTCGGCTGTAGGCCGAGCGGCATTGTTCTATGTGCGTACGGCTGCCCCTCTTGCGTGGCAGACCATGGACGACAAGCCCGTCCAGCACCTGTTTGTTCTGATGGCGCCCGATGCCAACGGTGGGGAAGAGCACCTCAAGCTGCTGTCCGCCCTTGCAACGTGCCTGTTGGAAGATGAGTTTAAAAACGCGGTTGCCACGGCCGCTACGGCTGATGACGTGGTGTCACTTGTGCTTGAACATATCGAGAAGGAGTGTGAATGACATGAAGGTGGTAGGTGTTTCCGCTTGCCCGGCAGGACTGGCCCACACGCCCATGGCCGCCAAGGCTCTCATGAAGGCTGGCGACGCTCTTGGCTGGGATGTCAAGATTGAGCAGCAGGGTTCCATGGGCCAGATTAACGCGGTTACGGCGGAGGAAGCCAAAGCGGCGGACTTTGTCCTGATCGCCTCCGATCAGAAGATCCAGGGCATGGACCGCTTTGAGGGAAAGCCCGTAATCCGTATCGACATCAATATGTGCATCAAGGCCCCGGAGGCCGTGCTCAAGAAGTGTGCCGCTGCCGTAGAGGCAAAGAAATAAAGGAGGAAGAGAATGAAGAAGTTCTTCTCTGAGATCAAGGGTCATCTGATGACCGGTATCGGCTATATGCTGCCGCTCATCATTGGCTCCTCGCTGGTAGTTGCTATCCCGCAGCTCATTGCCCTTGCTATGGGCACTCCCAGCCTCACCGAGGACCTTACTGGTTTCCTGGGATTCCTGTACCAGGTCCAGCAGGTTGGTTGGACGGGCATCGGCATGGTCAACACTGTGCTCGCCGCGTTCATCGCCTATTCCATCGCCGATAAGCCCGCCATCGGCGCCGGCTTTGTGGCGGGCGCCATCGCCACCAGCACCAAGGCTGGCTTCCTGGGCGCCGTGCTCTACGCCTTCATCGCTGGCTACCTGGTTAAGTGGGCGCTAAAGAACATCAAGCTGCCTGAGGCATTCCAGCAGACCATGCCTCTGGTCATCTTGCCCTTCCTGTCCACGCTTACCGTTGCCTTGATCGCTGTCCTCCTGGCTTCTCCGCTTGCCGCCATCAACGAGGGCGTCATTGCCTACCTGCGTGACATGTGCACCAGCGGCACCAACAAGGTTCTCATGGCTATGATTCTTGGCGCCATGATCGGCTTTGACATGGGCGGCCCGGTCAACAAAGCCGCCTGGATGGCCGGCAACGTCCTGCTCGCCGAGGGTATCTATACCGCCAACGTCTTCATCAACTGCGCTATCTGCATCCCGCCGCTGGGCTACGCCATCGCTACCGTGATTCGCCGCAGCCGCTTCTCTCAGAGCCTTCGCGAGTCCGCTACTGGTAACTGGGTCATGGGCTTCATCGGCATCACCGAGGGTGCTATCCCCTTCACCCTGGTCAAGGCTTCCCGCCTCATTCCGGTGAACGTCATCGGCGCTGCTCTGGGTGCTGGTATCGCCGCCCTGCTCGGTGCCGACGCCGTGATCCCGCCGCTGGGTGGCATGTATGGCTTCATCACCATGACCAACGGCTGGGCCTATTTGGTCGGCCTGCTGGCAGGCGCCCTGTTCATCGGCATCGTCGCTCCGCTCCTGGTCGACTTCAACGTTGAGACAGGGGCAGGCTCCTCCGACGTTAATATCGACGAGATCGAGATCTCCTTCGAGTAACGCCCTTCCTTTGGCCCCGCTCGTGCATACCGCCGGGCGGGGCCTTTTTCTAGCACCGCAGCCCAGTACGTCCGGGTCCAACCTGCTGGCCCTTGCTAATCTGGCTGCCAACGTACGAAAGGTGGAAGAACCCATGGGAAAGACCATCCATGTTGTTCCCCATAGCCATTGGGACCGCGAGTGGTACTTCACCACGTCCCGCTCCAAGGTTTACCTTATGCGCGACCTGGCCGACGTGCTAGACGTGCTCGAGACCAAGCCCGCGTTCAAAACCTGGATGCTTGACGGCCAGGCTTCGCTTCTGGACGATTACCTCGCTTGGCGCCCCCAGGACGAGGGCCGTATTCGCAAGCTGGTGGCAGATGGCCGCTTGATCATTGGCCCCTGGTACACCCAGACCGACCAGATGATCATCTCTGGCGAGAGCATAGCCCGTAACCTCACCTACGGTATGCGTCGCTGCGAGGAGATCGGCCCTTACATGAACGTGGGCTATATGCCGGATTCCTTTGGGCAGGCGGGCAACATGCCCCAGATCTACCGCGAGGCCGGTATCGACACCACACTGTTCTGGCGCGGCGTTTCTAACGACATGGCGGACAACCTCAACTACATCTGGCGCGGCGACGATGGCTCCACCGTGTTCGCCACCCAGATGCCCACCGGCTATTACATTGGCGGCAACATGCCCGAGGACCAGCAGGAGAATGATGCCTGGTGGCACCAACAGGTGCTTGACAAGCTGGCTCCGCGCCACGTGACGGAAAATGTCTACTTCCCCTGCGGCTTTGATCAGGCGCCCGTGCGCGCTAACCTGCCCGAGCTCTTGGAGCGACGTAACGCCTACGACCCTGAGAACACTTATTGCATGAGCAGTCTGCCCGAGTATCTGGAGGCGACCCGCGCCGCCATCGAGCGCGACGGCATCGAGCTGGAGGAGGTCTCCGGCGAGCTGCTGAACGCCAAGCACATGCGCATCCATCGCAGCATCTGGTCCAGCCGCTCCGACCTCAAGGCGCTCAACACGGAGATCCAGAATTATGTGGTCAACGTGCTGGAACCGCTGCTGACCCTGTCGCGCAGCCTTGGCAACGACTATCCGCGCGGCGCCGTGGATACCATCTGGAAACTGTTGTTTGAGAACGCTGCGCACGATTCCATTGGCTCGTGCATCGCGGACGCCGTGAACGAGGATGTCTACCTGCGCTACAAGCAGGCCCGCGACATCGCCACCTCTCTGGTCGAGCTGCACAGTCGCATGATCGCCACCAGCGTTGACTCTGGTGACGCCCCTATGACCTTCACCGTGTTCAATACGCTGCCGCAGACCAGGTCCGGCGTGGTCATCAAGAAGATGTACATCCCCGGCGGAGATTTCTCCATTGTGGATGAGGATGGTGAGCCTGTAGCCTACACGGTTCTCAAGAGACGCGATCTCACTGACTACGTGCTGTCACAGACCATCGCCTGGATCCCAGCGCTAAGCTCTACATTCCCCAGCAGGTGCTAGAGGTCACCATCGCGATCGAAGCCCACCGGGTGCCCGCGCTTGGCTATGCCCAGTACCGCATGGTGCTCGACGGGTCCACGGCAAGCGACATGGTCGCCCTTGAGCGCGACGCCGCCCTTGAGAACGAGTATTACCGCGTGAGCGTCAACGCCGACGGCTCGCTGCGCGTGGAGGAGAAAGCCACCGGCTACGTCTACGACAACCAGGCGATTCTGGAGGAGAACGGCGACGACGGCGACTCCTTCAACTACTCGCCGCCCCGTCAGGACCTAGTGGTTCGCTCTTGCGATGGCCCCGCGCCTCAAGTGGAGCTCGCCGCAAGCGATATCTATGCGACCGCGACCATCGTCCACACCATGACGGTACCCGCCACGTTGGAAGAGCGCGCCCAGGGTGTGTGCTCCGCCCAGCTTCCCGTGACGCTTACCGTTGGCCTGTGCCGCGGCTCGCGTGCCATTGACGTCGAGCTGCACGTTGACAACACCGTGGGCTCGCACCGCCTGTGCATTCTGTTCGACGCGCAGATGGCCACCAGCGTTAACTACGCGGACCAGCAGTTTGGCGCAATCTGCCGCGATAACGTGCATCAGCAGGATATGGCACTCTACAACGCATCGCTCGCTGCTGCAGAAGGCAATGATGTGGACGAGGACAGCTCGCTGCCCGCCAACTGGCGCCAGAACATGGAGACCTGGCAGGAGCCCAGCATCTCTATCGAGCCCACCCAGAGCTACGTGGCGCTTTCCAACGGCGAGCGCGGCCTTGCGGTGCTGCCGTTGGGCGTGCGCGAGTACGAGGTTGTGGGCGATCAGGGCAACCAGATCCGTCTGACCGTGTTCCGTGCGTACGGCTTCATGGGCCGCGAGAACCTTCTGTATCGTCCGGGTCGAGCCTCTGGCGAGCGCACCATGGAGACGCCGGACGCCCAGCTGATCAAGCCCATGACTTACAAGCTTGGATTCTGCGCCTTTGCGGGCTCCGTTGACCAGAGCGGCGTGGCCCAGCTGGCGCGCAGCTACGATGGCGAGCTGGAGCTTTACGAGTACGCCGAGTTCCTCAACGGTCGCCTGATCTTCTCTGAACCCCGCGTATGCGGCGACAAGCCCGCTACTGCATCGCTCTTTGAGCTTGAGGGCACGGCGATTGTCTCCGCCGTCAAGGCACCGGATGATCCGGAACTCCCCGGTGTTGTGGTGCGCCTGTTCTGCGGCTTTAACCAGAGCGATGCCACGGCGACGCTGCGCTTCGCTAAGCCCGTCAAGCAGGCCTACCTGTGCAATCTGCGCGAGCAGCGATCTGGCGACGTGGAGGTCAACGGTTGCGAGGTCGCGCTCAAGCCGCTGGGACACTGCAAGTTTGCGACCGTGTATATTGAGGCGTAGCCGTCGCGGCGTTGCTGCAAAAGTGCAGCTAAAGCGTAGCTACGGTGAGCGCGGCGTCCGCCCGGGCGCTGCGCTTTGCGAAAGGGGTCAACCATGAACCAGCCAACCACCCGGCAGAGCTCCGAGCCCGCTGCCAACCAGGCCACGGCCGCACCCGCTATCGACCAGGCAACGGTCGCACCCGCTGCCGACCGCCCGCTCATAGGCGCGATCGAGGCCGGAGGCACCAATATGGTGCTGGCCTGCGGTCACGCCGATGGAACCATAACGGAGCGCACGAGCATCCCCACGCAGGATCCGGCGCAGACCGTGCCGGCTATGATCGAGTGGTTTGCCAACAAGGGCATCGCCGCCCTGGGCATCGCCGCGTTTGGCCCCACGGGCGTCAACCCGTCCTTGTCCACATACGGCCATATTCTGCAAACGCCCAAGCTGGCCTGGCGTAACTACGACTTCTTGGGTGCCATGAGCCGCGGTCTCAACGTGCCCTGCGGATACGATACGGACGTCAACGGGGCATGTCTGGGCGAGGTCATGTACGGCGCCGCCAAGGGGCTGGATTCGGCCATGTACATCACCGTGGGCACCGGCATTGGCGCCGGCATCTACGCGGGCGGCCAGCTGATCCACGGCATGCTGCACCCGGAGGCCGGCCACATCACCTTGCCGCGCGCGGTCGGCGACCAGGACTTTGAGTGCGTCTGCCCCACGCATGACAGCTGCTTTGAGGGCCTTGCCGCCGGTCCGGCCGTGGTGAAGCGCTATGGCGTTGAGCGCGCGTCTGATATGGCGGACGATGAGGGCTTTCTTGAGCTTGAAGGCACCTACATTGCCCAGGGTATTCTCAACTACCTGTACGTGGTGTCGCCCCAGCGCATCATTCTGGGCGGCGGCGTGCCGGATCACGCTCCCAAGCTGATGGATCGCGTGCGCTCCAAGGTGCTCCAGCTCAACAACGGCTACATCTCCACGCCGGAGCTGGACGATATCGACTCCTACATTGTTCCGCCCGCCTGCGACGGCAACCAAGGCGTGCTTGGCGCCATCGCGCTGGGAGCCCAGGCGCTGCAGCAGGCGTAGCGCCGCCGCCT
>OLFX01003081.1_pt1 | contig 11835 bp, 9 predicted proteins | sample 1605091 | NCBI WGS metagenome assembly OLFX01 (sample SAMEA3888906, study PRJEB22519) | human gut metagenome | biome: human gut; feature: human-associated habitat; material: faeces | place: Denmark | collected 2012
TAGGGGCCGCCTCCCGTTTTTATGCCTCGATTCGCAGCGATCCGCCCGCGCGGCGCGCCCCGGAAATCCTCCGCCCGTGCAAAAGTGAAGGTTAATTGCATCGATTCCGGAAAATGTCGAGTAGACCCCCTCTTCACGGTCTGAAAACCCAGAGCGGTTTAATTGCTACCATTTCGATATACAAAAGCTTTCTCGATTTCGATGCGATTATCCTTCGCTTTTGCACAGGAGCCGTCGCGATGACCGGAAGAATCCCGCGTGAAAAGCAGGAGCCTGGCCCAAAGAAACCTCTTCTGAGAGCAATAGCATCCTTTACGCCCACGGGTCGTGCTGAAACAGAGGCTCCTTGGCGGGACGACGGTCGGAATAGGGATCGTAGCCGTCGTCATCTTCGTTCTCCGCACGCACAAACGGATCGCGTGGACCCATCTTGCGTTCGCGGCGCAGCTTCTCCTCAAGCGCACGTTTAATCTCTTCTTCAGAGCTCTTCTTCATGGCGATTCCTTCCGTCTCCTTCGCCACCATTATACGAATCAGACATAGGCCCTCATCACGCGCGCAAGCTTTCTGAAGAAGTGTCCGCACCGGCAGCATTAAAAAAGGAGCCGGGACTCAATGCCCCGGCTCCCCTAGCGCCTCTACTTATCTGGCACCCTTATCGATGCCCTTCGGCAGCGCGCTACTCGACTTCGTACGTCACGTTCTCCGCGTCGGCGACAACAAAGTTGTTCTCCGCGTCCACGTCCACCGTGACCTCGTCACCCTCGCGCACGCGACCATCGATGATGGCACGCGCGATCGCGTCGACCACCTCGCGCTGGATCAGGCGCTTGAGCGGACGGGCACCGAACACCGGGTCCAGGCCGCCCACCGCGAGCATCTGCTTGGCCGTCGGGCTGATAACCAGCGTCATGCGCTCCTTAGCAAGGCGACGGCGAACGTCTGCCAGCTGGATGTCCACGATCTTCTCGATCTGGGCCATGCCGAGCGGATGGAAGACCACGATGTCATCGATACGGTTCAGGAACTCGGGCCTGAACGTATGGCTCATGGCCTCGTCCACCTGGCGGCGCATCTCCTCATCATCCCTGCCCGCGTACTCGGCGATCGCCGTCGAGCCCACGTTGCTGGTCATGATGATGATCGTGTTCTTGAAGCTCACCTGACGGCCCTGGCCATCGGTCAAGCGACCGTCGTCGAGCACCTGCAACAGCACGTTGAACACGTCCGGATGCGCCTTCTCCATCTCGTCCAGCAAGATGACGGAGTAGGGCCTGCGGCGTACCGCCTCGGTAAGCTGTCCGCCCTCGTCGTAGCCCACGTATCCCGGAGGGGCGCCGATGAGGCGCTGCACGCTGAATTTCTCCATGTACTCGGACATATCGATGCGAACCAGCGCGCGCTCGTCGTCGAACAGGCACTCGGCCAGCGCCTTGGCGAGCTCGGTCTTGCCCACGCCGGTGGGGCCAAGGAAGAAGAAGCTGCCGATGGGGCGGTCGGGGTCGGAAAGGCCCGCGCGGCTACGGCGAACGGCGGCGGCGACCGCGGTCACGGCCTCATCCTGGCCGATGACGCGCTTGTGCAGCTCGTCCTCAAGCGTCTTGAGCTTATCCAGCTCGCCCTGCATCATCTTGGACACAGGTACGCCGGTCCACGCGGACACGACCTCGGCGATCTCGTCAGAGGTCACCTGCTCGTTCAAGCCCTCGCCGGAAGCCTTTTGCGCCTCGAGCGCCGCCTCCGCATCGGCAATCTCGCGCTCGAGCGAGGGGATCACGGAGTAGCGCAGCTCACCGGCGCGCTCGAAGTTGCCGTCGCGCGTCGCTCGCTCAAGCTCGCCCTTGGCGTCATCGATGCGGCTCTTGAGATCCTGCACGTGGTCGATGGCGTTCTTCTGGTTCAGCCAGCCGGCCTTCTGCACGTTCAGCTTCTCTTGGACCTCGGCGATTTCCTGGCGCAGGGTCTCCAGGCGCTCCTTCGAAGCGTCGTCAGACTCCTTCATGAGGGCCTGCTCCTCGATCTGCATCTGGGTGAGCTGACGGGTGATGGCGTCGATTTCCACCGGCATGGAATCAAGCTCCATGCGCAGACGGCTTGCAGCCTCGTCCACCAGGTCGATGGCCTTATCGGGCAGGAAGCGGTCGGCGATGTAGCGATCCGAAAGGTCCGCCGCCGCCACCAGGGCGCCGTCCGTGATGTGCACGCCGTGGAAGATCTCGTACTTCTCCTTAAGGCCGCGCAGAATCGAGATGGTGTCCTCCACGGTAGGCTCGCTGACCATAACCTGCTGGAAACGACGGGCCAGCGCCGCGTCCTTCTCGATGTACTTGCGATACTCGTCCAACGTGGTGGCACCAATGGCATGTAGGTCGCCGCGGGCAAGCGCTGGCTTCAAGATGTTGCCGGCGTCCATGGAGCCCTCGGTCGCGCCCGCGCCCACAATGGTGTGGAGCTCGTCGATGAACAGAATCACGCGGCCGTCGGACTTCTGCACCTCCTTGAGCACGGCCTTGAGACGGTCCTCGAACTCGCCACGGTACTTGGCGCCGGCCACCAGCGCACTCATGTCGAGCTCGATGATGTCGCGATCGCGCAGCGTGCTGGGTACGTCACCGGCGACGATGCGCTGGGCGATACCCTCTACGATGGCGGTCTTGCCCACGCCCGGCTCGCCGATGAGCACGGGGTTGTTCTTGGTACGACGGCTGAGTACCTGGATGGTGCGACGGATTTCCTCGGTACGGCCAATGACCGGGTCGAGCTTGCCGGCGCGCGCCAAGTCGCAGACGTTGCGGCCGTACTGCTCCAGCGCCTCAAACTGCATCTTGTCATCTTCGCTGGTCACGCGATCGTCGCCGCGCAGCTCCGTGTAGACCTCCTCGATGCGGGCGCGCGTCACACCGGCCTGCGACAAAATCTGCCCCGCCTGGCCCTTGTCCTCGGCCAGCGCCATAAGCAGGTGTTCGGTCACCACAAAGTTGTCCTCCATCTTGGAGGCGAACTTCTCGGCCTTGTTCAAAACGCGCGTCAGCTCGTTGGAAAGCCCGATCTGAGCCTCGCCGCTCACCTTGGGCGCGCTGTCAACAGCCTGCTGCGTCGCGCGAGCAAGCTGCTTGGGATCGGCGCCGATGCGCTCGATAATGACCGAGATGTTGCGCTCGCCGCTGGCCAGCAGCGCGCTCAGCAGGTGGATGGGCTCCACCGCGCCGGCGTTCGCGTCGCCCGCGATACCAATTGCCGTCTGCAACGCTTCCTTGGAGGTCATCGCCAGCTTGTCGATCCTCATATTCATCACCTCTCCCGGGTTGCGCACGCCAGCGCCCCGGGCTTGCGGCCCTTAGCGCCGTTGCGCGCGAGCCACCCTACGGCAGCTCATCGTTTAATCGAGGCTATTGTTTCCTACCAAGCCGATTTCTAAACACAAATCTAAGTCTTCATATATAAGATTTCTTAAGCGCGAAGACTCTATGTCACAACGGCAGGCATTCGCCCTTAGCGTGGAGTAACAGAGGCGGCCTCCTGGATAATCCATCCCTCTTCTATGGTCTGTTCCTTGGAAGAGAAGTTAACGCCAACTTTTACCAATCTGCCATCCAGCGCTTCATAGGGGATAAGATAACCGCGCTCGTCAATCTGCCGCAGAGCTTCGCCCGCGGATCCATCGTATTTAAATTCCATTACATACGTGCTGCCCCGGTGTTGGACCACCGCGTCTACGCGACCCGTCTCCGTCTTAACTTCAGAATCAATTTGAATTCCAAGCAGACGGAAGATGAGATAGAACTTGAGCTGAAACCCTTTCTCATCACGTGAACCCAAATCATAGGGAAGGCTCGCCAAAAACGATCGCATCGCTCTAAGCGCGCCGTCCATGTCGCCCTTGTCCAACCGGCCCACAATGGCATCCACTAAACCATACTGAGGAGAGAGCATGTTTACCCCCTCCTGCTCACCCAAGTAAAGAAGCAGATTCTCGCACAAGCCAATGCGTACTTCATCGTTGGGAATTCCAAGCGTATACGCGCAGCTCCGCGCGTCATACGCCTTAATGGTAAGGTAGCCAGACTGATACAGCAGCGGGATGGGCGAAACCAGCCGCTCCGTCGGCGCATCGAACTCCGATGCGCGGGCGCGGCATGACTCAAGCTCTGGCAACGTCACGTGCGCGCGCTCCAACGTCCTAAGCAGGTACGTTGGAGTGCCAGAAGCAAACCATGATGATTGCAGAGCCTGATCATCAAAAGCGCTAAGCAAGCTAAACGGATTGTAGATATCGGGAGAGGGCTCGCAGAAGTGATAGCCGTCATAGCGGCGCTTGAGAGCCGCGAACGTCTCGTCATAACCCATGTCAAGCGCCCGACCCAGCTGACAAATGTCCTCGCCAAACTGATCCGAAAGCTCCTCTTCCGTAATGCCGCATAGAGAAGCGAACGCTGGATTCATGCTGATGTTTTTAAGATTGTTAAGCTCAGAGAAGATGGAGAGCTGGCTAAACTTGGTAATGCCCGTCAAGAACACAAAGCGAAGATGCCGTTCCAGCGATTTAAGCGGAGCATAAAAGCCCCGCATAATCTCGCGAACCTCTTTGAGCGTCGCCTCGTCATCCATAACGGCAAGCATGGGGGCGTCATACTCGTCCACAAGCACAACGACCTCTTTACCCGTTTGCTCATGCGCGCGCGTGATCATCGCGCTAAGTCGAGATCCGGGTAGCCTATAAGTTGCCTCTTGTCCTAGCAGAGCCTCCTGATCTCGCAGGACGGCATCGAGCTGCTCCTCAAGCTCTTGAACGTTTCGCGCCTTGATGCTGCTCAGGTCGATGTGAATGACGGAAAACGACTCCCAGCTGCGCTCAAGCCCCTCTATAGCAAGCCCCTCAAAGAGCTCTTTACGCCCCTGAAAATATGCTTCAAGCGTAGAGACAAGGAGCGTCTTTCCAAAGCGGCGTGGTCGGCTAAGGAACACAGACTTGCTGTTGCCATTGGCGAGCCGCCACACCAGATCAGTCTTGTCCACATATCGATAACCCTCGGCGCGAATGGTGTCGAACCGCTGGATACCTACAGGATATTTATGATTGATCTGCTGCATCTTGGCAAACCTCCTCTTTCCCAGTATACCAACGGTATAACAAGCTTTTGACGCTTATGGCACGTCGCCGCGCCCCACTTCGAGTCCCGCTTTAAGCCACATGAAGAGCGCCTTACTGCTCTCTATGCGCAGCGCGCTCCATATCAAGGTCGCGCATGGCCTCCTTCACGCCGTTTTTGACCGCCGCTTTGATGAGGAAGTAACTCACCACAAACGCCAGCACTATGGGGACGATGAGCAGCAGCGCCCATATAAGCACCAACACAGTCTCCGTTACGCCAAAGCCGGACATAGCTCCCCCAATCTTTTACGGTGGACATACCAGCGGTGTACCCAGAAGATTGCGCAAGTTGCAGCAAGGAGCCAACGGCATCCGCTACGCGCCATAATACAGCGCTCAAAACTATGAGCTACAGCTCCTCGCGAAGATAGCTGTCAAACCCGGGAATGTCGAACCACACGCGACCTCGCCCGCGCTCTCCAATCACGCCCTGGTCAATAAGGCGCAAGCGGTATTGAGATGCGTAGCTCGAGCTCACGCCCATGCGCCGAGCCACGTCCGCCATTCTGCTTCCGCCTTCATCTTCCAGCATCGCCTGAAGAAAATCGATATCTTTTGCCGAAAGGTCTCGCAACGTGCTGCGATACACGCCGTCCCTCATGTCGTAGCCAGCAACCTCGATTCCATGCGCCACGGCGTCGGCATCGATAGCTCCGCCATCCTCGCTGGTCTCCCAGGTATGAAAACCCACCAACTGCATCATGTAGGGAAAGCCGCTAGACGCTTTTACAGCAAGATCAAGCGCTTCCCGCTCGATGCTCCTGCCACCGCCTTCTACCGTCTGCCGAATCGCAAACGCCATGTCGGCATCAGAGATGCGTCCCAAGCGATATTGCTTTGCCCTGCGCAAGAAGGAGGCAGATTTGTTAGACAGCAAGCTCGATACGTTGTTTGGCAACCCAGCCATCAGTAGAGCGACGCTGTGCCCCTCCCTCACAAAGTGCTGGTATACAGCTGCAAACTGAATCATCTCATCAAGATCGGACGTGACCTCGTCCACGGTAATCAACAAGCCCGTGCCCTGCGACTCCAAGGTATCCAAAACACGATACATCCTTGTTCGCCAGTTGCCCTCGGGCTCGTCCGGCAGCTCCCATGTGGCCCCAACTGCGCTTCCTATTGTCAGCCCGGTCAGCCTAGCGCCTTTGCCATCGTCTAGAATATCCGAGGCCTGCGCAACAGCGCGTTGGTATATATCTTCAAGCATTCCCGAAAGAGCCGTTACGCTAACGCACGCCCACCCGCGTTCCTGCGCAATACCTGGAATGATATTGAGCAGCGCGGTTTTACCCGTGCCTCGTGCACCGACAACAATTGAATTCAAGCGCGGATCGCCCGTTCCGTTTTCATAGCCGCGCCGCATGCCCTCGATGATGTCTCGGCGACCAGCAAGAACAAGCGGCTCGCTGCCAAAACTTGGAGTAAAGGGGTTCTTCAACGCAACCAGTCCCTTCTATCGCTCACCTTTGTTCGTTCGTTCTCGCCCTCGTCCCCTTGGATCCTTTTAGCAAGTTTTAGTTTCTTTTAGCAAGTTTTAGCATATCAGATTTCTTTTAGCAAGTTTTAGTTTCTTTTAGCAAGTTTTAGCAAACAGGTGCCTGCCAATCTGGCGCATGCATATGTGGACGAAGAAATCTGGATGAGAATCATCAAAACGCGAAAGGGCGCCCGGCGTGCAGCCAAGCGCCCTTTGTTGTTCAGTTACCGCCACCCATAAAGGCAGCCATATTTGCGACAAGCAAGCCCCTACAGCGAGCCACCGTCCAGAAGGCCGCGCAGCACCTGTTCCGGATTCGCGCTGCCGTCGCGCGGAGCCAAGGCCGTGATGCGCTTCTGCATCTTCAGCTCATGTAACTCGTCCTGCGCGCGGCGCAACTGCTCGCGCAGTTTCTCGTTCTCGCGCTCGCGCTCTTCCGCCCGCTCCTTCATGTCGAGGATGCGAACCACGCCGGCAAGGTTGATGCCCTCGTCCGTAAGCTGGTTGATAAGCTCCAGGCGCTCGATATCGCTTTGCGAGTACAGACGGGTGTTGCCGCCCGAGCGCTTGGGATTGACCAGGCCCTTGGACTCGTAGACGCGCAGGGTCTGCGGGTGCATGCCCGTGAGCTCAGCGGCCACACTGATCATATACAGCGGCTTGTCGCGTCCATCTTGGGACATTGTTAACTCCTCACCCTAGGCGTGCTGGCAACTCTTACATCTTAGCGCGGAAACGGTCGACCTTCTCGCGATAGTCGCGCTGGTCGGCTTCCAACAGGGACTCAAGGCTTTCGCGCTCTTGGTCGGAAAGACGCGAGGGCGTCTGCACCACGATCTTGACCAGAAGCGCGCCGTTGCGACCGCGATGCTTTACGTCCGGCGCGCCCATATCCTTGAAACGGAAGGTCTTGCCCGTCTGCGTACCCGCTGGAACCTTAAGGCGAACCGTGGCGCCGCCCGGGGTGGGAACGTCCACCTGACAGCCCAGCGCCGCCTCGTAGATGGAGATGGGCAGGTCCATATTCACGTCTGCGCCCTTGCGCTTGAACAGCGGGTGCTCCTCGACGTGCGTGGTAACCACCAGGTCGCCGCGCTCGCCGCCGCCGGTGCCGTACTCGCCGCGCCTCTTGTAGCGCAGCTTGCCGCCATCCACCGCGCCGGCCGGAACGGAGACCGTTATGGTCTGCTGTTCGCCGGTGGAAGGAATGCGGTAGGTCACCTTATGCGTCACGCCGCGAAACGCGTCCTCCGCCGTAACGTCCACGGTCAGGGACAGATCGCTGCCCTTGCGGCTGCGCGCGCGAGCTCCCGCGGCGCCGCCCATGCCGCCGCCAAACCCCTGGCCCCAATCAGAGCCGAAGGCGCCCTCGCCGCGCAGGATGCTGTCGAAGATATCGCCCCAGCCCGCACCGGCGCCTCCCGTGTAGGTATAGCCGCCGGCCCCGCCGGCACCGGGCATGCCGCCAAACATTAGCAGCTGGTCGTATTCTTTGCGCTTCTTCGCGTCGGACAGGGTCTCGTACGCTTCGCTGATCTCTTTGAACTTCGCCTCATCGCCGCCCGCATCCGGGTGGTATTTCTGGGCGAGCTTGCGAAACGCCGTCTTAATGTCCTTGTCGGAGGCGTCGCGTGATACGCCGAGGACGTCGTAGAAGTTCTTACCCTGTGGCATCGTCTGCCTCCTTTCTTCAAAACGAAACCAGAGCGCGTCGCCAAGAACCCCAAGTGGGTCCACGACAACGGCTCTGGTCCCGCAAAGGGCTTCGGTCGCGATCAGCTTCCGAAGCCCTGTCTACTTACTCGTTGGCGTCCTGGGCCTCATCGGCCTCGGGCTCCGGCGCGGGGCGCTTCTCGCCACCGTAGGTGACCGTCACCATCGCGGGACGCAGGACCTTGCCGCCCATGCGATAGCCCTTCTGGTATACGTCGTTCACCGTCTCGTCGTACTGGCTGGCGTCCTCAACGCGGCCCACCGCCTGGTGGACGTTGGGATCGAACGCCTCGCCAGCGGGATCGATGACCTCGGCGCCCTCATGCTCCAGCACGTCCATGATCTTGGCGCGGACGGCGTCCACGCCGTCGACGAACTGGCTAAAGCTCTCAGAAAGCTCCTGGGCGCGAGCGTGGTCAAGCGCGCGCTCCATGTCATCGATCGCGGGCAGCAGCGCCATCACAAGCTTCTCGGTCGCGCGATCGCGCTCCTCATTGCGCTCGCGGGCGGTGCGGCGACGATAGTTCTCCCAGTCCGCCTGCAGACGGGCGTGACGCTCGACGGCGTCCTTCGCCTTTTCTTCAGCGGACGAGGCGGCCTCGGCAGCTTCCTCCAACTCGTGGCGAACCTGCTCCAACTCTTTGACGGCCTTTTCGTACTTGAACTTAAAGTCGTTCTCGGCAGCCTCTTCACCGGCGCGGATGGCGGCCTCGACCATTTCCTCCTCAGTCATGGCCGGAGCCTCCGCCTCGGCGTCGACAACTTCCTCGACAACCTCGGGCGCTACGGTCTCTTCTTCGGTCTCGGGCGCATGAACTTCCTCAACCGACTCAACAGGGATCTTCACGTCCTTCTCCTTACGCGGGGACATCGTTAGTTGTTGGAATCGTCGTCAACGACCTCGTAGTCGGCATCGACCACGTCGTCGTCAGAGGAGGAACCATCGGCAGCGGAAGCCTGCTGAGCGTCGGCGTAAACCATCTGGGCGAGCTCGTAGGCAACGGACTGCAGGTTGTCGCCAGCGGACTTGATGGCGTCGATATCGGAGCCCTCGAGTGCCTTCTTGGCGTCGGCGATAGCGCTCTCGGCCTTGCTCTTGAGGTCGCCGGAAACCTTGTCGCCCAGCTCGTTCAGGGTCTGCTCGGTGGAGTAGCACAGGGAGTCGGTCTGGTTGCGGGCCTCGACCTCTTCCTTCTGCTTCTTGTCCTCCTCGGCATGGGACTCGGCGTCCTTGACCATGCGGTCGACTTCCTCGTCCGAAAGAGCGGTGGAACCGGAGATGGTGATGGACTGCTCCTTGCCGGTGCCCTTGTCCTTAGCGGAGACCTTCACGATGCCGTTGGCGTCGATGTCGAAGGTCACCTCGATCTGAGGCACGCCGCGGCGGGCAGCCGGGATGCCGGAGAGCTGGAACTTGCCCAGGGACTTGTTGTCGCGCGCAAGCTCGCGCTCGCCCTGCAAGACGTTGATCTCGACGCTGGTCTGGTTGTCGGCAGCGGTGGAGTAAACCTCGGTCTTGCTGGTGGGGATGGTGGTGTTGCGGTCGATCATCTTGGTCATGATGCCGCCCATGGTCTCAACGCCCAGGGACAGCGGGGTCACGTCGAGCAGCAGGATGCCCTCGACGTCGCCGGTGAGAACGCCGCCCTGAACGGCAGCGCCGTTGCAGACGACCTCGTCCGGGTTCACGGACATGTTGGGCTGCTTGCCGGTCATGTTCTTGACCAGATCCTGAACGGCGGGCATACGGGTGGAACCGCCGACCAGAATGACCTCGTCCACCTCGTTCAGCGAAACGCCGGCGTCGCGCAGGGCCTTAGTAACGGGCTGCTTGCAGCGCTCGAGCAGGTCGCGGGTGATGCGCTCGAACTCGGCGCGGGTCAGGGTGTAATCAAGGTGCTTGGGGCCGGTGGCGTCAGCGGTGATGAAGGGCAGGTTGATCTGGGCCTGCTGAGCGGAGGAGAGCTCCTTCTTGGCGTTCTCGGCCGCCTCCTTCAAGCGCTGCAGAGCCATGGCATCGTTGCGCAGGTCGATACCGTCGTCCTGCTTGAACTTGTCGGCCATCCAGTCGATGACGCGCTGATCCCAGTCGTCGCCGCCCAAGTGGTTATCGCCGTTGGTAGCGAGAACCTCGAAGACGCCGTCGGCGAGGTCGAGCAGGGACACGTCGAAGGTGCCGCCGCCCAGGTCGAAGACCAAGACCTTCTGCTCCTGGGTCTTCTTGTCCAGGCCGTAGGCCAGAGCGGAGGCGGTGGGCTCGTTGACGATGCGCTTGACGTTGAGGCCAGCAATGCGGCCGGCATCCTTGGTGGCCTGGCGCTGGGCGTCGTTGAAGTAGGCGGGGACGGTGATGACGGCGTCGGTGATGGTCTCGCCCAGATACTTCTCGGCGTCGGCCTTCATCTTGGACAGGATCATCGCGGAGACCTGCTCGGGGGTGTACTCCTTGCCCTCGATCATGACGACGCAACGGCCGTTGGCGCCCTCCTTGACCTCGTAGGGAACGGTCTTCAGCTCGTCCTGGACCTCGGAGAACTTGCGGCCCATGAAACGCTTGATGGAGAACACGGTGTTCTTGGGGTTGGTGACGGCCTGGTTCTTAGCGGCCTTGCCCACGATGCGGTCGCCGTCGGCGCGGAAGCCCACGACGGACGGGGTGGTGCGGTCGCCCTCTGCGTTCACGATGGTAGTGGGGGTGCCGCCCTCCAGGACCGCCATGGCGGAGTTGGTGGTACCGAGGTCGATGCCGAGAATCTTGCTCATAATAATCATCCCTTCTTGGGGTTGGACCGCGCTCCCCGAGTCGCCGTGAAGCAGCGGTGCCTTTTTCGTTCGGTAGTACTATATCCCCTTAAGTATCGCGATATACAAAATCTAAGTCAATTCATATAAGATTTCTTATTTCGTCCGCCCTAAAGTTACCTTAGTGGACACGCCACGCGCGCTGACCACGGGATTCTCTAGCCGGTGCTCTTGTTTTGGCCACGCCGGCGAGCTTCCGTCATCTTCACATTGCTCCACAATCTTGCAAGCGGGCTTAACAACGCCGCGCTCGGCGCGCACGCTGAAATCGCGCTCCGGTTGGACTTGCACGTCCGCTGAAATCGCGCTTCGGTTGCACCCGTTTGCTGAAAATGCGGTTCAGTTGGACTTGGCGCTGCTGGAAATGACCTCCAGTTGGAGTTGGGCGCTTAGGCACAACAGATCTCTCCAGGGAAACTGCAGGTAATGGCGGCGCAGCCACAATCTCCTCGCTGGCGCAACTCCAACTGAAGGCTGTTTTCAGCAGTCGAGTGCGCACGAAGGCATTTTTCAGCAGAGCGCAAGTTCAACTGAAGGCAAAAAACAGCAACCGCATCACGCCGAGCCATGTAGGCACCTCAAAGCCATCCCTCAAGCAATCAGCTGCTGCCCAAACCTGTGCCGCTCTTTATTAAAGATACCTTTCCTAGGAATGCATCCCAATTATTAGAAGTGAGAGTATGGGCGCAGG
>OLFX01003084.1_pt1 | contig 11825 bp, 10 predicted proteins | sample 1605091 | NCBI WGS metagenome assembly OLFX01 (sample SAMEA3888906, study PRJEB22519) | human gut metagenome | biome: human gut; feature: human-associated habitat; material: faeces | place: Denmark | collected 2012
GATTATGACAACATGAAGGAGATGCTCAGACTCAAAAGAGAAAACGAAGAACTTCTTAAGGAAAATCTTTTCTTAAAAAAAGCGGCGGCATTCTTTGCAAAGGAAATCGATTATAGGCTTATCGATTCATTGAACAATATCATAATGAATTTGGCATTCGCTGGCTGCTTAGACGGCTGGGTATATGCCCAAATGCTTATTACAACTACCGGAAACACCGGAAGGCGGATTATTATACCCTTAAAGCCGAAGTCCAAGCACAGATTCAGGAAATATATCATTCGCACAATGGAGTTGACGGCTATCGGAGTATGAAAGTCTATCTGGAGTGTAAAGGTTATTCTTACAGTAATACAACTGTTCATAAATATATGAACACAGAGCTTGGTCTCCGTTCGGTTGTCCGTCCCAAAAAGCCGGGATATGAGTATGGAAAACCGCATAAGGTATTCGATAATAAGCTGAAGCAAAATTTCACAGCAGATGAAATCAATCGAAAATGGTGCACGGATTTCACCTATCTGTTCCTTGCAAATCATGAAGTACGCTATAACTGCACTATTATAGATTTGCATGACCGGAGTGTGATTGCCAGCATAACAGATTGTAACATTACCAGTGATCTTGCGATCCGGACGCTCCGAAAAGTGCTGGAATCGCAGGTAACAGTCAAAGATGGCCTTATCTTACATTCTGACCAGGGCTCACAGTATACATCCAAAGCATTTACCGAATTCTGCGAATCGGTAAATGTGACACAGAGCATGAGCAAAGCAGGATATCCGTACGACAATGCACCGATGGAGCGTTACTTCAATACCTTGAAGAATGAATGCACAAATTTGTATGAGTTTACAACAGAGGAAACACTCTATCAAAAGGTAGAAGAATTTGCATACGTTGATTATAATCATGTTCGTCCACACAGTTATAATGGTTATCGAACCCCATATGAAGCAAGGACGGCAGCATAAATTGATAAGCGCTATTTTTTAGCCACAAGTGTTACAAAAAAGTTTGACCACAACAGAGATACCAAATGTAACCCTTGCATCTAAATGGTGTCTGGAGGACCCGGAGTGGAAACCACCCTTTGAAGCAGGCATAGTGATTACCAACTTTGCATTCAATGGGGATGAATCCACACCACACCTTTATATGACATTTGTTCCTTATTCCGATAATTGCAGTCGTGGACAGAAAACTCAGAATGCATTGGCACAGACTTTTACGCGAATGGGTTATAAGACCACCATGGAGCAGGCAAGAGATGCTTCGGACGAATTGGTGTGGCAGGATACACCGGAGGGAAAGAAACCTCAGATGGTGCGTACAGCCTACGGCGCAGTTGAGTGGATAGAGGAGCAGAAAAACTGGATTACAGAAGATATGGAAAAGCATATTGGTTGGAAACGCTTATACAAGGGTAAAAATGAGCGTGGCGATTTGCTTCTTTCAGATTATCGAAGAGAGCGTGCGGCAGAGAAAGCATTGGAAGCGGAACGTGAGGAAGAGAGGCGGGAAAATGCCCTGCAGCAGATTCAAACCTTGTCAGAAAAGACCATCAAGAAGCTGGATGAAGAGATATCCGCTAAGAATATGACGCTGAAACTCAATGATGCCTTAATCGAGAGTAGAAAAAACGATGTGGCAGAGTGGAAAGAAAAAGCGGAATATTCTAAGTTGGAGTATCTGAAGGTTGACGAGCTTCTGACAGATAAAAAGAAAGAAGTGGAGCAGGCACAAGGGGAACTTTGCAAAGTGGAAGAGGCACTGGACGAAGTGACCCGTAAAAAGGAGATTGCCCAGGAATTGTGCGAGGAGTTAAAGGCTGGAGCAGACAATTCGGATTTGTTTGACAAGGTAGTAGACTTATCCTATGAGAATGAACAGCTACGGAGCAAGATTCAGGTCTTACAGGAAAAGCTACAAAAAGCTTATGAATTCATGAAGCAGTTTGTAATTAACGGGAGAAACATGCTGGATGTATTCCGGGAGCGGATTGGCGAAGTGAAGGAATGGGTAAGGCAGAAAGTGGCTAGATAAGAATAAACAGGGGAGGGCGGTAAAATGTCCTCCTAAAAGAGATATTTGGTAACGTGCGGTTGATTTATGGATAGGACTGATAGGAGAGAAATACAAACTATTCTTGACAAAAGAGAACATGTGTTCTATAATAAAAGAAACAATAAGTGGGTAACAGTGTCCAAATTTGTCCTTTACTTTCCAGAGAATATAATGTAAACTTTGAACTATATGGAGGAAAATAAAATGGATGAATTATATACCGTGGATCAAGCAGCTGAATACTTAAAGGTTTCAACAAAAACGGTTCGACGTTTGATTAAAGCAGAAAAGTTAGTTGCATCGAAAGTGGGTGGAGCTTGGAGAATTAAAGTACAAGATATTGAAACCTATCTAAATACGACTAAAAATAAAGTGGAGGTATCCTTATGAGTGAAGAATTGATACAAAGAGATTTGATAAATGCTCCTGAGAAAATGGGCGTCTGGAACTATTACAATATAGGTGCGACCACTTTAAAAGCACTGAAAGCGGCAAAGATTATTCCAAATCGTGATTATAGTGAGTATGAAAAGAAGAAACCGGATGTGCTTGTTACTCATGGGAAGCAGGTCATTGCGATAGTAGAATATAAAGAACCAAGACAATTTAGAACAGAGAAACAAATTCAAAAAGCTATCCAACAGGAATTAGGAACAGCTCAAATATTAGAGTCCAAAATGTATGTGGTAACTGATGGGAAAAAAGCCTTTTGGATAAATCCTAATACTGGAAATTATATCTTGGATGAAAATGGTCTGCGAGTGGATATTGAATTTAATAGAAGAAGTTCTGATACTATTAAGATAATGTCTCAGATTATTGCATCTATTAACAGTAGAAATGACAAAATATTACCTGCTACTGTGGTAGATCCATTACCATTAGCAGAAAAAGTATGGCAAGATTTATGGTCTGTTTCTGGTGCAACTCCAGAGAATTGCTTATATACTTTTGTTGAAATTTTTATTTTTAAATATCTCAGCGATTTAGGCGTATTAAAGGGAATATACTCTTTTGATAATTTGCTGGCACAATTTGGAACAAATTCGGAAAATGAAGTATTGGAGAATTACGCATCAGTAATTAGACCTAAGATTAAAGAATTATTTCCAAGGGGAAATAGAGATAATACAACCATAATTAATGGTACAATTTTTGTATCGAAGGACGAAAAAGCAGTATCTGGATATGGAACAGTATTTAGAAAAATTTTAGGGAGATTTGAGCAATTTGGAAGTTTGGAAAACATTGATTATGATTTTAAAAGTAAATTGTTTGAAACCTTTTTAAAGGAATCAATTAGCAAAAAGAATTGGGGACAGTATTTTACTCCGCTAAAAGTTGTAAAATCGATTGTAAAAATGGCAGATGTAGCACCGGGAATGAAAGTATGCGATCCGGCATGTGGAGTAGGAAAGTTTCTTCTAGAACCCATTTTGAGCGATATGAATAAATTCTTTTATGTTAAGGACGGTAAATTAAACAGAAATGTTTCTTTGGTGGGTTATGATAAGGGTTTTGATAAAGAGGAACAGAAAACTATAATTTTGGCTAAAGCTAATATGCTTATATATATGTCAAATTTGATTAAAGACAACCATGATCTGACACAGCAATTTGCGGAACTGTTTAATGATACATTTTACTTACAAACAAATTCAATTCTAGGAACATTGGCAAAGCCTGTTACAGATGAGTATGATTTAATTTTAACAAATCCACCATATGTAATGAATGGCAGTAGTAACTTAAAAGAGGAAATAAGTAAAACTGAAGAGCTGAGAAACTACTATAAAATAAATGCGATGGGAATAGAAGGCTTGTTTATGGAGTGGATTTTGAGAGCTTTGAAACCGGGAGGAAAAGCTTTTATTGTTGTGCCAGATGGAATTATGAATCGAGCTAATGATAAAAAACTCCGTCAGTTTATACTAGATGAATGCATATTGGATTGCATTATTTCATTACCACTTAATACGTTCTTCACAACTAATAAGAAGACATATATTATGGGATTGACAAAAAAGGTAAAAATACTGGATGGAGGTGTTGAAAAGAAGGAATCTCAAACAACACCAGTTTTTACGTATTTGTGTTCAGAAATAGGTGAAACAAGAGATGTTAATAGATTCGATATTGAGCAAAATGATTTGGAAGAAGCCTCTAATTTGTTCGCAATGTTTAAGGGAGCAAAAAATGTCTTTAAAACTAAGGATAAAAGATGCAAATTGTGTGACGTAAAAGATTTTGAAGATGCGCAACATTGGTCAGTTGATAGATGGTGGACAAGAGAGGAAAAAATCGAAATCGGAATCGAAGATGAGGAAGATTCTGTTGATTTAGATGGATACATTGGTTTGATTAATGAAGTTGTTAATAGTTTGAATGAGTACTATGAACCTCTTAGAGAGTTGTCAAAAAAAAAAGAGGAGATAGTTAGAGAACGAGAAGTATCCTTGGCAGACAAAACATTTTTTGAACTAGCAATAGGACCAAGAAAATTGAAAAAGGACTATTTTGAATCCAAGGGAACTGTTCCTGTATACAGTGCAAACGTTTTTGAACCATTTGTTTATGCAGATGAAAGTAATATTAGTGATTTCGAACATCCATATGTTATATGGGGAATTGATGGAGCTTTTGAGTTTAACGCAATGGACAAAGGAACTGTCTTTGCAACGACAGATCATTGTGGAAGCATAAAGATAAAGAATGATCAAATTAATCCGTTATATCTAGCTTATATATTAGAACAGAATAAGCACTTATATGGTTTTGATCGAGGCCTTAGAGCATCATTAACTAATATGAGACAGGTTTCTATTAAAATACCAGTTGATGAAGATGGCAAATTTGATTATAAAGCTCAAGAGGATATAGCGGATGTTCTTTGCTGTATGAATCAAATGAAAGCAATATTGATTGAAAAGGGAAGAAATTTAAAAAATGTCCATGTGACTTTTTCGAATCAAGAATACGAGTTAAAATATTTTGCTTTACATTTATTACTTGAGCCAGTAAAGGGGAAAAGCAAATATACAAAAAAGTATGGACAACAACATAAAGGAGAATTTCCAGTATATTCAGCGTCAAATACTTCTGAACTAACTCGGATAGATACTTACGATTTTGATGGGAGATACTTATCTTGGTCTACTAATGGATTTGCAGGAGTGGTAAGTATATTTGATGGAAGGTTTTCTATAAACGGAGATCGAGGAATATTGTTGCCTAAAGATGGAAGAACCGATTTGGAATATCGGTATCTAAAATATGTTCTTGAACCTATATTTAGAGAATTAGCCAAGGGACGTAAGGGTGATAATGGAGAGGACGAGTTTACTAAGTTGTATCCATCAATGATTGAAGATATTATGATTCCTATGCCTGTTGATAGTAATGGAAATATCAGCATTGAAATGCAAAAGGAAATTGCTGATAAGTATGAAATGATATATCAAACAACGAATGATGTGGTTGAGCGGATAACTAGAATTGCGAATCAAAATGTCATTATATAAGACGCGAGAGAAGCATGTGAATGTTACTCCGTTCAAAAGAAATAGCTTTTATACGGAAATTCTCCCTTCTAAAGAATTGCAATTCTACATCCGGTGTTATTGGGGAACAGAAAATCCACTTATACAAATCGAAAATGATGACGCACCGGAATTAGTGATTCCGGATACTTGTGTGGATATTATCTATCACATAGATTATACCGATAATACCGTAACCGGAGGATTCTGCGGGGTAAATGATTGTAGTTTCCATGCACATGGCAACGGAACCATAGGTCATATGGTATCAACATTTGCTATTCGATTTTATGCGTGGAGTGCATATGCATTTTCCGATGATTCATTGCAATCTACCATGAATGGATACTTCGATGTGGGTTCAAGATTTGAATGGTTGGACAAGATTATTCGCCCTCGACTGTTGGAACTAAAAACCTTACAAGAAAAGATTTCATTTACCGAACAAGTATTGCTTAAAAGATTATCTGATGTGAGAGAAAATGCAGTTGTAAATGATACAATACAGAATATTTTGATAAATAAAGGTTCTTTGGATATAGCAAAATTGGCAAAGGAATCTTTCGTGAGTACCAGACAGTTGGAGCGATTGTTTCATGAGTATGTTGGCATTACGCCTAAAAAATTAAGCAATTTGATAAGATATCAATTCCTATGGAGAGATATTTTGTGTGAGCCGGATTTTGAGGTGTTAAGTGCGGTTTACAAATTCGGATATACAGACCAATCACACTTATTACGGGAATTCAAGAGATACCATTCCATGGATATACATAATGCAAGAATAATGGCTTTTAAGGATGTCGGAAATATACAAGATGTTTTCGTTTGAGTTTAGTATAATAGTTTCAAATTCTGACAGGCAGGAGAGGATGAAAAACTATGAAATACTGTACCACCGTAATAGCAGTACGAGATATGGAAAAATCTTTGCAGTTTTATAAGGATTTATTTCAGCAGGATGTACTTGTAGATTTGGGGAAAAATAAAACTTTAACTTGTGGGCTGGCATTGCAGCAGGGCTTGGAATATATAGCAGGTTTTGATGCAAGTACTATGAAATTCCGCTCCAATACCATGGAGTTGTATTTTGAAACAGAAGATTTTGACGCTTTTATGCAGTTGTTGGATTCTTATCCACAGGTGGAAAGACTTCATGAGCCGAAAACTTTTTCCTGGCTTCAAAGAGGAATTCATATATTTGACCCGGATGGACATTTGATAGAGGTTTCGGAGAGTATGTATTCTGTTGCCTGTAAGCAGTTTGAATTAGGTAAAACCTTAGAGGAAACAGCTAAATTAGTGCAACATCCGATTGAGGTGGTCAGAGGTTGGTACGACCAGTATCAAAAGCAGCTGATAAGTGTCTGTGGCACGGATTGTAGTACGTGTTATTGTTTTGGTAAGATGTGCAATGGCTGTAATTCCTGTGAGGGAAAAGTTTTTCATGCACCAGAAGGGAAAGCTTGTCCGATTTATGACTGTGTCAGAAATAATAGGTGTATGCAAAATTGTGGTGAATGTGGTGAAGTGCCTTGTAAGATATGGTTTGATACCAGAGATCCGAAGTTTTCAGATGAAGAATTTAACGAAAATATAGCTATGAGAGTACAGGCATTGAAAAAGGAATAGGTGTTTATGTTAAAGAATAAAGAACTAGCAGATTACATAATGGACCAACTATCTGATTTAGGAAATGTACGAAACATTCCTATGATGGGTGGATATATTTTTTATTATAAAGAGCGGATATTTGGTGGGATTTATGGCAATGGTTTTTTGGTAAAGATTACAGAGGTCAGTAAGAAATTTATGCCGGAAAGTGAACCGGAACCGCCATATGAAGGTGCAAAACCTATGTTGCCGGTAACTATTTTGGATGATAGAACTGCATTGCAGAATATGGTGGAAGAAATGTACCAAGAACTGCCGGAGAGAAAACCCAAAAAGAAGAAAATATAAATTGTGGGAAGTCACTCAGTTTACGTTGATGTAAAGTGGGTGATTTTTTTATTTATAAACGAAATCCACGTTCAAAAGAGAAAAAATCACATTTGAATGTTGATTTTTATGAAAAACTGTATATAATATAAAGTAGAAAAGAAGGTGAGGTAGCAATCATGTTAATACAATTTAATTTTAAAAATTTCAAATCTTTCAGAGAAGAGGCTACTTTGGATTTGTCTGCGGCGAAGATGACTGAGTTTTCAGACAGAGTGGTGACTGTTGGCAGTGAGAAGATTTTGCCGGTTGCTGCCATTTATGGTGCAAATGCAAGCGGAAAGTCTAACATATACAATGCTTTTGAATATATGTCTGATTATGTTGCAGATTCTTTTAAGTATGGTGATGAAGAAGAAAAGTTTGAAGAGTTCAGACCGACTCCGTTCTTGTTTGATTCCACATCTGCTGATGCAGAATCCAGCTTTGAGGTTTATTTCACATTACCAGGAGATAAGTCTGAGAGAACTTATAACTATGGTTTCTGTATCAATAAGGAAGGTGTAACGGAAGAGTGGCTTAATTCCAAGGCGAAGACTGCAAGAAAGTACAGTACGGTATTTTATCGTGGAACTACGGACGAGGAGCTTGATTTATCAGGATTTCCTAAGAGTAGCAGGGATAATATTCAGGTAGCGTTGGAAAAGCAAGTGCTTATTGTCTCTTTGGGAGCGAAGCTGAAGGTTAATAAGTGCAAGGCGATTAGGGATTGGTTTCTTGCAAATGAGTTTGCTGATTTTGGTGATCCTTTCACTAATTTCTTTATGTCACGCAGATTGCCTAAGGGATTTGTGGAGGATAAGAATGTTCAGCAGAAGGTAGTGGAATATTTCGCATCCTTTGATGAACATATTAAGGATTTTAGAATAGAAAAGGTTCCGCAGGAGGCTGAATCCAAAGAAGAAAGATACAAGATTAACGCACTTCATAAAAAGATTGATTCTGATGAAATGGCAGAAATCCCTTTAGGAATGGAGTCTGCTGGAACCTTAAAGATGTTTGCATTATATCCGGAATTACAGGAAGTGTTGGAGAAGGGTAGCGTATTCTTTATTGATGAATTAAATGCTCGTCTACATCCGTTGCTTGTAAGGAATTTCCTGCTTACATTTTTAAATCCGGAAATCAATACTAATCATGCTCAGATTGTATTTACAACTCACGATACATGGCAGTTGTCTAATCAGTTGTTGCGCCGTGATGAAATCTGGTTTGTAGAAAAGGATGATCAAGGTGTTTCTACACTTTATTCATTGGCTGATTTTGTGGATGAAGATGGCTCTCGTATCCGCAAGGATGAAAGTTATGAGAAGAATTACCTGATTGGAAAGTACGGGGCGATTCCTACCTTAAAGAGTATTGATATATTTAAGGGCGCGGGGTGTCCGGGGGACATTGGCTTAGCGCCGACCGGAGTGGAACGGAGAGAATGAGTATGGCGAAAAAAGACAGAACTGGTAACAGAAAAACACGAGAGCAGAGAAAACAATTTAAGGCGCCAGAATTAGGCTACTACTTGATTGTTACGGATACAGAAGCTACAGAGCGTTGCTTTTTTACTGGGCTTCATCAGGCATTGCCGATGGATGTGAGAAACAAACTTGTAATAAAGGTTGTAGAGACTAAAACTCGTGCAATGATAGATAAATGCCTGGAACTCACTGCTTATGATGCACAGTATCGTATTCCTTGGATTGTGTTTGACAGAGACCAAGTACAGGGATTTGATGAAATTATTGCAGAGGCAGTGAGCAAAGGAATACAGGTGGGCTGGTCCAATCCATGTTTTGAGATATGGATGTATGCTTATTTTGGTTCGATGCCGGCAATCCAAGATTCGTGGACTTGCTGCTCTGAATTTGGACGAGTATATGAAAATAAAACCGGGCAGAAGTATTCTAAGGCTGATGAGCAGATGTATGGAAAACTCTGCAAAGCTGGTGATGAGGAAAAAGCAATTCAGATAGCGCAGCAAAAACTGGAGCAGTGTAAACGAGAAGGTAAAACAAAGCCATCAGAGATGTGTCCGTGTACCACGGTGCATAAGTTGGTGGGAGAAATTAGAAATAAAACTTGATGTTGGAGGTAAACAATGGATACAGATGAAAATAGTACAGAGATTATGAAGGAAAAACCAGAGATTTATTTTAAGAGAATTACATTTAATGATGATACAGAATTGATACTTGATAAAAACAGTATTGTTGTTTTTACAGGGGCTAATAATAGTGGAAAAAGTCAAGTGTTAAAAGACATAGAGTCATCTTTGGATTGCTCTAATCATACGACGATGATTGTGGTTAAGGATAGTGAATGTGCTTACTATGGGGAAATAAATGAGACAACATTTTTCACAGAGCATTTTCAACGGGATGAGAATGGAAATTATCGATTATTGGAATCGGGATATGTATTTGAAACGAGTTCATTAGAAGCATTTTGGAAGAATCATACATTGCATAATAGTCTTCATAGGGTGTTTGTCAATCGCCTCAGTACAGAAAAACGATTAAGTTCATCTGATGCATTAATTAGATATGATCAACCAGAGAAACATCCTATATACAAATTAAATAGAAATGAAAAACTTGCACAGAAAATATCAGATTATTTTTCTCAAGCATTTGGGGTTGATCTGATTGTGAATCGTAATGAGATGCAAACCATTCCGCTACATGTAGGTAAGGCACCCAATAAGTCGTCTTATACAATCGATAGACAAGATGAATATTATAATGTTGTTGCAGAACTTCCAAAGCTACAAGAGCAAGGAGATGGTATGCGTAGCTTTGCCAGTATTTTATTAAATACCTTTACATCTGATTACTCTATAACATTAATTGACGAACCAGAGGCTTTTTTGCATCCACCACAGGCAAGAGTGTTAGGAAAAATGCTTGCAAAAAATAATCCAAATAATCGGCAGTTGTTTATTTCTACACATAGTGAAGATTTTTTGCAAGGTTTGTTAGATGCAGATAATGAGAATGTTACAGCTATCAGAATTAATCGAGAAGATAACATTAATAAAATGAGCATTTTACAAAATAATAAAATAAAGGAACTTTGGGGGAATCCACTTTTGAGATATTCAAATATTTTGAGTGGGTTATTTCATGGAAAGGTTGTTGTATGTGAAAGTGACTATGATTGTTTGTTTTACCAAGCGATAATGAATGCAATATACGAACAAAAAAATGAAATTTCGCCAGATATACTGTTTACTCATTGTGGGGGTAAGTCACGCATTAAAGATGTTGTAAGTGCTTTGAAAGCAGTAAATGTTCCTGTTGTTGCTATTAGTGATTTTGATTTATTAAATTCTAGTCAAAATTTCAGACCGCTGGCAAACGCATTCGGAATAAATTGGGAAACTGAGTTGCTCCCCAATATGAAAATAATATACGATGGTATGAATGCAAAAAACAGTAGTGGAGATGATGCGTGGACACAAATCAAGAAAATAGGTAAATCTGGATTTGATGGAAATGCGCCAGCTGCATATGAGAAGGTAGAAGAGGTATGTAAAACAGCCGGTCTTTTTATAGTTCCTGTAGGTGAAATGGAATGTTTTGATAAAACGATTAATAAAGAAAAGAAAGAATGGGTGTACCATGTGTTGGAAAACTATGGTTTGGCAAGTGAATCTAGGCTTGAGGGGGCAAGACAGTTTGTTCAATTAGTATGTGATTTCAAACCCCAAAATAATGTGGAGACAGTATGATAAATTAAGGATTTAAGGGAAAGGGTGGCAGTTACTATAGGTTGTCACTTGCTAGGGTAAAGTTTTTGTAGGAAAATAAAAAAATAGAAAGCACCGGATTCCTGTGTTAGGATTGAAGTTGACTAGACATAAATCCAAGGAGGGTGCTTTCATGATTAACAGTATACAACATTTTCAGGAACAAGGGGTAAAAAATTTAACAGAAATTTTTAGTCACTATACAGATGACCTTACCAAGTTTGCAGAAATGGTTTATGGAGTGACTAAAGAGGTAACGAAGTTAGGGGTTTCCCTGATTGAAGAAGAACTGCAAAGCTATGATGAATTGTTGCGTAAACGGCAGGATTTGCGTAAAGGATGGTATATCGAACGCCGGGATGAAACGAAGCTTCTGACCAGCCTGGGAGAAATCTGTTACAGCAGGACGTATTTTCACAATAAAGAAACCGGGGAATACTGCTATCTGTTAGACCGTCTCATGGGCTTGGAATCGC
>OLFX01003088.1_pt1 | contig 11812 bp, 7 predicted proteins | sample 1605091 | NCBI WGS metagenome assembly OLFX01 (sample SAMEA3888906, study PRJEB22519) | human gut metagenome | biome: human gut; feature: human-associated habitat; material: faeces | place: Denmark | collected 2012
CTCTAACTGAGTTCCAAATATATCTAAAATACATTTCTGTACTTTATTCAAAAAAATATCATTTTAAGGCTTGACTTTTAATAGTTAGTCTTTATATAAACTTAAAAAGCTATATATCGTATCTTGTATACTAAATTTTCTATTTTTTAGCTCCTGATAGGTGTCATATCTTTTTTTTCCTATCTCATGTAATATTTGTCTAACCCACTCATCAATATTATCTTCTGCTATATCTAAAAACTGTACATTCTGTGTTATTTTCGCTTCAGAAGTTATTAAACTAGAAAATATTACAGGTAAACCAGCAGCTTGTGCTTCTACTCCAACTATAGGTAACCCTTCAAAAAAAGAGGGGAGGACAAATATATCCATGGCTTGAAATAATTCATTAACACTGTCACTTGTACCAAAAAATACTATAGTATCCTCTAATCCTTTATTTTTTACCAAATCGTGAATTTCTTTTTCCTTAGGTCCCTCTCCAACTAGTAAAAGTTTAATACTGGAATCAATTTCATGAAGTCTTTCCATTATTTTTATAAGATATTCATGATTTTTTTGATATGCAAATCTACCGACATGTCCAATAATCTTGCTATTTTGTAATCCTAGCCTTTTACGTTCTTCAATTCTTATTTCAGGATTAAATCGAAACTTATCCAAATCAACCCCATTGTTTATGATAACAATATGATCTTTAGCAATATTGGGAAACATCCACTCTGCTGCAAGTTCAGAACATGCAACAAAATCCGTGGCAACATACGCAAGCAACCTACGACACATCAAATGAATATAACGCTTAAAAACTCGGTGATTACCATCTACTCCTGCTGCATGTGAATGCACAATAATTTTCTTTAATCCTACACATTTAGCTGCAAAAGCAGATACTAACAACTTATTGGCTACATCAGCATGAATATGAACACAATCATAATTATTACTTTTTAACAATTTCTTCAAATTTTTAAAACAAACAATTTGCTTTTTCCACTTACTGCCATCATATCCTATATAATGAACATCACAATCATACTTATCTAACATTCTTATGTTTTCAATATTAACAAATTGTTCAATTGCTCCAATATCTATTTTTATGTCTGTTCCCTTGTTAACAATCACATTTTTTATTAATGAAAACACTCCACCAGAATGAAGATCATCTACATTAACTTCTAATACTTTCATAATTTCACCTCTTATGACGATACAAAATTTTAAATATATTATAATATGGTAAATTTATATGTAACATTTTTTTTAAAAAAGCAATTTTCCAATTTGAGTTTGAGAAGTCATAAAAAAAATTTTTAGGGTGTAAAATGTATCCTATTATAGACTTTGGATCAGCAGCATTTACAATCCCCACACCCATACGAAACGGAAATTTTCCAAAAGAGTCTATCTCTTCCTTTTGAGGTTTAGTTCCAAGTTTTTTAATTCCATTAAGTGCCTCATCAATAGATATATCAATCAGGTTTTTTATTATACTACCATTAAAATCTTCTACAAATCGAATCGCTCCTTTATGTAAATCACGTATTAGTTGCGCTGAAGAAAAATCATTTATACATTCGTGTTCACCCAAAATTGGATTACCATCAATATCATACCCTTCTACTGTTCCATGTAATGCTGAGAAAAAAATTTCTATCAATGCAGTCATAGCTGCTAAAAAAACTTTTTTTTCTTTATCATCTTCTCCATTTAAAAATAAACCCAAAAAATTATTCTTATCAATAAATGCATCTTCTCGAACTCCTAAATAGTAACCCTTTATACTATTTTTATTTTTCAATAAATTTTCTAAACAATATTGCATTGTACAACGCCACCCAATATCCACAACCTGTAAATCATGAGTACACTTCAAAGACTCTATATATTTAACAAATCCTCTATATGCCATTTCTGAATTTTGTTTAACTTCATTTTGAATTGAATTATAAAATAATATAAAATTCTTATTCTCTGCCAAATGGTCTCTTACTAATATAGAATCTAAACACAAAGAATATCTTTTTAAAGTTTCTCTATAGTCTTGTGGACTTAATCCTATTTTTTTTAATAATCCATATACTGTAAACTGTGCTGATTCTGACTTTACTAAACGACACAAATTCTCAACAGAAGAATCTAAATAGAGGGCTGGTACTAAAAGGCTTCTTCGTGAACCATAAAAATATATAGAATTTTGATTATTTGACGCAACAATTTCATATGCTCTTTTTACAACATAACAATCTCTTGAAAAGAACAGTATGCTTTTATTAGAATCAATATTGTCTTTTAACCAGTTAACAAAGGAATACAATACCGGTCCATACACTTCATATCCTATAGCTACATTTCTATTTTCAATATATGGAAGTCTATTATTAATAAAGCTCCATATTGTTGTATCATCTACATTACTTCCCAAATCTCCATTGAGTTCCATCAATAGTTCTACTTCCTCCAATGTTGTCATTGTTAGAAAAATTAATATTATTTTTTGCTATATTTATTGCACTAATCCCCATTTTTTTAGCGCAAATCCAATCATTTCTTTTGTTGTCTCCAATATGAATTATAGTCTCCTTCTTAATGCCTTCTGACTCTAATACATACTTAAAAAGATGACCGGTTCTTTTCTGTAATCCAACTTCTGATGATAAAAATAATCTTTTATATGTATTATAACCATTCTTTATAAGCATACGTTCAATAAGATTTCTTGAAAGATACATATCAGAAATAATATATATTTGTTTATTTTTCGATACACAATAATCATAAACCTGCTTAATCAATTTATTTTGATAGCATATTTCATATTCTATTTCTTCTTCTAGCGATAATAACTCACGAATCTTTGTATTATACTTATTATCTATTTTTACAATTGACGCATAAATTTCACTTAATGAAACTTCTTCTTTATCACTAATTTTTCTTGCATTTTTTTCTGCTTCAATTCGTATATCTTTGAAATTTAAAATATTATCTCCATATGTAGAATTATATTTTTTTTCTACCAGGTCAAATACATCATATTCTTTATATACATCACGTTTTATTAAAGTATCAAAAATATCAAAAGAAACAATATCATATTCTTTTACTATATCTATCAACTTAGCGGTTGATAACTTTGGAAATCCATTAATTGTTTCTTTAATTTTCATCAATACAACCTCTCTTATACTGTTTTTTCTGCTGCAATTGCTCTTTCAATCAACAAGTCCTTATAACTTTCTGGAAGATCATTAAAATACGCACTAAATCCCCACACTCTAACTATCAATCCCATGTATTTATCTGGATTTATTTTTGCATCTATTAATGTTTTACTATCAAGGACATTTAGTTGCATTTGGAAAAATCCCACTCTTATTGCAGCTTTCATGAAATCAAAAAATTTTTCATTTGAGACAATTTCATTTGAACAAAAGAAATCAACAACATTTCCATTAAAACGTTGCTTATCATATTGTATTTTAGATGCAAAATTTACTACTTCTGTATAACAAGCATCAGTACACGAAATATGTGTATTATATGGTTCTCCCTCTTTTCTACCAGACAAATCTGCTGCAGAATGTTTACTCAAAATATTATACCCTGGTGAACTAAGGCCAAATTTAACTGTCCCACCAAGTTTGTTTTTAAAATCGCATGCAACCTCTGCCAATCCCAATGAAATCCTATTCGTCAATTCAATTGCATCGTCTTCATCATGCCCAAAGTGTTTAGATAATCCTTCTCTATTTCTATTACAGTTTATATCCTGAATACTAATTCCCATATTCATAAGGTTCTTAATATTAAGCAAACTATCTACAACATTTGAAATTGCCACAGTAGTTATACCATAATTATTATATTTTGCTGCGCCTTCCGAAATATCCTTATTCTGACATCCTGAAGTAAACAATGAAACTAGTGGATCTTTTGCCCATTTCATATCATCAACACTTTCTAGGAAATCCTTAAACCTCTTTTTATTCTTTTCTTCATATGCTTTAAGCAACTCATCCCAGCTATTATAATCTTCTGCAAGACATTCATCTAATGCTGGAAAATAATCGAAAACTGCAATATTATTTTGATCCATTGATTTTCCAACAATAAAAGGTTCCCAACATGCCGAAACACAATACTCTGTTGATTCATCAATTCCAAATTCTTTAAGACATGGTAAAACTACATCATCATTTGAAAATAATGGACTTCCAGTTTTAGATTGTAAACACTTAATAGCCGTCCTCAATAATTCATCCGGCATTTTATGACTCACACGAAGAAGAGTTTTCGGATCTGGTTTGTTTAAAACTGCCTGAGCCTCTAAAAATGCATATGTCAAATCGTTACAAAAATATTCTCCATTTGATTCGATACCGCCAAGAACAACAATCTGTCCTATATCCCCCATCAAAGCATCACTCTTATATTCTTTATATTTACTGAGTTCATTAAAAAAGTCCAATATAATTTCTTTTGCCGTTTCTTTATTCAATCCATCACTATAATAGAAATCAGCTAAAATTTTATCAAGTCTTCCAAGACCATTTAAGCGATGTCGAGTTTGCCATAATATCTGATTAAAAAAAAGAATTCTTTGCAATGCTTCATCAAAATGTTCTGCTGGTTTTTCTAATATTTCCACAAAAAACTTTTTTCTGTGATCTATGCCCAATTCTTTAACTATTCTATTTCTAAGTATTTCTATTCCACTCGCTATCGATTTCGTTTCACAGTTGCCATCAATAGGTAAATCTTTAAAAGCTCCATGAACTATTTTGTCATAATCCAAAGTAAAGTTAGATAATATATTACCTTGTACTGCAATCGTTTTTGCAGTATCTATAAAATATACAAACCTACTATCAGAATTAATTATTATATCAACTTTTGATAAAAGTTCCTTTGTATCATTTCCAACACTACGATATCTAGATTTAATTGGCTTGATTTTCCTGTAAGTACTAATAACGTGTTTAATAACATCAATTTTTCCTTTTTCTTCAAATTGATATTTTTTTACAAATGGAATAATATAATTCCATCTCCACATATCATTTTTTATTTTTGTTTTTATACTCATTTAAAAACTTCCCTCATATTTCTTTCCTAAAAACTTTGCTTTAAGAAATGAAGGGATCTTTTTTATAAGATTTTCCTCCACATCACAGCCTAATTCCATAATTTGGCTTTTCTTTATTTGATAGCTTCTCAACATTTTTTCAATCCAAACATTAAAAAGTATTTCACTAATTCTTCCAATATATCTTCTCTCAAAAGATTGATAATTACTGATATCCACACGCTTAAACACTTCAATCAAAATATCAAATAACCAATTACAATACTCATCAAGTAAGTTCTTCTCCATTATCATCATATTAAACATATATCCCCATCTTCTATTTACAACTTTGTCATACACGTTTATATCATTTATACTTTTTTCTGCTAAAACGTCTCTAGTAATTTTCAAATGTTCAGGATAATGTGTATGATCATAATGCGACTTTAGTGTTTCAATTACATACCAACGCTTTGTGGGAACAAAAACCCTAATTTTACCCAAATACGGTCTTAACTCCGAATATGTAAGCACGTTTTCAAATCCAGCTTTCTTTTTTAATGAGAAATGCCTTCTATAATGTACCAATCCGATATAATCCGCATCAATATTTTTCCACGCCCAATACAGCCCGGTAAGTTCACAAAATGAAGAATTTAAATTTGAAATATTATCACCAGAATTATCCTTTGTATATCCTAAATCTAAATCATTCCCATCTTCATCAAGCTTACCTTCTGCTCCAACATGTAAAGGTAAATACATATCATCCTTCGGCATCTGATATTTCTTATGAGTTGCAACTATTATCTTTACTGTATAATCTCTCATCAATCTAATTCCTTTTCACACATATCAAGTACAGATGCAATCGTTGTATCCATATCATAATATTTGTACTCACCAAGTCTTCCACCAAATATTACGTTCAATTCCTTATCTGCAAGTTCTTTGTATTTAGCATAAAGCTGTCCATTTTTCTCATCATTTACCGGATAATATGGCTCATCCCCGGCTTTCCATTCTGACGAATACTCACGGCTTATTATTGTCTTTGGCAGATCATTTCCGTTCTCATCTTTTCCAAATTCAAACCATTTATGCTCAATAATTCTAGTCCATGGTGTTTCTCTATCTGTATAGTTAACAGCAGCATTTCCCTGATAATTTGGCATATCCAGCAGTTCATTTTCAAAACGTACTGATCGATATTCGAGGGTTCCGAGTTCAAATCCAAAGTATGCATCAATAGGACCCGTGTATACTATTTTGTCAGCTAAAGCATCAAGTTCTTCTTTATTCTCTAAATAGTCTGTATTGAGCCTCACTTCTATCCCCTCAAGAATGTTTTCAACCATCTTTGTATATCCACCAATTGGTATTCCCTGATAAAGCGCATTAAAATAGTTGTTATCAAACGTAAGCCTTACCGGAAGACGTTTAATAATAAAAGCCGGAAGTTCCTTGCAGTCACGTCCCCATTGTTTTTCTGTATATCCTTTTACCAGTTTTTCGTATATATCTCGTCCTACCAGTGATATGGCCTGTTCTTCAAGATTTTGTGGCTCACCTGTGATTTCTTTTCTCTGCTCCTCAATCTTTGCAGCCGCTTCTTCCGGTGTAACAACACCCCACATCTTATTAAATGTGTACATATTAAAAGGCATAGAATATAATTCACCTTTATAATTAGCTACAGGACTATTGGTAAATCTGTTAAATTCAGCAAACTGTGTGATATAGTTCCATACCTTTTTATTGTTTGTATGGAAAATATGTGCACCATACATATGTACGTTGATGCCTTCCTGTTTTTCTGTATAAACATTTCCAGCAATATTAGGTCTCTTATCCACTACAAGTACTGATTTTCCTTTTACTTTTGCTTCATGTGCAAATATAGCTCCATATAATCCTGAGCCAACAACTAAATAATCATATCTTTTCATTTTCTACATTGCTCCATCTTTCTTCATTATTGAAATAGCTGTTTGAAAAATAATCCTCAAATCATTTTTCACACTCCACTCATTGATATACTGGGTATCCAGCTTCACCACTTCCTCAAAGTCCGTGATATTACTCCTGCCACTCACCTGCCACAGTCCGGTCAGTCCCGGCCTGAATGACATTCTGGCTCTATGGTGAGGTTCATATTTCTCCCACTCATCAAGTGTTGGTGGTCGTGTCCCTACCAGACTCATATCCCCTTTGAGGATGTTCCAAAACTGCGGCAGCTCATCTATTGATGTCTTCCTGATAAACTGTCCTATGCCGGTTTTCTTTGTTCCATCCGGCAGTATCTTATTGCCTATGATTCTCGGATCAAAGTCCATCTTGAACATCATTCCATCGCTCACCTTGTTTTGTGCCATGAGCTCCTTCTTTCGCTCCTCGGCATCCATGTACATGCTTCTGAATTTGTACATCTTAAACTTTCTTCCGTTTCTGCCGATTCGCTCCTGTGAGAAGAAAATTGGCCCCGGCGATGCGATATAGATTGCCGGAGCAACGAATATGGTTACAAGCATTGTGATAAGACAGCCAACCAGTCCACCAAGTATATCCATTGCTCTTTTTGCAACAAGCTGTGATGTGCTCGCATAGTTCATACTTGCTGTGATGACTGTGTAGTCACCTATTTTTTCTATCTGATTGAAATTGCCTGACATGGCCTTGTTTTTAGTGATGCCTCTGTGAACTGCTATACCCATCTCTATAAAGTTTGCTACCATATCATCGGGATATTCGCTCTCCGCACATGGTGGGATAAGCACCTCATCCACCCATTCCTCGCAGGCGTAGTCCACTATCCCGTCATGGTTTGCTACGATTGGTATTTCGCATATTGTTTTGCCCTTCAGGTCGGCATCTGTTGCCGCTGCCACTATCTGTGTGTATCCAAAGCCATTTTCCTTTAGTCCCTGAAGTGTCTCCTCGAGGAGCTTTTCCGGTGCTATGACAAAGAGTGATTTTTTCGATGAAGCGAAGCTTCTTTTTTTGATAATTTTCTTTAACACCACTCTGCCTAAGTACGACACGAGAATATATATTGGAATCATGATGTAATAAGACATACGCGAATATATCTCGCCCATCTGTGTGGTAAACAGGAAGAAGGTCGTTATTATTTCCACAAGTGCCACATGCTTACATGTAGCAATGAACTCATCGAGATAGCCGCGCTTCAATACATTTTTAAAGGCATCGGATACTATTTCCACGAAGAAATCTATGAGCAGAAATGCTGCTGCCAGTATCCTGTAGTCTTTATCTATGTATGGATTGCCAGGTCCAAACCGCCATATGTATGAGACTATGAATGCTATCTGCATACACAGGACATCCAAGAGCATAAAGTCTATATGCTTTGTCCAGCCTCTTCCTTTCTTTCTGTACATTTTTTCTGTGTCTCCCTGTATTTCTTGATTACCCTATTTCCAGTTCATCCCTATACTGTCGAGCCTTGCTATGCGCTCTGTGTCGAGCACCATGCCGCTGGCCTTCGGGTTTTTTCTTTTACATCTGATATTTGATATCCAGCGTCCCAGCTTCACTCCGTCTGTGGAGTATGATACCGGCACGTCCAGATTACCGTTTTTCTCGTAATATGTTTTCGCAAGCTCAAACTTTCTGTTCCACTGTATGGCAGTCTTACTTTCTGACCTGTAGCCTATGCTCTGCAGGCGTTTTAGCTGCTCGTCTGTCATTGAGTGGCTATTGGTCTGGTTTGACAGCCACCGTCCAAGCGGTATGCCGTCTGCTGTGACGTACTTTGCAGGTACTTCGAGGTTTCCATGCTCCTTGTAGTAGGCTTTGGCTGCGCTGTAGTACTCTTCCCACTTCTGCTTGTTGTGGTCCCATATCATGCCAAGCTCCTCGAGTGCTTTTCTCTGCTTATCAGTGAGTGCCTGCTCTATGCCGTACTTTTTTACCTTGAAGCGCATGTTGTTGATCCATGAGCCGAGCCTGAAGCCTGTAGGCGATACGTATTTGGCCTTGATGTCCAGATTGCCGTAGGTATTGCGGTAGCATTTCAGCTCTTCAAGTACCTCCTGCCAGCTTGAGTCCGTGACATCCCATATCATGCCTATGTCGTTTAGTTTTTGTATCTTTTCCCAGGTGAGGTTTCCGGATATATTGCCTGACTTCACACGCCTCTGGGTGTTTATCCATGCTCCCAGTGTGAGGCCTGACTCAGTGACATAGCTCTTTGGTATCTTGAGATTTCCATTTTCCTCATACCACTGCTTTGCTGCCTCATAGTATGTGTCCCAGGCGCTTCCCAGATTTTCCTGCAGGCGCATAAATATTTCCCTGCTGTCCTTGGTCTCGTCTATAATGCGGAACCTATCTTCAAAGTGCTCTCTTGGCGAGTGAGTGTCCGGATACAGCAAAACTGCTTCCTGCATTTCATTTTTCAGGCAGTCTATACAGTAGAGACTGTCGAAGTTGTTGACCAGGTCAAAGATGACCGGCTGATTTTTGCTTCCTGCTGACAGGGCTCTGCCTATCTGCTGTAGATAGATGATTGGTGACACCGTAGGGCGAAGCAGTATTACTCCGTCCACATCGTCCACATGTATGCCCTCGTTCAGCATGTCTATGCAGTAGAGAAGCTTTAAGTGGCTTCCTGTGTCCTTTTTGAATTCGGCAAAGGCTTTGCTGGTCGACGCATCGTTGTAGTACGCTGTGTATATGTGTGGCTTTTTGTCCACCTTGCTAAACCAGTCGGCAGCCTGCGACTTCATCTCATCCATATGCTCTCTGCCCGAACAAAATACTATGTATTTGCCATCAGGCTTTGTCATCTGTCTGGCAAAGACCTCTGTGAGGCCGTCTGCCTGCTCGAGTGCACGCTTTAGCTGCTCTAGGAGCTTTTCGTTTTCCGATACAAGTCCCGGGTTTGATAAGCTCTCGATTCGTTTTTTCAGTTGTTCGAGCTCTTTCTTGTATGAATACATGGCTATGACATATTTAGGCTCCGGAAGTATTTCCCTCACGATTGCTTCTCCGAGTGTCATCTCTGAGGCTATGTTACCCTCAAAGAGCTCTTCTGCCATATTGCGCTGGTTGTCCAGATAGCGTATGTTTGTCGCTGAGAGCCCCAGGCGCTTTGCGTTCGGATATGCTTCAAGGAGCTTTTTCACACTCTTGCCCCACTCTGCGGCTCCACAGCGGTGGAACTCATCGAGTATGATATAGTCAGGGTGCAGGGTGTCTATGCTGTCCTCATGCTTCATGAGTCTGCTGTACGACATGTATTTTATGTTTGAGAACTGTGTGTCTATGTTCTCAAGCTGTGTCTTGTATATATACTCACTTGGTGATAGCCATAGAAAGTGTTTGTGTGGATGCTGCTCCACGAGCTTGAAGGCTATCATCGACTTGCCCGTGCCTGTCGGATGGATGACGGCTGCCATCTGCTTTTCCTCCAGCATGGTTTCGACTGCTCTGTATGCATCTTCGTTGTGTTTGTAAAGATGTATGCTCATTTGCTGCCTCCGGGTGAAACACTACATTAAAAGGGAGGTTGGATTTCGCAGATTATTACAATCTGCGAAAATCACCTCTGTTAAAAAACACTAGATATATAATAAAACTTACGTCGTTTTATGTCAACTATTGTATCTTTTTTTGTATCTTTTTACATTTTTAATGGAATATTGGGATGCATTTTATATATTTTTTATTTTTAGATGGTCAAAATTGTGGTCAGAAATAAAACAGAAGATATTATATGGAGTTAATATTCTTCTTCCTATAAATTATATATACATATATATTTTTTTAAGGAGGAAACAGACATGTCAAGAAGAGGAACCAACATCAGAAAGAGAGCCGACGGACGCTGGGAGGGGCGCTACTACATAGTAGACACAGCCGGCAGTAAAAAGTGCAAATCGGTATACGGCCACAGCTATAAGGAAGTAACAGAAAGGCTGCTTACAGCAAAAGTTGCTTCACTTAATCAAACAGCAGCTCCAAAGCAACCCGCTATCACCGTAAAAGCAGTCGCTGAGAAATGGCTTGAAAGTATAGCATCCAGCCGGAAGTGCTCTACCATTCAAAAGTATTCTACTATATACAATAAATATATCAAACCAAACTGGGGAGAAAGTGTCATAGATCAGTTAAATCAGAATGAAATACTCAAGCTACTGCCTGAGACAGCCGGTGAGAGCGTTACAAAGAGCATACTTTGTATATTCAATTCAATCCTTGCATATGGAGCTGCCACATATGGCACCGGAGAAATTCATCTGTCGTACAGGGCAAAACGTTCATCCGTCACATCCTCAAACAACATAAATACAATCAATACAACAGACCAGCAAAAGCTAACCGAGTATCTTCTTACCGAGCTTGATATCTATAAGCTCGGTATTTTATTGTGTCTTTTTATGGGGCTGCGTTTAGGAGAAATTTGTGCCCTGAAATGGGAAGATATCGACATGATTAGTCGCACTCTGCATGTCAATCGCACAGTGCAGAGACTTCCGGTAGATACGGTACACGCATCCAGTTCATCACAAAATAACCACACAGCCACGAGAAAGACTTCTTTATATATAGATTCACCAAAGACTTCAAATTCACTTCGTGAGATTCCTATCCCGGACTTTATATATGACAAGCTGTCAGATTATTATAATACTTCAATGAAATGTGACTCTTATTTTCTAAAGAAAAATCAGCCTATGGATCCCCGCACTTATCAGAATAGATTTCATATCT
>OLFX01003097.1_pt1 | contig 11773 bp, 14 predicted proteins | sample 1605091 | NCBI WGS metagenome assembly OLFX01 (sample SAMEA3888906, study PRJEB22519) | human gut metagenome | biome: human gut; feature: human-associated habitat; material: faeces | place: Denmark | collected 2012
CCATGAACGTCACGGAGGGCTATACCCTCAAGGACAGCGACTACCCGGCCGTCCCGACCAAATCAGGCTATAGCGGAGCATGGAAGCCATATACCGCAGCGATTCATAACGATATAACGATCAATGCAGTATATACGGCGCTCAAAACGAAGCATACAGTCATATTCTTCGCGGATGGTAAAGCGCTGAAAACCATGCAGGTAGACAATGGGTACACGTTGAAAGCCAGTGACTACCCCTCCATTCCGGAAAAAGATGGGTATACCGGCAGGTGGGATACCCGCGTAACGCGGATCACGAAGGATACGGCCATCTACGCCATTTATTCCAACAATTCCACGCATACGGTAACATTTATCTTTGCCGAGGTGGAGCGCAACACCCTGACTGTTGCAGATGGATACATTTTAAAGGACAGTGATTACCCGGTTCCGCTGATACCGAGTAAGGATCCGTCAGCCGTCGCAGCTTGGAAGAAATACACCGCGCCGATCCACGAGGATATTACCGTGCGCGGAAATTGGCAAGGCAGTGCAGTCCTTCCGACAGAACCCAGTTATCCGGATGAGATCATGTCCGGCGGAGAGGGCGAGCCTGTCGAGGCGGACGAGCCGGAGGAGAATGGTGCGGAACCCTACAGTGCGGGAGCGATGGACGAAGCGGATACCATAACGCATGACTATCTGACCCAAAGCGGCAAGGTCGCGAGAGAAACGATCCGGCAGGACGTCAGCGGGACGGTTCTGAAAACGGAAACTTTGGATTTCTTCTATGACGAATCCGGCAGACCGTTTGCTTTTAACTACTCCGTTGACGGCGATATTGCAAGCACCTATTATTACATCCTCAATCTGCAAGGTGACGTGGTCCAGATCATTGACGCAAATGGCGTCATGCAGGCAGAATATATCTATTCCCCGTGGGGCGAAGTGATTTCTGCCGAGGGTGATCTGGCGGAAATTAACCCGCTCAGATATCGCGGATACTATTATGATAGTGAAACGGGATTCTACTACTTGCAGAGCAGATACTATGACCCGGAGAATCATCGGTTTATCAATGCGGATACCTATGCCAGCACAGACTCGAGCGATGCCATTTCCTGCAATGTGTTTGCGTATTGCCTGAATGATTCCGTTAACCGAAGCGACTCCGACGGCAATAAAAGCCTTAAAGATATTGCAAAGAGTGCTATAAAAGGATTTGTGAAACATGTCGTAAAGCCTGTAAATAACTGGAATGCAAAGCAAATATCAAAATTAGATTTTACATATTCCACCGGATTGGGCCTTTCCGGCTCCTTCGGAATATGGAATATGAGCGGGCAGCTTGGCCTGTCGATTGACAGCGGCGGGAATGTGGAGATGCAGTATACGGTTGGCGGTGCTGTTACAACGGAGTCAGGTGTATCGTTAATGAATTATCAGACGATAACCAATGCGCCGAATGTAACAAACCTGCACGATGATGGATATCAAGTGGGAGCTTCTGTAGGGGTCCCAATTTATAATATCCCGGCTGCGGCTGGAGCAGATATAAATATCATTCCGGATACGGACGCAAACCGCACATATTACGGTTTTACGAGCGGTGCTGGATTAGGTACACCCGGAATGGAGGCTCATGTAGGTTGGTCCACGACTCGTCCGGTCAAGGGTATAAAATTTAATATAAATGAAATTTTCAATTCGTTTTACGATAAGATATTGGGGTGGTAACATGCAGAGAGAATCTGTGGAGATCTTCAGGCTAGGCCGGATCTTACTAATTATCCTAGCCGCAAGTTGTTTATTTACAATGTATGGAGCGGCGCTCGACAAGGGTTTTCTGCCTGAGGAAATTCCATCAGAACAAAAGGAATCCTTATTGGAACGGCTGGATGTGCAGCTGTTTTATGAGGCTCCGCCCGCGAAGCCCATCGAGTGCTTTGCCGTCAGCGAATCGGAGCTCATTGCGATTGGCATTACCTATGATCCCTATCGCGAGGAGGAATCGGGATATCGCCCTAACAGGTTCGTTGCCGTCTATAATGCGCAGGGCGAATTCCAGTATGGTTTGACATTTTCCCATACTGGTGGCTTCGAATTGGATTGGGATCAGGGAAATCTGCTGATTTATTTGGATAGAAGCGGAATTCTGGTATCCATAAACGGTGACGGAGTGTGCACAGATGCCTACAAAGTGCCAACTACACAGGAGGGAAACGCCTATCTGCAGACACTGCAGTCCTCTCATCAGACCCGTAATGGAAAAGAATTCTGCCTCGAAAAGGAATCCGGCACAGTGAACTATTCCAGAGCAGTCGTAAAAACAGACAGCGGCACGACGATCATCTATGATGCGACCGACGCGTCTTCGCAGCAGGCAGTTTGGCTCGCAATGTATTTTGGGGCGCTGCTCGTGGCGGTAGTGATAGGCCTTATCATCACGATGAAGAGACTTAGACAAGCCAGAAAATAGATGACACCTGCTAGAGATGAAACTTTCGCCTTTAGCAGGTTCCGCATAACCTACAGAAAGGAAGTGTCCTTTTGCGCCGAACAAAGCTCATTTTCCCGCTGATCATTCTTTCCCTAGAGGATGGCTTTGACGTGGTCGACTCCGAACCGACTAATGTGTTTAATAACCACCCGGTATATAGGTTTAGTGATCCATATAAGTTTCTCCGTAACAATCACGGTGTTGTTGCTGTCAGTATTTTTATCTATCAAGGAGGTTAACCATGAGCGCATCAGGAAAACGCCTTTTGGCCGCCTGCATTTTTGCGCTGTGCTCGATTCCCGTCCTGATCGTGTATACCTGGGTGTTCACGCCGGATCTGATCCCACATGAAGGCATCTGGTACTGTGAAGAGCTGGACGCGACATGGGACCTCAATACGTCCTCCGGAACGATTCAGGTGAACGGGAAACAGGAAGCATTTGTTTCGCTGCACCAGTTCTATTGCAATCTGTTCTTTTTCGAGACCGAGGATGGGAGCAGAGTGTTCGATGGCACGGTCATTCGCGCTGCACGCAGCAGGATCGTTGTGAAGGACGAGAACAGCGGAAAATCCTACATTTTCCTCCGACAGGATACGAAAGGAGAGCAGCCATGAATCCGAGATACCGCAGCCGGGTCGGGGCGCCGCCGCAGCTGGCGGCGGACGCGGCAGCATCGGCCATTTATTGTGCAATGCCGTTTCTGGTGGTACATTATCTGGGAGACTGGCGGCTCACGCCCCCGTGGCTGGTCCTCCCGGCAGGGATGCTGGCCGTTACCCTGTATTGCCTGATCCGGGAGCTGGCCGCGGTGACGATCGCGGATGGGAATATCTGCCTGCATCGTCTTGGCTTCAAGGTCACGGAGTTCCCGCTGGAAGAGTTGCGCACCGCGAAACTCATATTCAAAAACGGACAGTGCAGCTGCGTCTATCTCTCTGCGCACGAGGAAACCGATCTCTGGCGGGCGCTCAGAACCGCCAATCGCCGTGGAGGGAAAAGCATTCAGTTCGCAGCAACGACGAAACGATTGGAGCAGCTGACGAAACTGGTCTTGCTGCAGCCGTGTGATTATCCGGGAAAAAGGAGAGCGGAATAAACGCCTGCCGATGCAAGTCAATGCAATCGTTCATCTATTGCAGGTTCATCCTGAGAAAGCGATAAGGAGCAACAACATATGGGCGGGCATTTGTGCAATGATTGGCGCATTACAAATCAAATGAATTATTTATTTCGGGCAAGACTGATAAAAACAACATTTTCTGAATCCTCTCACAGCGACCATGAGCACTGCGAATTCTGCTTCGCCAAGTTCGGAAACGCCGAGGGATTATTACAGTCTGGTTATTGCACACTGGATAAATACCATTGGATTTGCGACAAGTGTTATCGCGACTTCCAAACACAATTTGAATGGACTGCCCTTGATGAAAGCCACGATTCTCCGAGTGAGTTACGCTAAAGATGAAACTTCCGCCTTTAGCAGGTCCGCCCCACCCCACAGAAAGGAAGTGACCCCTTGAACCAGACAAAACTCCTGTTCCCACTGATCTTTATTTCTCTGGAGGACGATAGCAGCATCGTCATTCCAACGCAGCCGACCAGCCCCCGGAGGCGAGTACAATGGCATTGCTTTTGCAATATTATAGATTATCATTTTGCTGTAACGAGGCTTTCTGTATGTATAACAAAGAACAAATTGATTCAGAATTTATGAAAACACATGGATTCCGAAAAAAGGGAACGGCTTTCTTTCGTGTATTGGCCAGTAAGATTTTGCAGGTCGTAAAGACTGAAAAGGGGCGAGGCGGAGCTGAGATACAATTTGGCGTGTTCTCTCTGTATTCGGAATTGCTGCCGCAATGGCTGACTTCCTCCGGCTGTATTCCGCGATACCACGTTATCGCTTTTCTTGGCAGACGCTCGGTTCTGTCGCTAGATCCGAGCGGCCGGGTCGAGATAATTGGGATGAAGGAGCAACTTGATATTTTTTATCAGAAAGCCGTTCCGTGGCTGGATTCTATCATAACGCAGGAACAGTTATGCGATGGACAGCTGAGTATGGATACATGCGCTGGAGGCAATTATCGTTGGAACGATATGCTTAAATTTGCTCCTTTCTTGAAAATCCGGGACTGGCAATGCGCGGAAATGGTCCTTTCTGCAATTCTGGAACAGCACGGGTTTACGGTCAGCACGCTGCAGGTCGATACAGGTTCCTGTAAATCGGATACTTGGAAGAATGCGTTTGGGCTATACAATGATGATATAGAACTGTTTCGAAGATTTCCGAGATGCAAACAAAAGACCACCGGTGATTTGCACAAAGAATTCATTTTAGAAAAAGTCCGCGCACGAGATGAAGCTTGGGCGGAAAGCTATTTGGAGGAAATCTATCAGAAAAATAGGAAACTGCTCCGAGAAGCAAGGATCATATAATACCAGCTAAAGATGAAACTTGCATCTTTAGCAGGTCTGACCTACAGATAATGAATAGGAAGTGACACCTTGAACCAAACGAAATTCTATTTCCCACTGATCTTTATATCGCTGGAGGACGAGCCGTGGGAGCCGATCGAGCCAAATCCGAACGCGGCCCCGGCGGAAGAGCCGGTTGCCGCGGAGCCGGGCTTGTCCGAATCCGACTGGACGCTTGCCTCGACCGAGACTGTGACGCATGAGTACCTGACTCAGAGCGGCAAGGTCGTCCGGGAAACTATCACGACCTCGATGGATACCACGACCCTCGACTTCTTCTATGACGAATCCGGCCGCCCGTTCGCGTTCAACTACACGCCGGAGGGAAGTACCCCCAATACCTATTACTATATTCTCAATCTGCAGGGTGACGTTGTCCAGATCATTGACGAAGGCGGTGTCATGCAGGCAGAATACGTCTACTCCCCGTGGGGCGAAGTGATTTCTGCCGAGGGTGATCTGGCCGAGATCAACCCGCTCAGGTATCGCGGATATTATTATGATAGTGAAACGGGATTCTATTACCTGCAGAGCAGATACTATGACCCGACAAATAGAAGATTTATCAATGCGGATAGCTATGCCAGTACCGGGCAAGGATTTCTGGGCGTAAATATGTTTGCATATTGCAATAATTTACCTGTAATACTCCATGATTCTAACGGCGAATTTCCGAGTCTATTGATTGTCATCCCAATTGTGATTATTGCTGGACTGCTTGGTGGTTGCGAATCGGAGATGGAAAAAAAGTGGCCAAAAGAAGGCCATTATAAATACAAGCCTCGCGGTAGTAGTTCAATGGATGATAATTGCTATAGCTATGCGTTCGACTACAATGGCGTCTGCGATCCTGGAGACTCATCTGGTGTCAGCTCGAGGTTGGATGATGCTGGCGGTGAACCTCACTATAGTCTAGGAAGCATAAAAGAAGGGGTCTTGGCTGATGCAGCAGTACGAGGTAAGAATGTAAAATATCTTCCGAACGAATATATTAATTACAAAATTCCAGACGGAGCATATTTGATTGCTTGTAAAATTTCGAGCGATGCAACGGACTATCACTTTGCCGTGATGTTGTCAGATGGTATTTGGATCGATAAGCCGGGCATCGGCGAGACCAGATATGGTGCTATTGACGGATTTGCAAATACTTGGACTATCGGTGACATAACGTATGCGGGAGATACAATGTATTTCCTCTACACCCCATAAATCAATGGGATGTAATAGGAGGAATACATTATGAATAATTGGATCAAACGGCTCTGCACTGCTGCGTTTTTTCCGGCGGCCCTGACCTGCATACTTCTGGCGCTCTGGCTGTTTCCGCCTGCGGTCCCGGTCGACAATATTACACCTGCGGAGGATATTATTTCGCGCGAATATAGCTTGGAGCGGCTGCTTCTCACAAAAGCAATCTTTGATGTCCGGCATGGCTTTGAGGAAGTTACTGCGCAGCAGCTTGCGCGGGAAACCGGAGTCCTGCTGGAATGCAGGAGGCAGATTACAGAGCGGCAATACTATTATGTTGTGGAAGGGTGCGGCTATCAATGCTTTCTCTTCGCTGATGAAGACGATATTCTGTATGATGCTATGATTTTCGGCGGCTTTGCTTCGCAGGCAGATGTCAAGGATATAATCGCTGACCTTGAGAACGTCGGGATCGACATGACGGTCGATGAAACATCGCAGTTTTATCTGCGGGATAATTATCGCGTGGTAAAGCATGTTCCGGGGATCGATTATCTGTATTTTCCTCTTGCGGACGGCGTGATGATCATGAGTCGGCCAACCTTGTACAACCATGAGGCTGAGCCGCAGTATTACTTCTACAGCGATGCGGATTGGCCTGCTGCTGAGGCAGAATGGAAAGATCGATACGGGATGTCATGGAGCAATCCATATAATATTCTGCCGATCGATAAGACCGCGTGGCCTAAATAAGGCGGCAGCATTGATTCGATGCAGAACCTGCTAAAGATGAAACTTTCATCTTCAGCAGGTCCGCCCCACGGACTACAGAAAGGAAGTGACCCCTTGCGCCAAACGGCACTCTATCCCTCACGGATAATCCTTTCTGCCGAGAACTGCCATCGGGCCACCGCCGACTGGCAGTGCGCCGTGGGGACCATCGTGCCGAAGCAGAGCGGCAAAACGATCCGGCGGATCATCGTCTACTGCGCGTTCGACCACAATTCCGGCACGGCCCGGTTCGACAACCTCTCCCTGCGGCAGGAGCCGGTGCAGACCTACTCCTATAACGCCGACGGCAACGTCACCGCCGCCACGCAGACCGGCACGGGCACGGAAAAGGCCGGGTATACCGGCGCGTGGCAGCGATATCCCTCGCCCGTCCAAAGCAATGTGACGGTTAGCGCGACCTGCACGAAGATCACGACATATTACACGGTCACCTTCGTGGCGGATGGCTTCACGGTCAAGACCATGCAGGTCTACAGCGGCTACATACTCAAGGACAGCGATTACCCGAGCGTTCCGGAAAAGCTGGGCTGCGATGGACACGGTCACAAGTGGCGTGTTTTCCCGGATAACAGAATTGATTTTGTAAAATAATGAGTACCAATGATTGGAGTATAACTATGCAAGAAAACTGGTATGACTGGGCTGTTAGAACGAAGGACTATCTGCACAATGCAACGCTTTCCCCGCGGCAATTTGACGCGGAGAAAACGGACCATGTCCACTGCGAGATTTGTTGGGCAAAATTCAGCAAGCGTTCCGAGGATCTGCATTTCGGCTATTATGAAGAGAAAAGCAATAGTTGGATCTGCGAAGAGTGCTTTCAAAGCTTTGGCGCATTATTTCATTGGCAACTAAAATAATGTCCATAATTTTTGAGATGCTTGTAAAAGTCATTTCTAAGCAGTCCATAGCAATGGCAGGAAATAGCCTTATTCGGCTTTCTACATTAAAATGACACCTCGGTGCTAGTCAGAACGGCAAACCTGCTAAAGGCGAAACCTTCATCTTTAGCAGGTACACCAAAAACGAACAGGCAGGTGATACATTTGCAGCAAACCAGATTTTTCTTTCCTATGATTTTCCTTTTGGGCGAGGAGGCAATTCCGAAACGGATTGGCTACACAGGTTTGTGGCCGAAAACAGGCGCGATCCATGGACTTGTTAATGGGGTCGTTCCTAATGAAGCGGTAAGAAGAGTTGCTATGATACCTTCGCAAAAAGAAAAAACGCCGTGGAAACTAATTTTTGTAGCGATGTTCAGTTTGTAGAGAAGGGGTGCAGAGCAACATGAAGAAAACAAGAAGCAAAAACTTGCGCTCCTTCCTTTTCCTTCTCCTTGCAGCAGCTGCCTGTCTGGTCTTCTTCCACTACAATAATCGAGTAATTCTTTATAACGTCCCGGGCGACGTTGCGGAAATTGGGGCGCATCCGGCTAACAACCGTCAGTATCGGGCAACTGTATGGATGGGAGTACATGCAAATGAATTATATTTTTATACCCGTACAGAGCTGCTCGTAAATCGGACAAAATACGGAGGGAAGCTGTGCATATTTAAAGATGAAACTGCTTGCAATATATCAAGGCTGTCTTACGATACAAACAATGTGAGGATAATGGGGCAAAGCGGGAAATACCTATATTATTGGGCTAATAAGCAGGAAAATAATTATTCGCTTTACTGTTATGACCTGTCAACGAATACAAAACAGGCAATATATCGAGGTGATCCGCATGGTAAGAAGACCAGCTATTTCGCAGAAGACGGCACCTGCTATTTCCCGCTGGAAGTCGAACATCCCGAGGATGTACCACAGTTTGTTCATGTCTCCGGAACTGAAGTTTTGGAAGTATGTCCGCTTACAAAGGGATATCCCCTTGGAGATAGAACATACGAGGTGGTAGCCGGATATGGCGATGTCGAAGCAGAACGAATTTTTTGCAAAGACCGTGACGGAATAACAACAGAGTTAACATTTGAAAAGTGTCGCGCGAGTACGCGCGCAATCATCCCATGTGCCGGGGGACTTTTGATTCACAATGATCGCTTGTCAACAATGCTCTACTACATTTGCGATGATGGAGAGATGACGCTGCTGTTTTCCTTGCCATGTCTTGCATCACAAAGCTCTGTTCAAACCTGCGGCTCGACTGTCTATCTTTCTGTAAAACGCTATGTGTCACTCGGTGAAATTGGCATGCGCCGCCTTGAAAACGACACAGAGGAAGGAACGTGGCGTATTGACCTGAAAGACGGGACGAAGGAAAAGATAAACGATTATATTTTCTGCGGAATGTATAATTTTGATGACACCTGTATTTATTGCTGCGATGAGGATGGGAATATCTACCGGATGGAGCTGGATGGCGAGGTATCTCCTATTCTAGTGAGGAATAACTAAGCGGGGAATTGTTCTGCTTACCGGGCGGGAGGGGCAAAACCTGCTAAAGACGAAACTTTCATCTTTAGCAGGTCCCCAATAACCCACAGAAAGGAAGTGACCCCTTGAACCAGACAAAACTCCTGTTCCCACTGATCTTTATTTCTCTGGAGGATGAGCCGTGGGAGCCGATCGAGCCAAATCCGAACGCGGCCCCGGCGGAAGAGCCGGTTGCCGCGGAGCCGGGCTTGTCCGAATCCGACTGGACGCTTGCCTCGACCGAGACTGTGACGCATGACTATCTCACGCAGAACGGCAAGGTCGCGAGAGAAACGATCCGGCAGGACGTCGGCGGTACGGTTTTGAGCACAAAAACGCTGGACTTCTTCTACGATGATTCTGGCCGACCGTTTGCGTTCAATTACTCTGTTGACGGCAGCGACTTTGAGACATATTACTATATCCTCAACCTGCAAGGTGACGTGGTCCAGATCATTGACGCAAATGGCGTCATGCAAGCAGAGTACATCTATTCCCCGTGGGGCGAGATAATCTCTGCGGAGGGCGATCTGGCCGAGATCAACCCGCTTAGATATCGCGGGTATTACTATGATTCTGAGACGGGGTTCTACTATTTGCAGAGCAGATATTATGACCCCGAGAACCATCGTTTCATTAATGCGGACACAGAATCCAGCACTGGACAGGGGTTCATCGGAACAAATGCATTTGTATATGTTCTCAACAATCCGGTTGCCTTGGCAGATAGTGGCGGAGATAAGGCGGATATCACTATTTGGTCCCATCGAAAGACAAAATATACAGAGAATTATATTATTACCATGACGGCAGAAATGGTTATTGAAACGCCTATGTTCGACAAGATGACCGCTAAAGTGTCGAAAGATTCGCTCGCTGTTACTGCGTTAGGGAAAAAACTGCAGGGCGACTACTTATCGGCGAATTTCAGTATTGATGCAACAATGTCAGATGACAGACTAGCTGTCATGGCAAGCTGCAGTGTGGGAAGCGAGCACTTTTCCGTTGGACTTTCCGGAGATGGACTTACCTTTAGCGGCAAGCTACCATTGACTGAGGATTCTTATTTGAAGCTGAAGGTCGGAGTTATACCCAAACCGCAAGGAAAGGACCAAAAATTACGCGAGGCGGCGGGCTACATTGCACAACCTGTGTTTGGGTTTATTCTTCCGATCGGTTTAGGAATTGATGGCGCGCAGCAGCCGGGAATCATTGATTCTTCTGGGGGAATGGATGATTTCGTTCGCCCGCGTAGAACATGCCTGATATATTAAGGAGGGTAAAATACATGAAAAGAAATATTCGAAGAGTTCTTATTGGGCTTGCATGCGCGGCAGCGGCATTGGTTCTGGTCGGCGTGCAGAAGTACTATCCTAAATATCGTGATTTCAGAGAACAGACAAATTACAGGTTTGCCTCCATTGCGGATTTCTTCTATCAGCTGGGGGAGGCCAGACTGCTATCCTATCAGTTTTCTGATCAGGACGTTTCGGATATCGAGGTTGGATCGCAGCACATTCGAACGATGGAGATCGTTACGTCACAGGGAAACATGTATCTGCAGGCCGTTGCTGTGAAGTCAGCATTTGGAACGTATTATCGCTTTTTTGACTGCCATTACGATATTGACTGGGATCTTGTCTCTACGGCAGATTTCTCTGATAAACTTGACGGTTTCGCGCGGATCAAGGCATTGCAGTTGGATGGCGGATTCCTTTTTCAGGTCATCGCATCCAGCTATTTTCTGGACAGCAACGGCCGACCGCTTGAGTCGTTCCGAATCAATCAGGACTATTATTTCAATCATTCCGAGTATCCGGGCTATTTGCAGCTGTTTTGGGTTGAGGGGGATGAATTGCCGGAGGGATATCATCTCTCGTGCCTTGATGACTCCTTTTTTAGCGTCGACGATGAAGGCTTGGTCGACTCTTACCAGAGAGAGAAGCTGTATCGTGAAGCGAATCGGTGAGGGAGATAGGACCTGCTAAAGCTGAATATTTCATCTTTAGCAGGTCTTCCCCTCTGGCTGCCTCGTCCTCTCCACGAACGACTACGCTCCGCGCGGCGGCAACCTGACGCAGACGACCTACGCCAACGGCGTGGCCGTGACCTACAGCTACGACCTCCTCGACCGGCTGGTTGAAAAGTCGTATCACGAGACCGGAAAGCCGGACTTCACCATCCGCTACACCTACAACGCCGAAAGCCAGCTTGCCCGCCTGCGGTACGAGGAGGACGGCGAGACGGTCGGCTCCTACGCCTTTGAGTACGACAGCCTCGGGCGGCTCATCCGCAGCACGGCCATGGATGAAAACGGCTCTGTCACGCAGCGAACGGAGCATCTTTACGATGCGTTCAACCGCCTCTCCGGCCAGAGCTGGACGCTCGGCGCGCAGACCTACTCGGAGCGCTAC
>OLFX01003098.1_pt1 | contig 11769 bp, 7 predicted proteins | sample 1605091 | NCBI WGS metagenome assembly OLFX01 (sample SAMEA3888906, study PRJEB22519) | human gut metagenome | biome: human gut; feature: human-associated habitat; material: faeces | place: Denmark | collected 2012
AGCTCGCAGAGATCATCCAGTTCTGCTTTGTCTCTGGCATCTACCTGAATCTGATATTGATTGACCTCACGGATTCTGCCAACCAAAGTGCCATCAATGCTTTGAACCAGCTTCTGGAGCCTGTCCTCCGTCATGGACCGATCCGCAAACAGGAGCACCACGTTGTTCACATAGCCGTACGTCTCTTCTTTATTCGCATAAACAATGTTTTCCGCGTCAGGCACATAGCATTCCCGCATCTCTTGGGCTGTAAAAACGGGTTTTGTCTCAAGGCCGGATACTGCGAGCAGCTTCCGCGCGACCGGAATATCCGCCAGACCCGTATAGGTAAGAACAAGTGCGGCAGCCCCCGCAGCCAAGGCCAGCAGAAGAAGAATGCAGATGCCTTTCCAGAGGTGCCGCTTTTCCCGTGACGCGCACTCGTAATGTCTCTTTTTTTGCGGAAAACCCTTTTTGGGGTTTTCTGCCGCTGTTTCACAGGGGGAATGGAGGGACGCTGCCGCGTTCTGTTCCGCCGGAGATTGAGGTTTTCTTGACAGCGGCTTTCCGCAGGCTCCGCAGACCTTTGCGTTATCCGGCATCTTCGCGCCGCAGTATCCGCAGTATTTTGCCATCTTAATTCCACCTTCCTTGTGTCATTTGGCTCATTTGCCGATCCGAACAGTCAGATCGCCGCCGGTGGTTGTCCCATCAATCCGTTTGCTGGGAGAAGCCGTCAGAGACAGGTTGCAGAGCACCGCGCCATCACTTGCAGTACTCCGAAAACCGCCGTTCCAGCGGTCCTGCCAGCTGCCGGATAGCAGCGTGAGCGGGATCCCCAGCTGTATGAGCCTCTGGTTGATGGCACTGCAGCTATCCTGTTCTTCTTTGCCGGGTTCTCCGTAATACAGCATATCCGAAGCGTCATCCTGCTCCGTTTCCCACAGATCATATGTTACCGTACCAATCCCATCCGTTTCCCGGTCATATTGGATATACCGGCTGGCCATCAGGATGTCAGACATATCTGCTTTATCCGGATTGATGGTAAAGACCTGCAGGCAATCGTCGTGAGTCTCAATCTGCTCCGGTACGGGGTAAAATTGATCATTCTCAAAACGGGAGCCGCCGTCTTCGCTGTAGATCAATGCAATCTGATTTCCAGCATACTGCACCGCAAAATGAGACAGACTGCCAATTTCGAGTTCCTGACTGAAGCCAAAATCGTTCTGGCAGTTTCCGCTCTCGTCATACAGAGAAACCATAAAAGACAGGCACAGCGAACCAAAGCCATCCGGAATACCGTCCTTCTGCCGTTCTCTCTCCGGGACTTCGCCGCTTTCCAATAGGACCTCCAACTCATCCACAATACCATCGTCGTTAAAGTCTGCCCAGACCCTGCCAAGAGGAGCAGACAGGCCATCCATGCGTTCAAAGCAGGTATAGCCAGATGCCCCGCCATCTTCCTTGCGGCAGCAGCCGCGATAGGCCATAGTGTATTCCTGTCCAAGGTTTTGCTGCTCTGTTCGCACCGTTCCGTCCCACGCGCTTCCGGGTGCGCCTGGTTTCTTCCCGTCAGATGAAATATCTGCATTGACAGGTTGGCTCTGCTGCTTTTCGTACTCTGATTCACCGGCAGAGGCGTTAGTCTGCATCTCAGGTGTATCTGAATCCCCAAAGGATTTTAAGGCGGAAACAGCTGCTGCTCCCACCAATACCAGCGCCAACAGTGCGCAGACCACCTTGCTTGCAGTTCGGCTGTGTGGATTTCCGGCATGTCCAACGTGATTCGAAGCCCGCTCATTTGGCTTCTTTTTGTGCTCTGATTTTCTCTGGTTTTCACGGCTTTTCTGTCCGGCTGTTCCTTCATTAGAGGGTATGGCCGGGCCTTCCGGCTCAACCAGGGGCCTGCCGCACATGCCGCACACCTTCGCGTGTTCCGGTAAAGCCGCGCCGCAGTATCCACAATACTTTGCCATAGACTACTTCCTTCCTGAAAAGATTCAAGTGACAAAGGCAGTGGTGCAAGTGCTACCACTGCCTTTTCTCATTTCATGTACTTTACCAGTAAGCTGTCCAAAGGCCGAACAGGAATCATCTCTCCTGCTTCAGTGCCTTGAAACCGAAAAACAGCATGTATACTTTCCGGATCAGGTCCGCCCCCTTACAGTCTGTTACCGCACTGCGTGCAGAAAAAAAGCGTTGCGTCGTTCCGAGCACCACAGTTCGGGCAGGTACGGTATTCAGTTTCTGCCTCAGATACCGGCTTGGGCGCAGGCTCCACTGCGGGCTGGCCGTCCATCGGGTGACCGCACTCTGTACAAAAACGCATCCCGACTTCCACGCTGGCGCCGCAGGCAGGGCAGACACGGCCGGGCTCCTGCGAGGCGCCAGGGAATGCAGAAGCAGGCGCCTGCTGTACCGCCTTAGAGGCAGATGCAGGAATATCAAAGGCTGACTTCGAATCAGCCACAGGCTGTTTCGGAGTAGGTTGGGACTCCGCTGCGGGCTGCGGGGCAGTGCGTGTTTCAGGTTTTGCTTCCTGAATAGGTTCTGACGCAGAGACGGACATCTCTGCGTCCTCAGTCTCCGGGACGGGCTCTGGTTCCTGCCGCTTCGGCATTGCATGACCGCACTTTGTACAAAAACGCACACCTTTTTTGATGGCGGCGTTGCAGTGCGGGCACCGGACACAACCGTTGGGCAGAGGCTGCTCCGGCATAGCTGCGCCGCATTCACCGCAGAAAGCAGCTCCCAGTTCCACCTCGGCGCCACAGGCTTCGCAGAACTGAACGCCCTTGATTTTTCCGATCTGAAGCCTGCATGCGCGAATCTTCGCCTGTGCGGTACCGACTTCCCGCATCATCTCAGCAAACGCCTGCCCCGGATTTTCCCGGTACAGATCCACGTATTTTTTGCCGATCTTCCGGTATAAAGTGTCGATTGTCTTTTCTACTTCGGCAATTTCAGCATTCAAGCGGTCGGTGTCTGCCATATTCTCTTTGATCTGAACAACCTGCTGTCCTGCTTTTCCTGCATTGTCCAAGAAAGTCATATGCGATCCTCCTTATTCCGAATATGTATTTCGAAGTCTTACGGGTTTTGGCGGTCAGGAAGAGAAATATCCCCTTTTCTCTCAGCTGTTGATCCAGTCCCGCATCATGACGTAGTTATTCATTGCCCGTTGGTCTTCGGCTGCCTGCTGGGAATACCAAGCGGCGGTACGGGTATCCTGCTGAATGACATCCAGCTTTTCATTGACCTGCTGCAAACCGGCGCAAAGATAATTCGTGTTCTGCTGGATAGTAGTCAGTGCGTCGGCGACACGCTCCTGATTTTGACGAATCTGTTCCAACTGACGAGAAATATTGGTAAGCTGAGCAATAATAATTCCCTGGCGGCGCTCCTCTTCAAATTTGTTATAGCAGCCATCCGGTCCGGTGAGGGTGTAGCAGCGCTCATTTTCCAGGTACTCCAGGAAGGTAGCCACACAGAGAAGATTCCGGTATTTGGGCTTGACGACGTCAAGCGCATAATATTTGTCTAGCAGTTCGGCAGATTTTCTGCGCCGTTCGTCGAACAGGGCTATGTCCTTTTGCAGCGTTGGAACCAACGCCATTTCCTGTTTTACCCGGGCCTGATCTTTCTGATATGCCTCGAGTTGGCATTCATACTCGAGCTTGGCTGATGATACTTCTTTGTTTTCTTTTTTAATGTAATCGCGGGTAGAACCTATCATAACCCAGATGAACCAGAGGCCAATCAGAACGCCTGCCAAGGGTAAAATCCATTTGCCGCCGAGCATATAAAGGAACCCCGCAATTATAGAAAGGAAACCATCTTTGGAACTCAGGAATCTGAGCAAAAGAGAAAGGCCTGTGCCCACTGCCGTGGAAATCACAAATCCAATGCTACCGCTCAAAAGGCCACGCAGAGTAGCAGACCTCATAGAAGTTTCTTTCCCGGTCGGCTTGTTGCCTATCGGCGCACTCCGCCGAGGAACAGCTAACTGGCTTGCTTTTGTTTTATAGTTGTTATAGGCTTTATCTGCCGTCCGGCATTGTACTTCCAAGTCAATCACTTGTCTAAGATACTCCTGCAACCTCTGAGATGATAATTCCATTGACATTGTTCCCTCCTCTTTCCTTGTCTCTCTTGTAGATTGTTTCAGTATGTAGAACTGCTGCACTGCAGGATATAATCTATCGCGGGATGCCTATCGTGTTATATTAAACAATAATTATACGCTTGTAGCCAATCTTTGTCAATACTGCATAGTGAATTGTTACTCGAAATTAATGCACTTCACAGCGGAAGCGTGTAGGTTTATCTGATTGATATAGTCAAATACAATTGCAGTGACATTTGAAACGTTCTAAGAGCCTGATTTAGCAAACATTCCGCCTCTTCTTTCTATGCTTCCAACAGTACAGTCATCTTTTACTTGCAAAGAATCACTTCTCCTCCCGACGCTTGACCCATACGAGATCATAACCCATCACATTGGCCAGCTCCACGGCTTCGATATATCTGAGCGACCCGCGCCGCAGCTTGCCCGTCAGTTCATCGATGGACTGCTTTCCAAGGCGGAATAAAAACCTTATACAGTAGACTGTTTTTGAAGCGGCACCTTTGCTGCTAAAACACGAAATGAAAAATGCTCCCGGTTTTTAGCTGGTTGCTCATAAAAAAGTGAATCCGACCTATGGCTGCAATCAAAGGTCGGATTCTTTTTTATGTTAGGGCTGGAATATCCATGGCTCCCTCTGACGCGGGAGGCTTGGATGCGGTGCAAAATCGCGCATTACCGCACTACACCGAATGGTGTATAGAAGTGCGCCCTTACTGTTTGACAAATTGGAATTGATTTTCCTTTTTATTTCTTAGTATCAATCCAAATGAAAACTCTCTCGTCAGTTCTTTCAGTAACAACACCTCCGTTTGCTATTGCCACAGCTTGAGATGCTATGTTATCTAAAAGAATGGTTACTAACTCTTTATCTATTCCCATTTCTTTCGCTTCATTAAGCAATAATCTCAGCAGTTCTTTTCCATATCCTTTTCCACGAAACGCTGGTGCAATTCCGTACCCGATATTTCCTCCTGCTTTTCTCAGTGCCTCAGTCAAAAAATGTCTGACAGAACCAAATCCAACCGGAATACCATCAGCATATAGCCAAAAAGTTGTAGAAGGCACTTTCCAACCATCTACAATCCCTTCTTGCTCAGAATCCCTCTGTTTTACAATCAGCCATTCTTTATACTCATCAAATGTTAATCCGTTGGCTTTGTTAATTAATCCATTTTCTTCAGCAGGGATCTCTTGCAGCATTGTGTAAATATCTAAGCCATCATCAACTGACAATCTTTTTAATTCCAACATTATTTTCAATTCTCCTTAATCAAATAAACTCAAGTTTATCAGTCTGTTTAATCATATCATATGGCTTCAATGTACGGCAAGAACAATCCCGGCAGACATTACTGCCGGGACTGATGCTGTTTTATGGACATCTACATTTATGCCGGGAGCGTTTTTGTGTATACAGATAAATTCGATTTTACAAATTGCTGTGGCGGCGGCTCGAACCCGTTTGCAGGGTACTGCCGAGGCTGGTGATGCAAAGGCGTGTTGCGATGAGGAACACGCCGGGAATGACGATAATCCACCACGCGTTTGTGAGCAGAGCCTTTTCGCCGACAGAAACGCATTACGCTTCGTATTCGCCGCGAATGTCTTCTTCCGGGGCGGGAATGGGGTAGTCGCCCGTAAAGCATCCCGTGCAGATGCCGAGGCCGTTCACCATTTCCGGCAGACGCTCTAAACGTAAATAGCCGAGCGTATCTGCGCCGATCTCCTTGCAGATCTCGTCGACCGTGTGATTATAGGCGATAAGCTGGTGGCGCTCCGGCACATCGATGCCGAAGTAACACGGCCACAGGAACGGGGGCGAGCTGATGCGCATGTGCACCTCTTTTGCGCCGGCGTCTTTCAGCATGTTCACAATCTGGTCGCTCGTTGTGCCGCGCACGATGGAGTCATCGATGAGGATGACGCGCTTATCCTTGACAACCTCGCGCAGGACATTTAATTTAACGCGCACGCTGGATTCACGGCTGCTCTGCTTCGGTTTGATGAATGTGCGGCCGACGTAGTTGTTTTTCACGAATGCCGTGCCGTAGGGGATGCCGGATTCCATGGCGTAGCCCTGTGCTGCCGCGTTGCCGGATTCCGGCACGCCGACGACGATGTCCGCATCCACGGGGGAATCTTTCGCGAGGAAACGGCCGGCAAGCAGACGTGCGGAATACACGTTGATGCCGTCAATGCGGCTGTCCGGGCGGGCGAAATAAATGTACTCAAAAATGCAGCGTCCCTGCTTTTCGGCGGGAAGGCAGTGCGATTTGTCGGAGAGAATGCCGTTCGGCGTGATGGTGACAATCTCGCCCGGCTCTACGTCGCGGATGAATTCCGCGCCCACGGCGTCAAGCGCGCAGGTCTCGCTGGAGAGGAAATACGTGTTGTCGCGCTTGCCGATACATAGGGGCTTGAAGCCATAGGGATCGCGCGCGCCGATCAGCTTGCGGGGGGACATGACCGCGAGGGCATAGGCACCCTCAATTTTGTCCATCGTGCGGCTGACGGCCTCCTGCACGTTTTTCGTCTGTACGCGCTCGCGTGCGATGTAGTAGGCAATCGTCTCGGAATCGATGGTCGTTTGGAAAATAGCGCCGCTGTACTTTAGTTTTTCGCGGAGGTCAACGGCATTTGTCAGGTTGCCGTTGTGCGCTACGGCCAGCGTGCCCTTGATATAGTGGATGATGAGCGGCTGCGCGTTTTCGCGGTTGCTCGCGCCGGCGGTGGAGTAGCGCACATGGCCCACGCCGATATTGCCGTGCAGGCGATTGAGACGCTCCTCAACGAATACCTCGTTTACAAGGCCCATGTCCTTGTAGTAATCCACCTTGCCTTTGGGGCCCTCGGTGTCGCTGACGGCGATGCCGCAGCTTTCCTGTCCGCGGTGCTGCAAGGCGAATAATCCGTAATAAATGGAAGAAGAAATGTCGTGTCCGTCAAAATCGTATGCGCCGAAAACGCCACATTCCTCGCCGGGCTTGTCCGTTTCAAATGGTGTTCGATCGTAGTTCATAGAAGTCCCCCGTTCCTCCGCAAACCGCGGTATTCTGCTGTTTGTGTTCAGTTTATCTGCCGAAAATACACAGGCGGCAAACGCCGTGAAAACGTTTCCCGCTTAACAGAATTATTATAATCGGATTTTTGTAAAATTGCAATTCTAAGTTTTAAAAACTGCAAATATGTGTAGAGGATGACAAAATCCTTTGACAAACGGCGCGCAAAATCGTTGAAACAAAAAACAAAATGCGGTATAATAGCAAGTGAAAGAAACGACGAGCCCGAACAGTCCGGGGGACTGTTCAGCCGTAAGAAGCCCTATCAAGTTTTTTTAAACGGCGGTCAGAAACGGCCGTTAGAAAGGGCTATAACACATTTTTACATGTAGGATAAAAAATGAAAACAGAAAGGACCTCGCTATGCATATCGTTATTTTGGACGGCGGCTCTACAAACCCCGGCGACGTCTCGTGGGCGCCGCTCAGGGCGCTCGGCAGCGTCACCGTGTATGACTCCACTAAGCCCGAAGAAATCGTAGAGCGCGCAAAGGACGCCGAAGCTGTCATCTTGAACCGCAATGTTATAAGCCGCGAAATCATGCAGAAATTGCCGAAGCTGCGCTTTATCGGCCTTCTTGCAACGGGATATAATACTGTCGATGTCAAAGCCGCAGGAGAACTGGGCATCACCGTGTGCAATGTGCCGCTTTATTGCGTGGAGACCGTCGCGCAGCAGGCGTTTGCGCTGCTTTTGGAGCTGTGCAATCACACCGAAAAAATAAGCGCCGCCACCCGCGGCGGTGACTGGGATAAAGCCGAAACGATGAGCCACAGCACGCACCCGCTGTTTGAGCTGTACGGCAAAACGCTCGGCATCGTCGGCTTCGGACATATCGGGCAGACCGTCTCAAAGCTCGGCGCGGCGCTCGGCATGAAAATTCTCGTATACAGCCGCACGAAACGGGAGCTGCCCGAGCGTTATCAGTGGGCGGAGCTCGACGCGCTTTTCAAAAATGCCGATGTCGTCTCGCTGCATTGCCCGCTCACGGACGAGACCCGTGGGCTTGTGAACGCGGAGCGCCTTAACCTGATGAAGCCCACTGCGTTCCTTATCAATACGGCGCGCGGCGCAGTTGTGGACGAAGCTGCCCTTGCTGAGGCGCTGAATAGTGGCCGCATCGCCGGAGCGGGGCTTGACGTCCTTGTGCACGAGCCGCCGAAAAAGGATGACCCGCTGCTCACCGCCCAAAACTGTATCGTCACGCCGCACATCGCGTGGGCGTCCCGAGACGCGCGCGCCCGTCTCATTAAGACTGTCGCCGAGAACCTGAAAGCGTTCCGGAACGGCACGCCGCAGAACGTCGTTTCGTGATTTTACCGCTCTTTTCGCTTTTTGCGGAGACTTCAAAAGCCTTCTGTAAAAAGTAATGCAGAAAAGAGCAAAAGGCGAGAAATGAATCTCGCCTTTTGCTCTCTTTTGGGGAGGAGTTGTATTGAAAAGTCGCGGTAACGTTTACCGCAGAGCTCGTTGTCATTTGTTATGTCTCTATTATAGCGACTGAAATATCGATTGTCAACGGTTTCTGCAACAATCTCCCTTTTGCTATTGTCGCACAAATCAAAATAAAAATTTGTGTATATTTTGCACATATAAATTGACCGCGTTCTTCCACATAAGCCGTTTGAAATCGTATCTCACCCTTAAATTACCCGCATGTTCTCTGCTTTATGCATGAAAAAGAGAATTTTGTGTTTGACGGAGGTTTTTCCATGATAAAGAAAAATGATTTGTTTGAAGCGGAGATCACCGCCATGACCGCCGAGGGCAGCGGTATCTGCCGCGCAGATGGCATGGCTGTGTTCGTGCCCGGTACCGCCGTGGGCGACCGCTGCGTCGTGCGCGTCGTAAAAGTCCTCAAAAAGTACGCATTCGGGCGGCTCGAGGAGCTGCTTACGCCGTCGCCCGATCGCACCACACCGGATTGCTCCATTGCAGGCCCGTGCGGCGGCTGCGTTTACCGCCACATCACGTATGAAGCGGAGCTGAAGATCAAAACGCAGCGTGTCCGCGACGCCTTGGAGCGCATCGGCGGCTTTGAAAATATCCCCATGGAGCCGATCCTCGGTGCGCCGTCCCGCACGCGCTACCGCAACAAATGCCAGCTGCCCATCGGACTTTCCAAAAACGGCGAAATGCAGATGGGCTTTTACGCCGTGAATTCCCATCGTATCATCGACACGCACACCTGCCTTTTGCAGCCCGAGGTGTTTGATCGCGCGGCGGAAGCGTTCCGCGCGTGGCAAAAACTGAGCGGGGAGAGCATCTACGATGAAGCGGCGCACAGCGGCGTTCTGCGCCACCTTTACATGCGCTGCGGCGAAAAGAGCGGGGAGGTGCTCGTGTGCATCGTCGCGAACGGCGCAAAGCTGCACGGGGAAGACTTGCTCGTCAAAATGCTGCGCGAGGCTGTGCCGGAAATTACCGGCATCGTGTTAAACATCAACCGCGAGCGCACAAATGTCGTTTTGGGTCGCGAGCTGCGCACGCTGTGGGGCAAGCCCACGATCCGCGATACGCTCTGCAGGCTGGAGTTTGAAATTTCGCCCCACGCGTTTTATCAGGTGAACCGCACGCAGGCGGAGGTGCTTTACAACAAGGCCGCAGAGTACGCCGGGCTTACAGGTGCGGAAACGCTGCTTGACCTCTACTGCGGCACCGGCACCATCGGGCTTTCCATGGCGAGCCGCGCAAAGAAGCTCATCGGCGCGGAGATTATCCCCTCCGCTGTTGAAAATGCCCGCAAAAACGCCGCGCACAACCATGTCACGAACGCCGAGTTCCTTTGCGGTGACGCCAAAGACGCCGCGCGCATCCTCTACGAGCGCGGCGAGCGCCCCGACGTCATCGTCATCGACCCTCCGCGCAAGGGCTGCGATGCCGCCGTTATCACGACCATCGCCGCCATGCGCCCCACGCGCGTCGTCTACGTCTCCTGCGACCCCGCCACCCTCGCCCGCGATTTAAAGCAGTTTACCGCCGAGGACTATAATATTGAGGCCGTCACCCCCGTCGATATGTTCCCGGGTACCGCGCATGTGGAGACGGTTGTATTGATGTCAAGGGTTAAGGAATAAAGTGTGAAGAACCGCTTATTTCCGGTGCTTTTGGCTATATTGGCTGACATTCAAATCACTAACTCACCTGTTCGGAAATGTGCGAGAGAACATATCTGCCCAAGCGGAAAACAGGCAGGAAAATTGAGTTACTGGATTGGATGTCATAGCTTAACAGCAGTTCAGCACACCCGACTGTTTTGGAAATTGAGTGAGAGGAATTGGATAATGGAATCAAATCAGAGATAGTTCAGCTATTTTCAAGCATAATGGTATCGATTCGACGTCAAAAAGTATATTGGGGTATTAATATTTCAGCAGGAGGTATTGAAATGTTTGTTCAGGATGATTTATCAATAAAATCCATGACAGTAAGCCAAATATATGATCTTTTTTTTGATGGAAGACTTATTGTTAATCGTAAGTATCAAAGGAAACTTTGCTGGAGCATTGAGGAAAAGCGAAATTTTATGGATACAATAATGAAGGGCTTACCTGTCCCAATGTTATTACTCGCTTCCACGGAGCCGGGAAAATATGAAATAATTGATGGAATGCAGAGATTGGATGCAATTTGTACATATGTCGGTCAGAAATATTGTCTAAAAGACGGATATTTCAATTTGGAATCTATGCCTGATACCATTGAGCAAAAACGCGTTGGAGACATAACACAACGTACTCCAATCTTGGATTCGACAATATGCAAGGCTATTGCGAATTATCCTATTCCAGTTTCTATTTTTCCTGCATCAAATGATGGCGATGTAGAGGAGATTTTTAAGAGAATCAATTCTACAGGGAAGCACCTGTCTCCTCAAGAGTTGCGTCAGGTAGGCGTAAGCACTAAATTTGCGACCCTAGTTCGGCGTTTGTCCTCTGAAATTCGAGGTGATGTATCGGAGGATATTTTACTTTTAAGGAATATGACAAATATTAGCCTAAGTAATTATCGGCTTTACTATTCCATAAATATTAATGACATTTTCTGGGTAAAAAACGGCATAATAAATCAGTCTGAAATACGACAGTCCCGTGATGAAGAAGCAATTGCATTCATCATTGCGAATATGATTTTGCCACCTAATGAGCGAAAGCCTATCCTTAACAAAACGATGTTAGATAATCTGTACGGTTATTCGAGGAATCCGTTAAATACAGAAGTTCCTATCGAAATTACACAAATCAACAATGCAATTGATAGAGTTGGTTACGATAACATCACAAAGCAATTTTCGATTGTAATGTCATGTATAAAAGAAATGATTACTGCCTCTCATACAACCTTCAGAGCACTTACGGGGATTTCAAAAGAGACATCAGATCTAATTGATCAATTTCAAATCGTTTTTATGGCTGTCCATCGACTGGTAATTAAAGAAAAGCGGCAAAAAGTGGACTACTGTCGATTTGCAAATTTTTTTGCATTGAACGGGAATCCAATTCTTGCTCATAGTCGAAGGAATTATGACAATAGAAAACGTGAGAATGACATCAATGCATTTTATGGTCTAATAGAAAAAGCTTTTGAATCATCCGGTAA
>OLFX01003101.1_pt1 | contig 11742 bp, 11 predicted proteins | sample 1605091 | NCBI WGS metagenome assembly OLFX01 (sample SAMEA3888906, study PRJEB22519) | human gut metagenome | biome: human gut; feature: human-associated habitat; material: faeces | place: Denmark | collected 2012
CCGCTTGAAAAACGAAATCAGTTTGTTGCTTAAATTTTAATTTTCTACCATTGCTAGTCTATTTTTGTGCTGTCTGCACAACTTGGGGCAGTTCACAATGAACAAGCCTATTTTTTATTGCTCAATTGTTGTTATTCAAAGTAATACACTCTTGTTTCATATGGGCAGAGCATAAAGCCGTTGCCCTGAACAGTGGGATTATCGTAATTACAAAGCATAGGTGTTCCCTTTTCCAAATCAATGCCCTTAGGTGCTTCAAATGGTACCCGTTCATCACTAAAGGAATTAATTACAAGCAATCGCTTGCCCTTATAATTTCTTTCATAAACATATAGCTTTGAGGAGCTTTTGTAATGCTCCTTGTAATCTCCGTAAATTGCTACCTCATTTTCACGCTTAAATCTGATTAACTTCTTATAGTGATTTAAGATTGAGTTTGGATTTTTCTCTTCATTTTCGGCGTTAATTTCGGTATAGTTTTTGTTTACGGGAAACCAGGGCTTGCCTGTTGTAAAGCCTGCGTTTTCCTTGGCATTCCACTGAACAGGTGTTCTTGAGTTATCTCTTGTTGACTTAACTGCCCACTGCCAGCATTTTTCCTCGTTAAGATGCACCTTGTTTCGTGCAACATTGTAATTATTCTTTACGAAGCAATCCTCGTATTCATCGAGAGAATCAAGCTCGGTATTGAGCATACCTATTTCCTGCCCCTGATAAACAAAGGCTGTTCCCTGCTGAAGCATATACATATTGGCAAGCATTTTGCCTGACTCTGTTCTGTATTTTTCACTGCCGTAGCGCGATATAATGCGCGGGTGGTCATGATTTTCGATATAAAGGGTATTCCACGCTCTGCCGTTGATTTTTCTTTGCCAATCGGAAAAGGCTCTTTTCATTTTTCGCAAATCGAACTTCGTTTGAATATAATCAACCATAAAGCAATCTGCCTCGATATGCTGAAAATGAAACATTAAGTCAAGCTCCTTATGGCGCTCGTCAATATAATTGAGAGCCTTTGCAGGAGTCATCATAGGAGCTTCACCAACGGTAAAGCAGTCGTACATATCAGTTACCTTGCGGTATTCCTGAAGATACTGATGAATATTAGGTCCATCCATATAGTGCTCAATTCCGCAGGCAGCAGGAATAGGAAAGCCGTTTGGCAGACCCGGTCGCTTTGATATAAATGTTATAACATCCTCACGGAAGCCGTCAACACCCATATCAAGCCAAAAGCGCATAATATCCTTAACCTCCTCCCTTACCTTTGGGTTATCGTGGTTAAGGTCCGGCTGCTTCTTGGCAAACACATGAAGATAGTATTCGCCCGATTTTTCGTCCTGCTCCCATGCACCGCCCTCAAAGCAAGAAAGCCAGTTATTCGGCGGACACTTGCCGTTTTTCTTTCCCTTGCGCCAAATATAATAATCGTGATACGGAGATTTTGGATCCTTTGAATTAATAAACCACTGATGCTCGTCGGAGGTATGATTAACAACAAGGTCCATAATAACCTTAATTTCTCTCTTGTGAGCTTCGTCTAAAACTCTTTTGAAAAGGTCGAGGTCGCCGTATTCGGGATTTATATTTTTATAGTCGGCAATATCGTAGCCGTAGTCGGCATTGGGCGAGGGATAAAGAGGAGAAAACCATATACAGTTACAGCCTAAATCCTTTATGTAGTCAAGCTTTGAGAGAACGCCCTGCAAATCGCCTATGCCGTCGCCATTTCCGTCGCAGAAGGAGCGAGGCCAAATTTGATAAACAACTAATTCCTTGTACCAATCTTTCATAATAAATTATATATCCTTTCAGTCTTTTTGCCTGTTTTCAGCATAGGGTGATTCCCCTGACTCTGCCAAGCCGTTTCTGCGAGCGTTAAGGTCACTTTCCACAAGTGCTCTTTTTTCCTTTGTATAGTTAACAAACAGAAGCGGAATTATAAACAAAACGCTTGCAACGGCAGGAGTAAGAACTACAAGAGGCCAAATCCAGCTATCAAAGGCGGCTGTTTGAGTGCCTAAATAATTTGTCGCATTATCAATAGCCTTATATCCGAGAAGATGAAGCGCAAGGGTTGCAAGTCCCGATGTTATGCCGCTTGAAATCTTTGTAAAGGAGGTTTGCATAGAAAAGGTAATGCCCTCTGTTCTCTTGCCTGTTTTCCACTCCATATAGTCAATACTGTCGCAAAAGATTGATGTTTGCGCTATTGACGACGCACCCGACGGAATACTGCCTATGCCGATTATTATCATTGAAATCCATAGCCTTTTTCCCTCAAAGCCAACGAAAAATGCAATTGCTCTTGCAACGATATTAAACACCTGAATAAGTATAAGAACATTAACATATCCGCCAAGTCTTTTTTTCATCCAATCGGCAAACAACATTCCGATAAAGCCCGGCAAGCCGGTAATGATAAAGTAAATAGTTGTAAGTCCCAGCGCGCCGATAATTCCGTTTCCGAGAAAATCCGACGGAATTTCATATTTAAAGAAATATGTAACAAGGCTTATTCCGAAGCCGAAAGAGCCGAAAAGATTTGAAAGCGTTACAAGCAAAAGCATTCTGTTTTTAAAGAGAAGCAGAAAGCTTTCACGCAGAGTTTCCTGCTGCTCGTCCTTGTTGACGGCAATTCTTTCCCGGGCATATGAGCAGCGGTAGCTGAGCATTGAGCCGCCTAAGCCGAATATAATCGCAAACACCAAGGTAACAAGCGACATACTCATTCCCTTTGCATTGGCAATCATTTCAAGTGCCATAGGAATAACGGTACTGAAGGCGCTGTAAACCATACTGCCGATAGTTCTTGACCACTGAACAAATCTGTCTCTCTCGGAGGAATTAGGCGATACTGCAGCGGTAATTCCCCACACACTGACATCCTGAACGGTATATGCCAAATCCCAACATATATACATTATGACGAAATACGATACCCGAAGCCAAAGCAAATTCTCGTTTGTGCTGAACACAAGAAACAGCAAAACGGTAAACACACCGACGGGAAGCGGCGTATATTTCAAAAACGGTCGCAGCTTTTCACCGCTTTTAAAGGTATGGCGGTCAATAAATGAGCCTACAATAGGGTCGTTAATACCGTCCCACACCTTCATAACAATAAGCAATACCGATACGGTTATTGCAGGAAACAGAGCAATATCCGTCATAAAATATGTAAAGAAGGAGCCGCCAATCAGCGAATAAACAAGATTTTGACCCGAAAGACCTGCAAGAAAATTTACAAGCTCTTTTTTAGAAACATACTTTTTTTCGGCATTTTTTTCAGATATACAATTTGCCATAGCTAAAACCTCCGTACAATCTATATTACGATTATACTATAATCATCATTAAAAATAAAGGTTTTTTAGGCATTTTTCACAAATAATAAAACCAATGTGAAAATCACGAAATGGGGATTTATTTCATCAAAGCCCCCGACGGCTACCGGCTTGAAATTCTACCGTAATTCTTGATATATATTTTCAAATAATTAACTCCCTTGTAACACACTACAAGGGAGTTTTAATATTCGGACTAAATATTTATTTTTAATGCCAAGGTTGGCACATAACTAAAATGTTGTGACGACTTCAAATTATCAATTAATCAATTGAAGCACTATCGCTTTTTTCAAACAAAGTGCTTATAATACCTAATACAAATGATAAAACATGGAGTAATAGTGGTATCCAATTTCCGTGTTTTACCAATACGATAATAGGCATAACTATGTAAAAAACTGGAAATACAGCTGTTCCAATAACATTACCAATAATTCCAAACATTGCATAAACACATATTTCATCATATATAAATGAAACTATTGAAATAATTAATGCAGCGACAATAAAAATTTTCTTAATTAATTCTCTCATAATAAAAGCTCCTTTCTAACAAAAAATGCGTGCAGCCGAAGCTATACGCATAAAAAACACATGGCTCCAACTGTCGCCAAACAAGTATCACATAGTCGCCATAATAACGGTATGCAAATAAGAGCATGCATTTTTATCAAGAGATAAAAATAGCATACCTATAATTATGGCTAAATATTCACTTGTGATACTTATTTGGCTCTTTCATTGTAGCATAGAGCATATAAAATTGCAATAAAAAAGGATGAACAGCGTTCATCCTTAAATGTTTGTATTATATTTATCCTCTGCCCATTTTATTGGGTTTTCGTCAATATATTGCCATATTTGTTGATAATCAATATCATCACGAATGATGTGGTCATGGTATGAACGCTGAAACAAAATGTCTATTGGCAATAATTTCTTACATTCTAATGTTGATAATGATTTAAATGCACATATTATATCGGATACCGTAGGGGAGGGGCTTGCTCCTCCCGTCTGATTTTCTATCCTCATCAGAATGTGTATATGATTAGGCATAATAACATAATTATCTATTTTTACATTTTCGTATCTAATCTCTAAATTATTAATTTGCTCTTTGATACATTCTCCAAAAGGCAACAATTTTAATACGGGAGGAGCAAGCCCCTCCCCTACGATAATCTGCGACAATATTGGCTTTCTATCTTGAACACATATCGTTATAAAATATGCACCATTTTGCGAATAATCGTAATTTTTTAACCTGTTAGGTTTCCTTGTTTGTAATTCCATAAACACATATTATCATATATAAATAATGAATACAAGAGTTGTCGTGATACCAAAATCATCTGTCAACCCTTGTTTGCTAATGTTATATGAAATGCATTTGAAATATTATTTGTGAATTGTTAAACAACAAAACCGAGAGCGACTGAATCACTCTCGGTTATTTTATTGCCTATTCAAGTGGGAAAACTACTGTTAAAAGCATTTTGAAATCAGTTGTAGCATAGACTGCGTGTGGCTTTTTAGCCGGCATAACAATAGCTTCACCTGCGTTGCAGAGATACACATTTCCGTCAACGGTAAACTGCCCTGTTCCCTCTACAACAGTAACCATTGCATCACCTGTTGAGTCGTGTGTGCCGATTTCCTCGCCCTGTGAAAAGGCAAACAGTGTTACGCTGACTGCTCTGTTTTGTGCCAAGGTTTTGCTTACTACCTGTCCGGGCTGAACAGTCACTTGATTTGCCAAGGCAAATACTTCCTCGTGATTTACATTTTTTATAAATGCCATTGATTTATCCTCCTTATTACCGTTACCCTATGATAATATTTTTCCGTCTGATGAGATTGTTATGGCCTGCCACGGAATGAATTTTCCGCTGCTTTGAAGTGCTGTTTTAACTGCGTGTTCAATACCTCCGCAGCAAGGCACCTCCATTCTTACAACGGTTACGCTCTTAATATTATTATTTGCAATAATCGCAGTTAATTTATCTGCATAATCAACATCATCAAGCTTTGGGCAACCTATAAGAGTAATCTTGTTTTTGATGAAATCGTTGTGGAAATTGCCATAGGCATAAGCCGAGCAATCAGCGGCAACAAGGAGATTTGCACTGTCAAAATAAGGAGCGTTAACAGGCACAAGCTTAATCTGCACAGGCCATTGTGAAAGCTGACTTGATACCGAAACATCGGCATTATCCGTTTTCTTTTCGTGATTTATACTCATTGAGCGTGAGCCCGGACAACCTGAATGTGCGTGTTGCTTTGTTTTTTGACTTGCTTTAACCGCCGCCTCATCATAAGCCGGAGCCTCTCGCATTTCAAACGAAATTGCGTCAACAGGACAGGCGGGCAGGCAATCTCCCAAGCCGTCGCAATAGTCCTCTCTTGTGAGAACGGCTTTGCCGTTTACCATTTCTATTGCACCCTCGTGGCAGGCAGATGCACAGGCACCGCAGCCGTTACATTTTTCTTTATCTATCTTAATGATTTTTCTAATCATAGGTATCTTCCTTTCATAATTTAGTGAACTCATTGTACTATAAATCGTACTAAAAATCCACCGTTTTTCGATAAAAAATACGAGGTATGTTATGGAAAGAAAGTAATATAAAATAAGTATTATTCAGTACATAAATGCTTACAAAAAAGTAAATTTAATGAAAAATCACTTGACGATTTCACTTTCCTTTGCGTGAAACCTGATACCGTTACAACACGCCTCAACAGTAACATTTCGATAGTGTAAATTTTCAATCTTTACATTATTGTATATTACTTAAAATTTATTGTCAATTGTAGAAATAAAAGCGTTCGTTATGCCTTTTTTACTGTCAATCAATTCGCAATATTTTTCTTTTTTGGACTTGACTTTTAATAGTTACACCGACAAAGAAAATCACTTATTTTAAGCTGTATAAGGGCAAGAGCGACAGCCTTGTTGATGATCTGGAAGCAGTCGGAGTAAAGAGCGATTTTGCGTATCGCAAAAAGATTTCAGTTAAAAATAAAATCAGCAACTACAAGGGCACGCCCGAACAAAATGAAAAAATGCTTGTATTACTCAAAAAGGGAAAACTTGTGAAGCCGTAAAAAAGAAGCCTATCGCACTACAATTTGTTGTGCGGTAGGCTTTTTGTTTTGTGGCAAAAAATCTGACCTAAAATCTGACCTAATTAACCGATATTTTATAGTATTTTTTAATACTTTTTTGCTATGATAAGTGTTTAAAAATCGTATAAAAATGGTTGATTTTAGGTAAAGAAAAAACCTTGAAACGCCCTGTTTATAAGGCTTTCAAGGTTTTTGGTGGAAGAGGGTGGATTCGAACCACCGAAGTCATTGACGACAGATTTACAGTCTGTTCCCTTTGGCCACTCGGGAACTCTTCCATATTATTTGGGGAGATAACCGAGGTTATCTCCCTGTGGAGCTGGTGAACGGACTTGAACCCCTGACCTGCTGATTACAAATCAGCTGCTCTACCAACTGAGCTACACCAGCGTTTCCTTAACGCTTGTACATAATATCATAAACAACATCCAATGTCAAGCATTTTTTTAAAAAAGTTTTGACTTTTTTTGATGGACTTCTCGCTTCATTTTGCATAGTATATTTCGAGGTGATTTTTTATGTGCGGAATCGCAGGAATACTCTGTGACGACATTGATTTAAGACAGGAAAAGAAGATGATTTGGCAGGTGAGCAATTCGCTCAAAATGCGTGGACCTGATGCGAGGGGCGAGTATGTGAGCCGAAATGCGGTGCTTGTTCACAGGCGATTGAGCATCATAGATCCTGAAAAGGGAAGTCAGCCTATGAGGTTTGGCAAATACATAATTGTGTATAACGGTGAAATCTACAACACCGATGAGCTTCGTCGAGAACTTCGTTTTCACGGTTATGTGTTTGACACTTCGTGCGACACTGAGGTTGTGCTGAAAAGTTTTCATCTTTGGCAGGAACATTGTGCCGAAAAACTCAACGGGATTTTTGCTTTTGCAATTTACAATACCGAGACTGAAGAAGTGTTTTTGTGCCGTGACAGAATCGGCGTTAAGCCTCTGTTTTATTCGCACAAAGGCTCAATGCTTGCGTTTGCGTCACGAATCGACACTTTGCTTAAGGTCAAGGGAGTTGAACCTGTTTGTGATGAAAACGGATTGAATGAGATTTTTATGCTCGGTCCTGCAAAAACTATCGGCAAAACTGTTTTTCGTGACATCAAGGAGCTACCGCCTGCGTCATATATGTACTACAAGCACGGCAAGTTGACCGTTGGCACATATTGGCAACTTGAGGCGGGTGAGTTCTCTGATAATGAATCTCAAGCCGAGGAGCATATTCATTATCTTGTTACAGATGCTATCAAACGACAGCTTGTGTCCGATGTGCCTGTGTGTACCTTTTTGAGCGGTGGACTTGACAGCTCGATTATCTCAAAAGTTGCTTCCGATTATATGGCAGACAGAAACAGCGTCCTCGACACTTATTCCGTTGATTATGTTGACAACGATAAGTACTTCAAATCAAGTTTGTTTCAGCCGAACAAGGACAGCGACTATATTGGATTAATCTCCGATTATATTGATTCCGACCATCACAACATTGTGCTTTCAAACCGTGATGTTGCAGATGCGCTTGTTGACAGCACTTTTGCCAGAGGTTGTCCGGGATTTACGGATGTTGACAGCAGTCTTTTGCTGTTTTGCAAAGAAGTTGTGAAAAGTCACAAGGTAGCTTTGTCCGGAGAATGTGCAGATGAAATTTTCGGCGGTTATCCGTGGTATCACAGAAAAGAAATTCTCTTTGAGGACACTTTCCCATGGAGCAGAACAACCGATGTTCGTCACAGCATTTTGGCAGACGGATTTTTGAAACACAGCGATGAATACGCACGAAATGCTTATCTTCAAACAATCAAAAAAACGAGCACCCTCGACACCGACAGCAAAACGGAAAAGCGTATGCGTGAGATGTTTGTGCTCAATATGGATTGGTTTATGCAAACTCTGCTTATGCGCAAGGATGCAATGAGTATGGAAACATCTCTTGAGGTGCGTGTGCCGTTTTGCGATTACAGAATTGTAGAATATGCCTACAATATGCCGTGGAGCATAAAAGCGTATAACGGCAGAGAAAAGGGAATTCTCCGCAAAGCGTTTGAAAATGAACTGCCCGAAATTATCACTTGGCGAAAAAAGAGCCCTTATCCAAAAACATTTAACCCCGAATATATCCAAACGGTTATAGATATGACTCGGGCGGTTATGGAGGACAAATCCTGCCCGCTTTATGATATGCTGAATAAAACATCCGTTGCCGATTTGATTGACAATCCCGACAGCCTCGCTGAGCCGTGGTACGGTCAACTGATGCGTGGACCGCAGGTGCTTGCTTATATTGTGCAAATTTATGTTTGGATAAAAAAGTACAATGTTGAGTTTGATGTTTAAGGCAAAACAAAAAAGGTACCGAATCGGTACCTTTAAATGTTTATAATAACTTATGCCTTGTTGAGCTTTGAAACAAGATTGCTCTTCTTTCTTGCAGCACAATTCTTGTGGATAAGGTGGTGGTTAGCAGCTTGGTCAATCTTCTTAACAGCTTCCTTAACTGCAACTTCCTTATCGTCAGCATTTGTTTCGATAGCTGTGTTAGCCTTCTTGATAGCTGTCTTAAGAGCTGTGTTACGAGCCTTGTTGTTTGCAGCCTTTGCTTGGTTTACTAAAACTCTCTTCTTTGCTGATTTGATGTTTGCCATTTCTTTTTCACTCCTTTATCGAGAAACTGGATATAAAGGCATTGATGCCTAATTTCTTTTTAATGCTGATTTATATTATCACAAGTTCAAGTAAAATGCAAGCATTTTTTTGTTTTTGGGCATACTTTTAGTAAAATTAGTTAGTTTTGGAGTGATTTTTGTGATAAATCGCACGGATTTGGCAGTAGAATGCTATGAAGAAAACGAAAAGACGGCTTTGTCGGGAGTGAAAATTACCGAGGACGACAACATAACAACCGTTGAAGTGCTCAACGAAAACGGCTCAAAAGCCATTGGCAAACCTGTCGGAAAATATGTTGTACTTGATGTGAATTCATTTGTGAACGACACCGATATTTTGGACGGCAGACTTGAAGAATTTTCTACCGTGCTGAAATCAGTTATGCCAAAAAATTTGACCTCGGTTCTTGTTGTCGGTTTGGGCAACAAAAAAATAACTGCCGATTCGCTCGGACCGTCAACTTCGTCATTCGTTTTGGCAACTCGGCATATTTCCGACAGTTTGAAAAGCGATATTGGCTTGCCGTCACTTTTTCCTGTGTCTTGTGTCAACACGGGTGTGCTTGGCGACACGGGAATAGAAACTTGCGAAATCATCAAGGGAATTGTCGAACAAACAAAGCCGTCATGCGTTATTGCCGTGGATGCACTTGCGGCAAGTTCGGCAGATCGCCTCGGCACAACAATTCAATTTTCCGATTCGGGGATTTCTCCCGGCTCGGGTGTCGGCAATCATAGGCACGAAATATCAAAGGCAACTCTCGGCGTGCCTGTTGTTGCTGTGGGAATACCGACCGTTGTCAGCACCGGGATAATTTCAGGCAATGGCAACGATGATGTTTTTGTTACTCCTCGTGAGATTGACCGAATTTGTCAGCAGGGGGCAAAGCTCATCGGTATGGGAATCAATGTTTGCTTCCAAAAAAACTTGAGCGTTGAGGATTTGTTGGCTCTCGTGGGATAATGATTATCTCGACATCATATAATTAGATGTGAAAAATTGTTTAATATATGGTGCTATAATGAAAAAGAATATTATAATTATAATAATTAATACTATTATATTGTTCGGAATAGTTGGTATAATCGTCAATCTTTCTCCGCTGATTGAAAAACCGCTCACTGCTTTTTCTTTGTCAATTTTGAAATTGGGTTCACCTGCCTTGATTTATAACAATGCAAAGGCAACATTTTCAAATAGTAGTTCCGCTGTGGAGGAGAATACTACTAATACCGTACCCGAAGAGGAAAAGTCTGTGATGAACAGTATAAGTGCCAAGGACAGCAAGGACTATACGGATATTCAGCAGACACCCTCGGATATTGTACGGCTGATGAATAAGGCAAAAAAGACGACAACGAAATCGAAATCAAAGGGCAAGACAAGTGAGGAAGCATATCAAGGCGGTGGCACAATTGTGTCATACGGCAATTTGCAAATTCAAACCAAGATACCAAAATCGTTCTATTCTCCTAATATAAAAGCGTTGCTCAGTCAAGGTTCCGATTTGACGATTTATGACAAATCAAAACCGACCATTCTTATTTATCATTCGCACACAACCGAGGCGTATTCTCTTCTGGATACGGGTTATTATATAAGCTCCGATGCGAGGTCGAATAATTCCGCAAGGAATATGGTGCGTGTCGGAGATGATTTGACGGCTTATCTTGAAAAGCAGGGCTTCAATGTAATTCACGACAGAACCATTCACGATAAGGATTACACAAAATCATACGACAACTCCCGTGCAACGATTGAAAAATATCTTGAACAGTATCCGTCAATAGAAGTTACGATAGATGTTCACCGTGATGATATTACATATTCAAATAAAACCAAGGTAAAACCGACTGCAAAAATCAACGGCAAAAAAGCCGCTCGAATGATGATAATATCCGGTTGTGAATATAACAGGGTTAAGAATTTTCCCGATTGGGAAGAAAATCTAAAATTTGATTTGCAGGTTCAAAATAAGGTTAACGAGCTTTATCCCGGTTTGATGCGTCCGATTTTGTTTTCCGAGCGTAAGTATAATATGTACGAAACTCATTATTCGTTCCTGCTTGAAGTCGGTACGGACGCAAATACTTTGGATGAAGCCTGTTATTCGGCGAGGATGTTCGGCAATGCCCTTGGGCAGTTGTTAAACGAGAAGTATGTAAAGGAATGATTGTGTGAAATCAAGGAAGTATGTAATAAATATGTTGTTACTTTCAGTAGTCGTGTTGTTGGTGGGCATAGCCGTTGCTTATTACAACACGGCTTCTTTGGGATATGACAATGCAAACCTGTTGACGGTCACAAATGAGTCAATAAGATTTTTTGATATAACAATAAAATATGAAGATATTATAATGATTTTTAAAAAGATTGAAAAAGTGTTGAATTTTAAACCGATAGTGATTTAGCTCAATATAGGGGCTGTTTTATATATGTTGTGTAGAATTTTCCCGAAAAACACAGATATTGTAGATACTTTGAATAACTAACTGTACGGAACACGAGGAGGGGTGTTCAAAGGCGAAAAAACTTTCAAAAAAAGTGTTGACATTTGGGTAATGAGGTGGTAAGATGTACAAGTCGTC
>OLFX01003113.1_pt1 | contig 11680 bp, 7 predicted proteins | sample 1605091 | NCBI WGS metagenome assembly OLFX01 (sample SAMEA3888906, study PRJEB22519) | human gut metagenome | biome: human gut; feature: human-associated habitat; material: faeces | place: Denmark | collected 2012
TGAGCGGTAACGCGAGCGGTGGGGTCGGTCAGGATGCTGTACTGAATCTTCTTATCCTCGGCAGCGTACTCACCGTTGTACTCGGGGTTGGGAACCAGGGTGATCTCGGTATCGGAGATAGAGTCGTACATCCAGGGGCCGGAGCCGATCGGCTGCTTGGCGCGATCCTCCTCGGTCTGGGTGGCCGGGGTAACGCGGACGATGGCCAGACGATCCTTGAGCAGGGAGAAGTTGGGGACCTTGGTCTTGACCGTCACGGTGCTGGCGTCCTTGGCCTCGATGGACTCGAAGGGCTGGAAGAACGGAGCATAGGTAGCGGAAGCGGCGCAAGCGGTGTAGGAGGCAACGACATCGTCAGCGGTGACCTCGGTGCCATCGGAGAACTTGGCGCCCTTGCGGATGGTGACCTCGAAAGTGGTGTCGTCCACAGACTTGGGATCGTCGGTGGCGAGCTCGTTGAAGGTGCTGTAGTCGTGGTAATCGATGCCGTAGAGGCCCTCGACGACGTGCCAGTTAGCACCCAGGCCCACAGCGGAGCCGGTGCTGGCGGGATCGAAGCTGGACGGAGCGTAAGCGGAACCAGCGGTGATCACGCCGCCGCCACGGTTGGCGGAATCGGTGGAACCGGAAGCGGAACCCTCGTCGCTAGAGCTTCCACCGCAGCCGGTGAGACCAAGCCCTGCGACAGCAGCGACGCTGCCGGTGAGGCCGAGGAACGAACGCCTGGACATACCCTTGTTGATGATGGCCATGTCTTCTCCTATCAATAGAGAAGGCTCTGTTAGACCACCGTTGACATAAAACTCTCCAGTAGATGGCCCCATGCGAACATGGGGCCATCTACTGGAGGAGGCTGTCACTTTAGGAACTCGTACTCGAATAGATTTGGAACAATCTCCTCGTTGTAATAGCTCCTAGTGAGGTCCTTGAGCGAGGTGAGGGCCGAATGAACTTCTAGGTTATTCCAGATCTTAGTGCCTTCTTCGTCCCAGTGGAATGTGTCAATCTCGCTGCCGATTTGGTGGACTCCATACGTGAGGCTGGCATTGTACTCGCTTGTCGTCCTTGCGGCTGCCAACAAGGTGTCCCACTGCTCCATAATGCACCTCTCCGCTTCCCCTCGCTCCAATCTGATTAAGTCCGCCGTCGCCACGGTCTCTCCATTGCTGACGTCTAGACACAGCTCATTCCGATAGAAGTAACCGTCGCTTCCCGTGAAGGTGAGCATGTGGTTCTGCTTCTCCACGCATGTGAACAGGAGGCATTTCAACAGCCATTGGTCGAGCTTTCCCGATTTGAGGTCCGAGTAGAAGCGCTTTGCGCCATCACCGGACTTCATCACGAGTCCACGAGTCGTCCATTCCGCGTTGTATGCATAGTAGCGCGTCATGCAGAACAGGGGCAGTTTCTCTAGATAGTTGTCGCGATGGAGCCAAAAGCCGTGGCCATCGTACCTCCCGGCAATGAGAAGGCTTGAAGCGAAATCGGGGTTGTCGAAGCCCGATGAGTGCGACACGAGATAGCCCAGAAGATTCGGGCTTCTCGCGGGTATTTCGCTGATTTTTCCACTGCCGGTATACTCCCTGCCGTTCAGGCCGCAGAGGATGCCGCCGCGCCACTCTTCGGGGATGGGCCTCTTGTCGTAATACCGCTGCGATGGGAGGGACTGGATGCGCCTCACATCAAGGTCTACGGGGCCGATGAGGGTCCTTCCGTCTTTGTCCAAATCGTATCCCTTGAGGTGGAGAACCCTCTTGCATTGCTCCTCGTTCGACCAGAGCGCGACCATTATGCATGCGGCGGTGCCCGCATGAAACCACTTTCTATTGAATGCGAAACCCTTGATGAAGCGCTTGTTTATGAGATGCTGCGCCTTCCAGTATTTCACCGGGGAGTACACGATGTAGCTGTCGGTCGGTTGGCGGAGATAGTATTCGAATGCCGACCAAATGAATACGTTGCCCTTATCACGAAGGGGCTTCCCCGAGAAGTCCTTTCTAGCCTTAAGGTCGTTCCGCATCTGCTGAGGGACCCAGTCTTTCGTCCACGTTCCCGAAGATTTGCTGGTTCCCTTCCTCTGCTGCTCGCCGCTGGTGGATTCGGTGTAGGGAGGGTTCTCGAACAGGATTATCGTGCACCTTGGATTGTCCACGTATTCTTTGATTACGGGGTTTTCCACATACTCCCGCGTGAAGGCGTCCGCACCTGCCACCATTCCCATGTTGAACGTGTCCTCCGCCTCGACCGGCGGAATCATCGCCCTGACCTTGTTTCCCAGCAGCTCAAGAAGCACCTTGTACTCGTAGTACTCGACTGTTGAGAGGATGCAGTGGGAAAGCTCTTCGTCCGTGAGGCCCAGTTCGAGGTTGCCGGTTCCCGCGCAGCGATCGATGATCACGTAGTCGTTTCCATCGGGGACGCGGCGTATCGCCATCCTGAGGAGTTCGTAGGACTTCTCGGCGTATGGCCTCGGAGTATAGAATGCGCCCAGATTGACCTTCTGGATGGAATCATTGAGCTTGTCCATCAGGTATTGGAACCTGACGTTGCTCTCGCCCGTGTACGGTTTGATGTACCTCTTGAAGTGCGCGGGTCGGCGTATCTCGCCGCTCTTCTTGTGTCTTCCGGTGTTGTCCCCGATGAAATCCTCTTTACGGGCCATCGGGTTCTCGGAGTAGTACCTCGTGGCCCATCCGACGATGCAGTTCTCGTCGATGTTTATCTTCATGTAGTTGTCTTCGCGGAGCCTATCAACCAGAGCGTTGCCGCCCTGCATCTCGGAATAGCGGAGCGCCTCCCGATAGGGCTTGCCAGCAAAGCCCCTCACGTTCTTCGACGCCGGGCCGATATAGACGGTCTCTATCTCAGCGCGGTAGTCCTCCGAATCATACAGATACGCGACATCGGCTGTCAGGTCGATGATTGCGATTCTCGCAGGAACCGGCTTGCCCTTGATGCGCCTTGCAGACAGGTACTTGATGCACTGGAACAAATTGGCGTTGAGGTCCGAGACCTGCAACTTGAACTCAAGGAGATTGCCGTTGAGCACTCCGTCGTTGTTGTCCCCGATAATATCGGCGAGGGAAAGCGCAGGGTCGATGCGCATCAGGAACGTCTCGTAGAACGCGACCTGTCCCTCGCGCTCGGTCTCGAAACGAGCCATCTACGACCACCGCCCGTCGTCGGCGGCCCCGATAGGCGCGAAGCGCCTATCTACTCTCTCTCTCTCTCTCTCTCGGGCTGCGGCTCCACGCGGTCCCCGTCGGCGGCCCTCGGCGCGACCCTCATCTCGAAGGGCATCCCGCCCTCCCTGATGAGCGCCTTGAGGAACGCGTTCACGGCGGTTGACATCGACAGGCCCAACTCGTCCAAGATGGCGGCGGCCTGCCTCTTGACCTCCGGTTCGATGCGGATGGTCGTGGCTGGTATGCTCGACGGCATGTCCCTCTCCCTCCTGTTGCACGATGAGGGACATTATATGTCACGCCGCCATGCGCGTCTCCCAGTAGCCCATGAGCGGCGGGCGAACGTTGAACATCTCGGCGGTGCGCGTGCGGCACAGCCCGCCGGAGAGCTGCCGGGCGACCGTCTCGGCGTCGCCCTCGCAGCCGGAGGCGAAGGCCCTGCGCCAGCGGAACCACGAGAGGTAGGCTTGCAGGTGCTTGGTGGAGACCCCCTTGAAGCGGGACATGAACCCGTCTAACTGGGAGTGGACGGAGTTGATGCGGTTGATGGTGCCGCGCGAGCGGTCGCGGGAGTCGTAGGCGTTGTGCGCGGCGACCCCCAGCTCCGCAAGCGTCTCGACGTAGGCGTTCGCCTTGTCGGTGGAGACGATTGAGCCGGACCTGACACGCTCGCGCAGCACCGACATGGCCTCCTCGCGGGAGAGCGTGCCGCGACCAGCCACCTCGAAGAAGGCGCACCCCGCGTCGTTCACGCCCGACATGACGCACACCTGCTCCTTGGAGAGGCCGCGCTTATGCACCTGCTTGCCGCGATGGCGGCTCTCACGGGGCATCTTGAACGAGCCCTTGGTATGGTTGCCCTTGAAGGACTCGGGGAAGTAGGTCTCGTCCAGCTCGCATCCGCATCCGCGCTCAACGGTGAATGTCGGCGCGTAGGCCGTCAGGCACTCGATGACGCGGTGGCGCATGGTGTAGGCGGTCTTGAGGCACACGCCGCAACGGGCGGCGCACTCCCGCAAGGGCAGCGCGAGGGCGAAGCACTCGGCGTATGCCATCCACGTCGATTTCGGCAGCTTGCTCGCGCACAGGACGCGCTCGCTGCGCGCGCAGAAAGTTCTCCCGCAGTCGCGGCAGAGCCAGCGCTGCTCCCCGTTCCTACCCCGGCCCTTCCTGACGATTGCGATGGAGCCGCACCGGGGGCAGCAGGACGCCTCGCAGACCCCGGCGGACGCGTCGTCGAAGAGGGCGGTGCGGATGACTCCCCGGACGGCCTCTATCGCCCTGCGGCGCTCGGTCGCCGACATGGAATCGATGCCTTCCCTGAAATACCTCTCAAGCTCCTCCGCCTTCACGTGCGCTCCAATCAACTCGTTCGCTGATTGAATTATAGCACAGTGCAATCACTTTTATGTCAACGGTGGTCTAACAGAGCCAAAAAATATGACACCTCTTTTGCGACAGTACTCATATTTGGCTTTTTTTGAACACGGGATTCAAAACCATGCCCCAAAACACAAAAGGAGGGGCCTCATAAGGCCCCTCCTTCGAAAAGGGAATCGATTTATTCCACAGCCGTAGATTAATCCTAGCCGCTACTCCATCATGTCAAGGACGGAGGGGCGAAGCTCGTTCTCGGCGGCCTCGGGATCGGTCTCGCGCAGGCGGTTGATGTAGCGGTTGTACCACATCGCGGCAAGGCCCAGGAAGACAACCACGCCGCCGACGTTGTAGACCAGCGTCAGCCACAGCGGCTGATCGAGCGGAATGGTGCCGCAGATAAGCACGAAGCAGAAGACCACAAGCAGGAATGCAGCAATGGCCAGGCCAAAGGTACGCGAACCCATGCGGAAGCCACGGGGAGCAGCGTCGAAGTTCTTGCGCAGCATAAAGTAGGCAAGCAGAATCAGCAGCGGCGGGAGCAGAGCAGTAGCAGCCGTCATGTTGGTGACAATCATGAGCAGGTCGTCGAGGTTGCCGGAGCCCAGGGCCGGGATGACCAGGATGGGGACGACGATGGCGAACTGCAACCAGGCAGCGCGGGCAGGAATGCCGTGCTCATTGAGCTCGACGATCTTGCTACCAAAGACGCCCTTGGGGATCTCGGTGAAGAAGACCTTGATGGGAGCAGATGTCCACATCATGAGGGAGCCCAGCGTGGCAGCGAGAAGGATCAGGCCAATGACGCGCGTAGACACTTCCATGGGAATGCCAAAGTGGGCAAAGACAGCGCCGAATACGTCGAAGATACCGGTGGAGATGGCAACGCCGCCCTCGGGGATGAACAGGTTAACCAGCAGCGAAGCGCCTGCATACAGAAGGCCGATGGTCAGGCCGGCGATAACGACGGTGCGCACGAAGGCCTTGACGCCACCCTTAAGGTCGTTAAGGAACACGCCGACAGACTCAGCGCCGCCAACGCCCTGGATGATCCAGGCAAGCGTACCGAAGAAGCCCCACGCAGTTGCGAAGTTGCTCATGTCGGGAGCCATGTTAGCGGGAGTAGGAGCCGTAGCGAACTCAACGCCGCCAAAGGCAGCAGCCAGGGACAGCAGGATGAACACGGCGGTCAGGCCGAGAGCCGCGGTCGAACCGAAGGAGGAAATGGAACCGATCCACTTAGCGCCCTTGGTCGAAACCCACGTGGCGATAGCAAAGACGACGATCTCGATAATGGTGATCCACAGCTGCGAAAGCTCGGCGTTGGCACCAAAGAACACGTAGCTCGCGTAGATGATGACGTTGGGCAGGACGGACGCAAAGAAGAACAGGTTAACGAACCAGTAGCTAAATGCCGTCAGGAACGCCCAGCGACCACCCATCGAGGTCTTAACCCATGCGTACACGCCAGACTCGGAGTCCTTGTTGAGGCCGACGAACTCGGCGGTAACCAGAGTATAGGGGACAAAGTACAAAAGCGTGGCGAAAAAGAACGACGGCGCTGCTGCCAAGCCGATGGCCGCGTTGTTGTTGATGATGTTCTTGATACCGAACACGGCGGCGACCGTCATGCCCAGCAGAGCGAACGAACCAATCGTTCCTCGTTTTTCAGAGCTCATAAGCCCTCCCAATCATCCGTTATATCTCATCTACAACCGTCCGGGCTGCAAGCGCAATCGTGGACGGCGCACCTGCTAAGGGGAATGGGGAAAAGGGAGTCAACAAAGCCACCCCCCTTAACGGCGCAAAGCAAACGCCCAAACGGACGAATACTACTTGTTGGGGAAGGAATAACCTTCGACCGTCACGTGCAGTACCACGACGCGGGGATCCGCGGCATCGGCCACGACACGGTAGGCCTCGTCAATTTCGACGACGGCAACGCCGCCGGCGGGAATCGTCACGGTCTCCCCCGCCCCCTCAAAGCGCTCGCGATCATCGATATCGCTGTAAGCGCGGGTGCAGGTGAGGCCTGCCTTGGGAGCAACCTCGACGGTCAGGTCGCCGTCGAGCGGAGCGAGCACGGCATGGTAGCGACGGTGACCGACCAGGTCGGCGGTAGCCGCCTCGTGAGCGTTCACCCACCAATACACCAGCGAGTCGCCGATGGAGTACGCCACGTCGTGCTGCAGGTCGGCAACACCGTCGAGCGCTTGACCGGTGCGCATCCACTTCTTGACGGACTTCATCTGAGCGTCGAAATCGGCGCGCGAGTTAAAGACATGCATGACTTATACCTCCTTAATGGGTGCCAGCGCCTGAGCCAGATCGGCAGACGTCAGCGGTCGCAGGGACACCTCAAAGCTGAAGCTCTCAAAACGGGTGCGATAGGAATCGAGCACCTCGGAACCCCAAGAGTTCGAGCCAAGGCCGAGCAACTGGTCGTTGATGTTGACCGTGACCGTATCGCCCTTGACAAGGTCGTAGACGTGCTTGGCGTTATCGATGGCCTCGCAGCTATAGGGCCATGCCGAGAACGAGAACGGGTTGGAGGCGGCGTCAGCCGGACGAGTCACCAGCACGCCGTCACCGTGGCTAGAGCGCAGAGCAACCCAGCGGGTACCCTCGCGGTTGGCGCAGTCCTGAGGCATAACGGAGGGCGTGAACATGTCGTCGACCGTAGTGCGGTAATGACCGACCGGGTTGGCGCGCAGCGAGTCCGGATAGTTCTCGCCCGGGCCGTGGCCATACCACTCGACGGCACGATCACAACCGGGAACCTCGAAGGAGATGCCGATGCGCGGGATAATGTCCGAATAGTCGCCGTAGGGCTCGCCGGAAACCTTGAGGTCGACGCGACCGCTCGGAAGCACGGTGTAGACGAGCTCGACGCGCATGCCGAACGCGCGGACGGGAGGAGCGATACGCTGGCTCACGGTAACGACGACCGCATTGCCGTCCTGCTTCCAAGAAACCTTGCGGGTAGACGTCTGCATCACATCGATGAAGTTGTCCTTCCACAGGGAGTCATACTCCTGGGCGTGGTTGTCGACGAGCGGATGCCAAAAACCAACCTGGGGACCGGAGGTCATAACGTCGCGGCCGGATGCCTTCCACTCGCTCACGGTACCGTTGACCTTGCTGAAGGTCAGCTCGCCGTTGAGGGAGTGAATGCGAATCTCCTGCTCGGTCTCCTCGACCGTAAGCTCAGGACGAGTGGGAGCCGCGATGGCCGGCGCCGGATGGTTTGCGATGGCAAACTGGCTTGCACCCAGTTGGAACATCGGCTCGCACCAGGCGTGAGCAGCCATGGTGTAGGCGCGCACGGTCAGCAGGGTCTCGCCCACCGCGGCCTCGCGAATCACCAGCGGAAGCTGGACGGACTCGCCGGGGGCAACTGCGCCGGGCATGAACGTCTTGCGGCACACTACGTCGCCGTCCACCAGGGTCTCCGCCGACAGGCAGACATCCTCGAGGGTGGTGAACCAACGCTTGTTGGTGACGGTCAGCTCGCCTGCCTCGGCGTCATAAGCCATACGGACCGGGCAGATGACCTGGCCGTACTCGGTAAGGCCCGGGCTCGGCTGCTGCCAGGGGAATACCATGCCATCGATGCAGAAGTTGCTGTTGTTGGGGTAGTCGCCGTTGTCGCCGCCATACATGTCGTAGGCAACGCCGTCCCCGGTCACAGCAGCCAAACCGTGGTCGCACCATTCCCAAATGAACTGGCCCTGGATGCAATCCCAACGATCAAAGACCTCCTGGTACTCGGACAGGCCTCCGGGACCATTGCCCATGGAGTGACCGTACTCGCAGTTGATGCGCGGCTTGGGGAACGGATGCTCACCAAAGTCGTTCATCTGCGACACGCGGGAGTACATGGTGGAGATGACGTCGACGGTATCGGCGTTGCGGTCCTCCTCGTAATGGACCGGACGATCATCGAGCTCGTGAGCTCTGGCGTACATCGCGCGGATGTTGCAGCCGTAGCCGCTCTCGTTGCCCATCGACCACATAATGATGCAGGCGTGGTTGCGCTCCTGCATCACCAGGCGCTCAATGCGGTCGACGTAGGCCGGCTCCCATGCCGGGTCGTCGGTGACCAGGGCGATATTGCCGATATTCTCGAAGCCGTGGCTCTCCATATCGGTCTCGGCGACCAGCATGATGCCATACTCGTCGCACAGCTCGTAGAAGCGCGGGTCATTGGCATAGTGAGAGGTGCGCACCGCGTTGATGTTGTGTCGCTTCATGAGCTCCAGGTCGCGGCGCATACGATCGAGGCCCACGGCGCGGCCCTTGTGATCGTCGTGATCGTGGCGGTTGACGCCATGCATCTTAAAGTAAGTGCCGTTGAGGTAGATATGATTGCCCTCAACCGTCACCTCGGCAAGACCCTGGCGATGCGGAACGTACTCGCTGACCTCGTCGCCGTCGTAGACCTCAAACGTCAGGTCATAGAGGAAGGGGTCCTCGGGGTTCCAGAAGTGGGCATCGGCAACGCTGCACTCGGCATGGCCGTCGACGCACTCACCCGTAGCCACCACGTTCTCGCCATCGCTGAGCGTATACACAACGCGGGAAGCGCCCTCGGCCACCGTATCGAGCGTGATCTGAGCGGCGTCGCCCTCGCGGTGCGTGCGGAACCTAAAGTCGACCAGGTGCGCGGCGGGATGCTGCATAAGGTACACATCGCGGAAGATGCCCGAGGCCCACCACATATCCTGGTCCTCGATATAGCTGCCATCGCTGTACTGCAGGACCTTGACCGCAAACAGATTGTCGCCCTCGACGAGTGCGTCAGTCACGTCGAACTCGGCAGACAGGCGCGAGCCCTTGGTCATGCCGATAAACTTGCCGTTGACGTACAGCTCGCCATAGCTCTCGATGCCGTCGAAACGAATGATTTCGCGAGCGCCGGCAGGAACGGCGGGAAGATTGACGATGCGCTGATACACGCCCGTGGGGTCGTCGGAGGGAACGAATGGCTGATCCACCGGGAACGGGAAGCCCTCGTCGGTATAGGCAAGATTGCCATAGCCATCTACCTGCCACAGGTGCGGAACCTCCACGCGATCCCACTCGGGCTTGTACGTGGAGAGCTCCTCGTTGGAGACGGCCGCGGGGCCCTCAAAGAGGCGGAACTGCCACGAGCCGGACAGTTGGACAAATCCGCGCGACAGCTCGCGGCTGTACGTAGCGGCGAGATCGGCGGTCTCGTAACCCATAAAGTACGCATGGGGTGCCAGGCGGTTCCTGTGGGTGAGCGCTTGATTTTCCCAATCGTTAATGGCGTCCATGGTGATGCTCCTTCATCATCGTAGTGATTCTTGTGCAACCGGTTGTCCTTATCTTACGGGCGATGCAAAAAACTGTACAACCGGTTGTCCGCTGAACGGTCGATTTGGCCGGATTAACGGTGCAACCGGTTGTACAACCGCGACACTTATGTCACCCTGAGTATCGAAACTCAGCGCAAAACATCGTTCTTAAGCCCGTAGGCAACCGCCACGCCCGCTGATATCTCACCCACACGAAACGTATTCGATTGCGGCATGGTTGCAAAACGACACCGGTCACCGGATATCATGAACGCTGTTCAGGTGCACTATAGTAAGCTGTATCCGCACCAGGCCGTATCAGTGACGACATCGACCGCATTTTCCAGGAGACGCCATGACCCAACCAGTTCGCACCGCACCTACGCTTGCCGAGGTTGCCGCAGCTGCCGGCGTGTCGCGCTCCACGGCATCGCGCGCCCTCAACGATTCGCCCCGCATTAGCGAGAAAACCAAAAAGCGCGTCCGCGCGGCGGCCAAGGAAGTCAATTTTGTCCCCAACGCTCGTGGCCGAGCGCTCGCTGTCGGGCGCACGGAAATCATCGCCGTGCTCGTAACCGAGCCCCTGAGTGAACTCTTCAGCGACCCCACCTATAGCGAGTTTTTGAGCGGCATTACCGAGGAACTGTCGGAGTCGTCCTATCTGCCCGTTATCTTGCAGGCGTCTTCTACGCATGAGCGCAACCGCGCACGCGAGCACTTTGAGCGCCGCTCGTTCGACGCCGTGATCGACGTCTCCCCCTACAAGGGCAGCGAGCTACTCGAGGTGCTGCGCGAGCTGGGCGTACCCACCGTGTTGTGCGGCCAGCTCGAGGGCCACCCCTATCGCGATGTGTTCTCGACGGTCTACTCTGACGACGAAGAGGGCGGACGCTTTGCGGCACACGCCATGAAGGAGCGCGAGCGCAAAGATATCGTCGCCGTGCTGGGACCGCAAGACAACCCCGCTGTTGTCGACCGCCTGCGCGGCTACCGCGCCGTCTTGGGCGAAGACCTCCCAGACGCAAACGTTATCTATACCGGCTGGAACAGCGGAGACGGCTATCAGGCCATGCGCCAGATCCTCGCGCGCGAGATTGCTTTCGATGGCGTGCTCTGCGGATCGGACCGTATCGCGGCTGGTGTCATCACCGCACTCAACGAGGCAGGCCTATCTGTTCCGGCGGACGTTTCTGTCGTCGGCTTCGACGATCACGAGATTGCGGCGTGCTGCGTCCCCGCGCTCACGACCGTCCGCCAGCCCCTGCGCGAAGAAGGCCACATGGCCGCCAACATTGCGCTCGACATGATCAAGGGTGCCGAGCCAACCACCACCGTCATGCACATGCAGCTCGTTCAGAGGGACTCGCTGTAGGAAACTGGGCCGGGCTTTCCGCCAGACAGTTGTTGCGGAAAGCCCGGCCCGTTTTGAGCGCTCATTCTGGGGCACAGCTTCCGTTAGACAGCTCAACCGGAAACTGCGCCCCATTATTTTGCTGAATTCTGGGACGCGCTTTCCCAGAGGACCCCCTTTGGGAAAGCGTGACCCGTTCTGGACGCAGATTCCGGGACGCGCTTTCCGCGACGTCCGATCACCCCATGCCCTCACAATCTCGGCGTATAAAAAACGAGGGAAGGCACACGTCCCTCCCTCGTTGCAAGCAATTTGTGGCCGCTCGCCTACATCAGACGCAGGCTGACGTCCTTGAGCTGGGCGCCGGAAACGGCACTCGGGGCGCCCGACATAAGGTCGGAGCCGCTGGCCGTCTTGGGGAACGCCATGACGTCGCGGATGGAGTC
>OLFX01003115.1_pt1 | contig 11666 bp, 9 predicted proteins | sample 1605091 | NCBI WGS metagenome assembly OLFX01 (sample SAMEA3888906, study PRJEB22519) | human gut metagenome | biome: human gut; feature: human-associated habitat; material: faeces | place: Denmark | collected 2012
GGGCTTTCTCTAGAGAAAGCCTGGATCCCCCGCCCGGGATCGGGCGGGAACCCACCCCGCAGGTGCTAACCTGCGGCGGTCCCAGAAGGGACCACCTACCGACAGCAGAGGCCCCCGGCCCCACCTGGGGAACTTCCCCCCGCCGGGCAGGCGGGCCCCGGCCCTGCCGGAAGAAGGAGAGAGAAAGAAACCATGCATGCCAAACAGTTTACCCGGGGGATGCGGGTGGGGGTCCCCATCTGCCTGGGCTACCTGGCGGTGTCCTTCACCCTGGGGATCACCGCCAAGAACGCCGGCCTGTCCGCCTTCCAGGCCACCCTCACCAGCTTTTTGGTGAACGCCTCGGCGGGGCAGTATGCCGCCTTTACCCTCATCGCCTCCCAAGGGGGGTACCTGGAGATGGCCCTGCTCACCCTGGTGACCAACGCCCGGTACCTGCTGATGTCCTGCTCCTTGAGCCAGAAGCTCTCCCCCCAGACCCGGCTGTGGCAGCGGTGCACCGTGGGCTTTGCCGTCACCGACGAGATGTTCGGCATGGCCATCGCCGAGCCGGAGGACTTGAGCCCCTTCTACTACTTCGGCATGATGACCGTGGCCATGCCCGGCTGGGCCCTGGGGACCTTTTTGGGGACTTCGGTGGGCAACATCCTGCCGGCCAACGTGGTCAGCGCCCTGAGCGTGGGCCTGTACGGCATGTTCCTGGCGGTGATCATCCCCGCCGCCCGGAAGAGCAAGGTCATCCTGGGGGTGGTGGCGGTGTCCATGGGAGTCAGCCTCCTGCTGGCCAGCATCCCCCTCTTCGCCCAGCTGGCGGAGGGGACCCGGATCATCCTGATCACCGTAGGCATCTCCGCCGGGGCGGCCCTGCTGTTCCCGGTGAAGGAGGAGAAGGAGGCCAGCCATGGAGCATAACATCTACCTCTACATCTTGGTGGTGGCGGGGGTGACCTATCTCATCCGGGTCCTCCCCCTGACCCTCATCCGCCGGGAGATCAAGAACACCTTTCTCCGCTCCTTCCTCTACTACGTGCCCTACGTCACCCTGGCGGCCATGACCTTCCCCGCCATCCTCCACGCCACGGACAGCATCTGGTCCGGCCTGGCGGCCCTGGTGGTGGGGGTGCTGGTGGCCTGGTTCAGCGGGAACCTGTTCCTGGTGGCCGCCTCGGGGTGCCTCATTGTGTTCCTGGTGGAACTGCTCCTGTGAGGGAGCTGCCGTCCAGGGGCCCCGCAGGTGGGGCCGGGGGCCTGGGCCGCCGGTAGGGCGTACCCTACGGGCGGTCGGGGCTCTTTCCGGCCTCGGGGCGCAGCGCCCCGTTGCCCGCCTGCCCGGCGGGGCCCCCATTTCTCCCGAGAAATGGGGAGAAAGAGGGCCGGGGGCAAGCCCCCTGGACCCCGGGTTTTATAGCCCGCTTGCTGCCGCTCGCTCGTTTTGGGGGGCGTTGTCTCTGATACAGCAGAGGGGCTATTTCCTCCGGTATGCCAAAACCGATTTGGGACGCATTTTCGAGAAAAAATATGCTGGAAAGCATTTTTGCGAAAGAAAGTCCCCAAATCAGGGCACGCAGATGGGCACCGTAATAGCCCCACCACCGTCCCGCTGCGCCCCACCACGCCAAAACGAGCGAGTGGAAACGAGCGGGCCATAAACCAGGGGGGGCGGGGGGCCACCCCCCGCGACTCTTTGCGTCCGGGCTTTCTCTAGAGAAAGCCTGGATCCCCCGCCCGGGACCGGGCGGGAACCCACCTCGCAGGTCTGGACCTGCGACGGTCCAAACCTGGACCACCTGCCAACGGCAGCGGCCCCCGGCCCCACGTTGGGGCGCCCCCAAGGTAGCTTCGGAGCCGCCCACCCAAAGGGTACGCACATACCCCATCCGGAACGGATAGAAGGAGGACCCATGGACGAACACACCCTGCACGACATCCCGGCCTACGAGGCCGGCACCTACCAGGTGATCGTGGTGGGCGCCGGCCACGCGGGGATTGAGGCCGCCCTGGCCTGCGCCCGGCTGGGGCTGGCCACCCTGTGCTTCACCATCAACCTGGACGCGGTGGGCAACATGCCCTGCAACCCCGCCATCGGGGGCACCGGCAAGGGCCACCTGGTCCGGGAGCTGGACGCCCTGGGGGGCGAGATGGCCCGGGCCGCGGACAGGGCCTGCATCCAGTACCGGGTGCTCAACCGGGGCAAGGGGCCGGCGGTCCACTCCCTCCGGGCCCAGGCCGACCGGCGGGAATACCAGAAGATCATGAAGCACACCCTGGAGACCCAGGAAAACCTCTGGGTGAAGCAGGGGGAGGTCACCCGCCTGCTCACCGAGAACGGCCAGGTCACCGGAGTCCAGACGGACACCGGGGCCCTCTACCGGGCCCAGGCGGTGGTGATCTGCTCCGGCACCTATTTGGGGGGCAAGACCATCCTCGGCCCCGTGGCCAAGTGGAGCGGGCCGGACGGGATGTTCGGGGCCAACGCCCTCACCGAGAGCCTCCGCCAGGCGGGCCTCACCCTCCGCCGGTTCAAGACGGGCACGCCCCCCCGGGTGAACGCCCGGTCCATCGACTTCTCCCAGCTGGAAAAGCAGGTGGGGGACGAGGACGCGGAACCCTTCTCCTTTGAGACCCAGGCCATCGCCCCCAACCGGGTGTGCTGCTACATCACCTATACCAACGAAAAGACCCACGAAATCATCCGGGCCAACCTGGACCGCTCCCCCCTCTTCTCCGGGGTGATCCAGGGGGTGGGCCCCCGGTACTGCCCCTCCATTGAGGACAAGGTGGTCCGGTTTGCCGACAAGCCCCGGCACCAGCTCTTCCTGGAGCCCATGGGGCTGGACACGGAGGAGATCTACATCCAGGGCTTCTCCTCCTCCCTCCCGGAGGATGTGCAGCTCCAGATGCTCCACACCCTCCCGGGGCTGGAGCGGGCGGAGATGACCCGCCCGGCCTACGCCATCGAGTACGACTGCGTGGACCCCACGGAGCTCCACCCCACCCTGGAGCACAAAGGGGTGGCGGGGCTCTACGGGGCGGGCCAGTTCAACGGCTCCTCGGGGTATGAGGAGGCCGCCGTCCAGGGCTTCGTGGCGGGGGTGAACGCCGCCTTGAAGATTTTGGGCCGCCCCCCTCTGATCCTGGACCGGAGCCAGGGGTATATCGGGGTGCTCATCGACGACCTGGTCACCAAGGGCACCAACGAGCCCTACCGGATGATGACTTCCCGCACCGAGTACCGCCTCCTCCACCGCCAGGACAACGCCGACCAGCGGCTGTGCCCCATCGGCTACCAGATCGGCCTGGTGAGCCGGGAACGGTACGAGGCGGTCCAGGAGAAGTACCGCCAGGTGGACCGGGAGGTCCGCCGCCTGGAGCACACCGGCGTGGCCCCCGGCCCGGCCCTGGATACTCTGTTGGCCGCCAAGGGGGAACCCCCCGCCAAGAACAGCCAGCGCCTGGCGGACCTGGTCCGCCGGCCCAAACTCACCTACGACGACCTGGCCCCTCTGGACCCCCACCGGCCCGCCCTGCCCCGGGCGGTGACCGAGCAGGTGGAGATCTCCCTAAAGTACGCCGGCTACATCGCCCGCCAGCAGCGGCAGGTGGAGGAGATGCGCCGGCTGGAGGGCCGCCTGCTCCCGGAGGACCTGGACTACGCCGCCCTCACCGGCCTGCGCCTGGAGGCCCGGCAGAAGCTGGCCGCCCTCCGGCCCCGGAGCCTGGGCCAGGCCAGCCGGATCTCCGGGGTCTCCCCGGCAGACGTGGCCGCCCTGATGATCCACCTGGAACGCCAAGGAGAGTGACCATGAGACAAACCAACGTAAAGGGAAACACCTGGGTCCTGGAGGGCCCCCAGCTGGTGGGGCTGTACCAGATCGACGAGAAGACCTGCCTGCTCTTCGACCCCGGCTCCACCAAGCTGCGGCCGGGGATCGAGGCGGCCCTGCAGGAGGCCGGCCTCACCCCGGTGGGGGTGGTGTGCACCCACATGCACTACGACCACCACGAGACCACCCGCTACTTCCGGGACACCTACGGCGCCCAGACCTGCCTGCCCCAGCTGGAGGCGGACATCGTCCGGTGCGAGCAGAGCCTGAAAAACCACCTCTTCAACTTCACCATGGGCATGGTGCGCACCATCCCCCGGCTGCAGAACCTCATCTGCCCCGTGGACCGGGTCATCGCCTTCGGGGAGACGGCCATCGACTTCTGCGGGGTGCCCCTGGGCATCCTCCGCACCCCCGGCCATGCCCCGGACCACATCTGCATCGTCACCCCGGACAACGTCTGCTTTGCCGGGGACGCCCTGATGACCGAGGACGTGCTGGAGGGGGCCATGGTCCCCTTCGTCTTTGACATGGCCGACGATTTGGCCAGCAAGGCCCTCCTGGGCCAGCAGAACTGCGACGCCTACATCTTCTGCCACAAGGGGGTGCGGTACGGCTCTGTCCAAGAGCTGGCCCAGCGGAACATCGACCACATCCAGAACCAGCTGGCCGCCTGCGCCGCCCTGGTGAGGGAGCCCATGACCTACAGCCAGTTCTACGCCGCCGTGGTCACCGCCATGGACCTGCCGGTGGGCCACCCCGCCCGGGCCATGCACCTGGAGCGGTACATCCGCCCCTATCTGGAGTACCTCATCGACCGGGGGGACGTGACCCTCATGGACCTGGACGGGGCCCCCGCCGTGGCCCCCAAGGGGTGGGACCATGAGAACTGAGTCCGTGGTCCTGGGCCTGTCCGGCGGGGTGGACTCCGCCGTGGCCGCCCGCCTCCTTCTGGAGGCGGGTTACACCGTCTACGGCCACTGGCTGGACATCGGCCTGGGGGGGAGAGAGGATGCCCAGAGCGTGGCGGAGGCCCTGGGCATCCCCTTTTCCACCGGGGACATCCGCGGGGCATTGGAGCGGGAGGTCATGGCCCCCTTCCAGGCCGACTACCTGGCCGGCCGCACCCCCCTGCCCTGCGCCCGGTGCAACCCCACGGTGAAGTTCCCCGCCCTCTTCCGCCGGGCGGAGGAGGTGGGGGCGCCCTTCGTGGCCACGGGGCATTACGCCCGCATCCGCCCGGGGACGGACGGCGCCCCCACCCTCTGCCGGGGGGAGCACGCCAACGACCAGGCCTACCTGCTGGCCCGGCTGCCCCAGGCCTGGCTGGGGCAGCTGGTCTTCCCCCTGGGGGACTATGCCAAGACCCAGGTCCGCCAGCTGGCCCGGGACTTTGGCCTGCCCGTGGCGGAAAAGCCCGACAGCATGGAGATCTGCTTCATCCCCCACGGGGACTACGCCGCCTGGCTGGAGGCCCGGGGCCCCGTCCCCCCACCCGGCCCCTTTGTGGACCGGGCGGGCAAGGTCCTGGGCACCCACAAGGGCATCCACCACTACACCATCGGCCAGCGCCGGGGGCTGGGCATCCCGGCGGAGCACCGGCTGTTCGTCTCGGAGATCCGGCCGGGGGAGAACACCGTGGTCCTCTCCGACGGCACGGACCTCATGGCCCACGCCGTGTGGGGGGAGGGGTGGAACCCCCTGGCCCCCCTGGAGAGTGGGGAGGGGGTCACCCTCCGCCTGCGCCACTCCAAGACCGAGACTCCCGCCCGGTTCCTTCTCACCCCAGACGGCCCCCGGGCGGAGCTGCTGGCCCCTGCCCGGGCCCCCACCCCAGGGCAGCTGGCCGTCCTCTACCGGGGGGACACGGTGCTGGGCAGCTTCTGGATCACCGGGGCGGCCCGGCAGGGCAGCCCATGAGGGAGGGATCGCCATGAAACTCACACAAGTACGGGGGAACACCTGGGTCCTGGACAGCTGGGAGCTCATCCCCCTTTACAAACTGGACGACCACCGGTGCGTCCTCCTGGACACCGGCACCGTGGAGCAGCGGGAAGACCTGGAGGACACGTTGGACGAGGCCGGCCTTACCCCGGTGGCCATCCTGGGCAGCCACACCCACATCGACCACATGGGCTCCCACGCCTATTTCCAAAAGACCCGGGGCACCCAGGTGGTGATGAGCCTGGGGGAGGCGGGGCAGATCTTCTCCCCCCTGGGCCTCCAGCTGCAATACAACAACTTTCCCATGGCCCTCTTCCCGGACTATCCCGAGCTGGGCACCGCCCCCTGCGTGCCCGACCGGGTGATCCTCCCGGGGGAGGAGGCCGTCACCCTCTTCGGGGCCACCTTCGGCATCCTCCGCACCCCGGGCCACACCGTGGACCACATCTGCGTGCGCACCCCCGATGACGTCCTCTACGTGGCCGACGCCATGATGACCGGGCGCACCCTCCACTACGCCAAGTTCCCCTACGCCCTGTCCATGGAGACGTATTTGGACTCCATGGTGAAGCTGCGGGAGGCCAAAGCGGCCTGCTACGTGGTGGCCCACAAGGGGATCTACGAGGATATCCGCCCCTTCATCGACCTGGAGCTCCAGTTCCTCCGCCAGCGGATGGAGGAGCTGGCGGACCTGCTGGAGGGCCCCACCACCCCCAAGGACCTCACCGTGGCCATCTGCCAAACCTACCAGGTGGGCACCCAGAACCCCCGGACCCTGGCCTACTTCGAGCACGCCAGTGAGGTCTACCTCCGCTACCTGGTGTCCCAGGGGCTGGCGGAGCTCCGGGTGGAGAAGGGGCGCCTGGTCTACCGCCGCGTCCAGCGCCCCGCCCGGGCGGTGACGGCGATGCCGCCCACGGGGCGGTTCCGGTAGGCCCGCGCCCGGCGGGGCCGGGGGGGCTCCCTGCCGGATCGGCAGGGGGTTCCGTTAGGACCGGCGCAGGTCCAGACCTGCGGCGTGGTTTCCCGCCCGGTCCCGGGCGGGGGATCCAGGCTTTCTCTAGAGAAAGCCCGGACGCAAAGAGTCGCGGGGGGATGCCCCCCGCCCCCCCTTTTTTTTATGGCCCGCTCGTTGGCACTCGCTCGTTTTGGCGGTGGTGTCGCATTGTTGCGGTCGAGGGGCTAGTACGGCGCCCATGTATGTACCCTGATTTGGAAACTTTCTTTTGCAAAAATGCTTTTCAGCATATTTTTTCCAGAAAATGCGTCCCAAATCGGTCTTAGGATATCGGAAGAAATAGTTCCTTGAACGGATCAAAGCCAACCATCCCCAAACCCAGCGAGTGGGAACGAGCGGCTATGAAAAGTGGGGGTCCAGGGGGCTTGCCCCCGGCCCTCTTTCTCCCCATTTCTCGGGAGAAATGGGGACCCCCGCCGGGCAGGCGGGCACCGGGGCGCTGCGCCCCGAGGCCGGGAAAAGCCCCGACCACCCGTAGGGTACGCCCTATCGGAGGCACCCCGGGCCCCCGGCCCCACCTGGAGGGCCTATGGGCTCTGGTCCAAGCCTGGATCCCCGCCCGGGACCGGGCGGGAACCCACTTCGCAGGTTCTAACCTGCGGCGGTCCTGAACAGAACCACCTGCCGAAGGCAACCCCGGCCTCGCCGGGCGAGGCCCCCCGGCCCCACGTCGAGGGCCACATCCACTTTCCTGAAAGGAGGAAATCTGTATCATCATGGAAACCCAACACGTCTTAGGCAACACCTGGGTCTTTAAGAGCTGGGAGCTCATCCCCTTCTACAAGGTGGATGAACACCACTGCATCCTGCTGGACACCGGGCTCAACGACCAGCTGGAGGAGCTGGAGGAGGCCCTTCAGCGGGAAGGCCTCACCCCCGTGGGGGTGATCTGCAGCCACGCCCACATCGACCATATGGGCAACGTGGCCTACCTCAAGGAGAAGTACGGCACCCAGCTGGCCATGTCCCTGGGGGAGGCGGGACATCAGATGTCCTACCTGGGCCTGAACATCACCAACTACCTCATGTCCCCGGAGGACGTGGTGGCCTCGCCCCCCCTCCACGGCACCCCCTGTTTGGCCGACCGGATCATCCTCCCCACCGAGGACCACATCACCTTCTGCGGGGCGGAGTTTGACATCATCCACACCCCGGGGCACACGGTGGACCACATCTGCACCCGCACCCCGGACAACGTCCTCTACCTGGGGGACGCCATGATGACCGGCCGCACCCTCCACCACTCCAAGTTCCCCTACGCCTTCTGCGTCAAGGACTATCTGGACTCCATGCGGAAGATGCGCACCGAGCCGGCGGAGAAGTTCATCGTGGCCCACTTTGGCATTTATGACGAGATCCTCCCCCTGGTGGACATGGAGGCCCGGTTCTTCGCCGAGCGGATGGTGGACCTCTTAGACCTCATCGAGGGCCCCACCACCCCCGCCAAGATGGCCGCCGACATCTGCCGGCGGTACAAGATCGACGCCGGGGACCTGCGGAACCTGTCCTACTTCGCCTCCTCCAGCCTGTCCTATATCAACTACCTCCGGGGCCTGGGGTACCTGGAGGCATACATCGAGGACAACCAGATTTTCTACCGCCGCACCCCGGCCTCCTACGAGCGAAAAGAGCAAAAACGCGAGGCCGTCCTCCCCAAAACCGGGCAATTCCGGTAAAGCAAGAAATTTGGGATGGGCCCGGAAGGGCTGTTCTTCGCGGGCCAGGCCGGCGGCGCGGGGGTGTCGGGCTGCCTGCCTGGCCCGTTGTCCATCCCAAATTTAGGGGATGGCAGCCCGACCCGCGCCGGCGGAGCCGGCACTCCCGGGCTGAGCAGTGTTTTTTGCCCGGCGCATGTCCGTGCAAAAAACAGATTGGACTTTCTTTCCCTGCCTGCGGGCGGGGAAACTCTGCGAGGCTTGGGCCGGGGAAACCATCCAAAGAATAAAAAATGCGGGGAAGCAGTTCTTTCTGCTTCCCCGCGTTTTTGTATGAAGAAAACCAGCGCACAGCGGAATGGCTGTGCGCTGGTTGCGTTTTTGGGGTTACCCCGTCCAATCCTCCGGGTGGACGGCGTGGGCGGTCCACTGGACCTGGACCAGGTAGGCCAGCACGTCCTGGCGGAAGAGGGCCAGGTAGGTCTCCTCCCCCCGGACGTAGACCCGGTAGCCGGTGTCCATGCCGGTGGCGGGTTCGATGAAGGCCCCCACGAAGACGTGCTCGCCCTCCTGCCGGGCTCCCAGGTCGATGGTCTGCCCGTCGGGGGTGGTGATGACCGGGTACGTGGGGGAGTCCAGGGGCCGGGACAGGAGGGCGGGGTCCCGGACAAAACGATAGGCGGATCCGTGGCCGTCGCCGTCTGCAAAGTGGAGGGAAAACCAGTCCGTTTCCGGGACGAATTGGAGCCCTTGGTACGCTGCGGTGACCTCCGCCTCCGTGCCCTGGCGGACCTCCACCAGACGGGGATCGAAGTAGAGGTACTCCACCGGGTCATAGCACCAACCGGAGGAAAACGCGTCGCTTTCCGGCCCCAGGTTTCGCCGCGCCGCGCCATAGAGGCGGGTGAAATCCTCCTCCGCGCCGATGTCCAGGTCCTGGTAGTCCCCCCGATTCACCTGGAGGAAGGGCGCCCCCTCCCCGTCGGCAAAGGCGATGTACCCGGCGTTGTCCATGAGGGCCAGGGCCAGCCGGCCGGCCTCGGTGAGGTAGTTCTCCGCCCAGTTCACCTGGGGGAGGCTCTGGAACCGGAGGGTGACCCCGTAGGGCTCGGCATCGGTTTGCAGTTCCATGGTGTAATCCCCCACCATGAGGCCGAAGCCCAGGGCCTCCAGCACCGCCCCGGTGTCCGAGGCGCTGCCCACGTAGGGGGTCCGGCAGGCGTACAGCTGGGCGACGGCGCTGCTGTTCAAGGCGTCCTCCACCTCCAGCATCCAGTCGTCGAGAAAGCCCTGCTGGCGGGCGGGGATCTCCGCCTGGGTGCAGTTGCCGGCGCCGTCGCTGAAGTAGAGGGACGACTGCCCATACTGGGGGCACAACAGGTAGTAGACGGCACCGCTGTGGTCCACGGGGAGGATCACCGTCCTGTCCGGCAGGGGATCCGGCGCTTCACTGGGGGAGAAGGGCCCCAGGTCGATGGAATCCAGCAGTTCCACCCCCCACTCCACCAGATCCTCCGGCAGGGCTGTGGTGGTGGAGAGCACCGGGCTGTCCGCCCAGGGCGCATCCAACGCCAGCCGCTCCACCATCTCCCCGCGGGTGATGGTGTGCCCATCCAACTGAGGCTCCGTGGGGTTTCGGTCGGCCAGCAGCAGCACCGCCGCCACCACGCAGGCGATGGCCGCCACCAGCACCAGCCAGAAGGCGGGGCGCTTGTAGGTGAGCACCCCCCGGATGCGGTGCTTGGCATCCTCCTCCCCGAAGGCCAGGGGGAGGACGGCGGGGAAGGGGGTCCGCCGGCCCAGGTGGAGGAGGGTCTCGGCGTACCGGGCGGTGTCCTCCCGGTCAAAGGTGCGGATCACCGCCTGGTCGCAGGCGGCCTCAACATCCCGGCAGTACAGGCGATAGGCCACCCACAGCACCGGGTTAAACCAGTGGACCGACAGGGCCAGCCAGGCCAGGAGCTTGGTCCGGTGGTCCCACCGGCGGAGATGGGCCCGCTCGTGGAGGAGGACGTAGGCCCGGTCGGCCGGGTCCAGCCCCGCGGGGAGATAGATCCTGGGCCGGAAGAAGCCGCAGACGAAGGGGGAGGGGAGTTGGTCGGTCTCGTACACCCCCGGCTCCACCCGCACCGCCTCGGCCACCTGCCGCCGCAGCCGCCAGTAGGAGAGGGCGGCCCACAGCAGGCAGGCCACGCACCCGGCGGCCCAGATGCCCGTCACCACAGCAGGCCAGCGGGGGGCGGCAGAGGATTCCTCTGGGGCAGTGTCTGGAACGGTTGCCTGTTGGACTGGGGTTTGGGGTGTGGCCTCGGTCTGGGGGGCGGGATCGGCCAGGACGGCATTTCCTCCGTTCTCCGTCACCGGGGCGGCGGGGAGAACCCGCTCCACATAGGCCCCGCTGGAGACCCCCTGGGGCACCAGCCCCACCGGCAGGTCCAGCCCGCCGGGCAAAACCATCCGTACCAGCACCACCGCCCACAGGGCGCAGGTGATCCACCGGGGGGCCCGCTTCAGGGGCAGGCGGAGGAGCATCACGATGCCCGCCGCCACCGCCGCCGTGGCGGACATGGTCAGCAAAGTCTGGAGAAAGGCTTCCATGGGAAAACCTCCTTTCACAGGGGGGAGGGTGGAAGGAACCGGGGCCGGTCAGCGGCCGTGGCGATAGTCGTCCAACATCTGGGCGATCTCCTCCGCCTCCTGGTCGGTGACGGTGCCCGCCTGGAGAAAGGCCGCCAGAAAGCTGGGCAGGGACCCGTGGAAGGACCGCTGCAGCACCTCCTGCCCGTCGGCCCGCTGGACGGTGGCCCGGTCCACCAGGGCGGTGACCACCGAGGCTTCGTTCTTTAGATAGCCCTTGTCGCACAGGCGCTTGAGGACGGTGTAGGTGGTGGTGCGCTTCCAGCCCAGCTGTTCCTGGGCGATCTGACACAGACGGCCGGAGGGGAGGGGCTGGTTGGGCCAAACCAGGTCCAACAGACGGTGGTCGGCCAAGGTGAGGGGTTGGTTGGGTTGCATGGACGTCACCTCCTGGGAAAATAGTCTATTCCTTTAGACAACTTTAGTCTAACCGATTAGACTACCCTTGTCAAGGGCTTTGGGCAAAAAAAGGCCCCGCCGTGGGGGCGGGGGGCGGTACTGCGTACCCTTCGGGTGGTCGGGGCTTTTTCGAAGCCTCGGGGCGCAGCGCCCCGTAGGGCGCCTACCCGGCGGGGGCCCCCGTTTCTC
>OLFX01003123.1_pt1 | contig 11610 bp, 8 predicted proteins | sample 1605091 | NCBI WGS metagenome assembly OLFX01 (sample SAMEA3888906, study PRJEB22519) | human gut metagenome | biome: human gut; feature: human-associated habitat; material: faeces | place: Denmark | collected 2012
AGCCCCGTGGTTACGGGCTTTGTAGCCCAGCGTCAACTATTCAAACTCAATCGTTCCCGGTGGCTTACTGGTCAGGTCGTAGAATACGCGGTTAACTCCCTTAACTTCATTAATAACACGATTCATAACCCTGTTCAGTACTTCATACGGAATCTCTGCGGACTCTGCTGTCATAAAGTCAATCGTCTTCACTGCTCGAAGTGCCACCGCATAATCGTATGTTCTGAAATCGCCCATAACGCCTACGCTTCGCATATTGGTAAGAGCTGCAAAGTACTGGTTCGGCATCCAGGATGGTTCTTTGCCGTTCTCAATTTTATAAGCTTCTGCTGCCTTATCAATTTCTTCACGGTAAATGAAATCAGCATCCTGCACAATGCGAACTTTCTCTTCAGTAACTTCGCCGATAATACGGATTCCAAGTCCCGGTCCCGGAAATGGCTGACGGAATACCAGCTTCTCTGGAATTCCAAGCTCCAGTCCTGCTTTGCGGACTTCATCTTTGAAGAGGTCACGAAGCGGCTCAATAATCTCCTTGAAGTCTACGAAATCAGGAAGTCCGCCTACATTGTGATGAGACTTGATCACTGCAGACTCTCCGCCAAGACCACTCTCTACCACATCTGGATAGATGGTTCCCTGCGCAAGAAAATCAACAGCACCGATCTTCTTAGCCTCTTCTTCAAAGATACGGATAAATTCCTCACCAATGATCTTACGCTTCGCTTCCGGCTCAGTAACTCCCGCAAGTTTATCATAATATCTCTGCTGTGCATTCACACGGATAAAATTCAGGTCAAACTGTCCATTAGGACCAAATACACCCTCAACCTCATCGCCCTCGTCTTTACGAAGAAGGCCATGATCTACAAACACACATGTCAGCTGCTTGCCAATAGCTCTGGAAAGAAGTCCTGCTGCTACAGAAGAATCAACACCGCCAGACAGTGCCAGAAGGACTTTGCCGTCGCCCACTTTCTCACGGATTTCTTTAATTGTATGCTCAACAAATGCATCCATCTTCCAGTCTCCGGCACATTCGCATACACCAAGTACGAAATTGGATAACATCTTCTTTCCTTCTACTGTATGGAGAACTTCCGGATGAAACTGGATCGCATACAGTTTCTTCTCCGCATTCTCGGCTGTAGCCACTGGACAGTCTGCTGTATGTGCAGAAATCTCAAATCCTGGTGCTGCTTGGGAGATATAGTCTGTATGACTCATCCAGACAATTGTTTTCTCTGATACTCCTTCAAAAATTCTGGAGTCTTTTTTGTCAACCAGCAGCTCTGTTTTGCCGTATTCACTTACATCTGCTTTCTCAACTTTACCGCCGAGAACATGCATCATAAGCTGTGCACCGTAGCAAAGCCCAAGCACCGGAATACCAAGTTCGAATAATTCTTTCTGGTAAGTCGGTGAATCAGCTTCGTAACAACTGTTCGGTCCACCGGTAAGAATGATTCCCTTTGGATTCATGGCTTTGATCTTCTCAAGATCGGTCTTGTAAGAATAGATTTCACAATATACATTACATTCTCTGACACGTCTTGCAACCAGCTGATTGTACTGACCACCAAAATCAATTACAATAACTAATTCTTTCTTCAAGGTTTTCCTCCTGTTTTTCCCTATAAATTCTCATTGGAATCGTTACTGTTCACGCTGGAAAATCTCCGGTAAACAATAACCTTGAATCTTCTTTCCATTATAAATGAGTATTACAACTTTTACAACGACTAATTTTCTTAGCTGAATAAAATTTTCAATATATCGTAGATAGATTTTATCACCATGAAGTTGGGTTTAAATGCACAGCTTTTTCATACTGTATATTCCTAAGCCGGTCACTTCAGGTGCGTTCCAGTTTATAAGTTCTTTAGATTTTCCTCATATATTTTTCAATTTGTCCTCACAGATTCATCACAAATTCCGCGTATATTAATAAACAAATAAAGCGAAAGCTTTTTTACATAGATTATAAATATACTTTTTCTTTTTCATACTTGCCGGGTCAAAAGGTCCGGTCCTCCTTCTTTTAGGAGAATTTTCGGAAGTTGCTTACGTCGGAGAATTCGAATTTGATTTTAAATTTAACATAAAAAATCTCGGTCTTTAGAAAAGAACTGTCTTGATACTTCTTTTCTGACCGGGATTTTTATAATTCAGGTTCACTCTTCTTTTAACGAAAAAACACTGAGCCACAATAAAGTGTAGCCCAGTGTTTTTTCTTATAACTCATCAAGCCCATAATCTTCAAATTGGAGAGTTTCTTTATCCAATTTTAAAGCTGATCCGGTTTCTCAATTGTATAAACACTCTGATCCTGGATCGCCGTTGCTCCGGACAGATCTGCTGTGTCGCTGTAGGAACCAGTTGTAATGGTGTACTCGCTGTCGCCCTGTACATACACAGTTCCGTCTGTACCCTGAATTGTTACAGTTTTTCCATTACTATCTACAATTGTTCCCTCATTTTCCAGAGATGAGACAGTACTGTCGCCAATTACAGTCCAGGTGGAATCTGCGCTTACATAAACGTTACAGTATCCCTCTCCGCCTTCGCCTGCATAACTCTCATCATCTACAACTGCACCTGTCAGGCTGCTGCCATCTGTGAGATAAAAATCCAGATCACTGATAGAATCCCAGATCACATTTCCTTGCATATCCTGACTAATACCGGTAAAGTGGCAGTCAGCTCCGTTTGCTCCAGACTGTCCCCATCCTCTCTGGTTGGTATTACCTGTACACTGCAGGAAAAACTCATTCTCGTCGTTATAGTTAATATCTACATTATTTAAAGTAATTGTACTCTCTGTATTGGTTGTATAGAATACACCGCCGTTCTCAGAAGTCAGGCTGCCTCCATCCATCTGAAAAGTACTGTTTCCGACCTCAGAATCACCAGACATGCTCTGGTAAAGGATTACAGTCCAGGTATTATCATTCTGATCCAGATCACTCATATTTCCTGTCAAGTCACAATCATAAAGGTGAATAGAATTCAGACCTTCGATACAAACAGCCTCTGAACCATTTGCTGTCAGAGTTGCATTGCTTACCGCAATATCAGCTGTACTGTAAATAGCCGGGGAACCAACGCCATTGGAAACATAGTTTCCGCCATCAATCACCATTGTTCCGCCGCCTCTGTCACTTCGGATTGCTGCAGACGACTCACCATTTGTCTCCACATCCAGATTCCATCCGTAAAGAGTACCGCCGCCAGCTACATGAACACCGCCTGATGTATCCTGGGCAGTTTTTACAGTTGTATCAGATGCATATACAGTTCCATCTCCATATGCAAAAAGCCCTGCACCGCCAGCTGCATCTGTAGTCACACTGCCATCTTTCACATAAGCAGTACCGTCTGTTGCCAGAACTGCTGCGCCTACGCCATAGAAGCTGGAATTGTCTCCGCCCTGGCTGTCTGCAGAAGTTCTTGTAATCGTATCATTATCAAGTGTTACGTTTGCTCCGGAAGAAATCAATGCTGCATTCTCGTCAGTTCCTGTTGACTCAATTGTCTCATTTGATACAGTTGTATCTTCTATATACTCATTTACCGCAGTATAGCTGTCCACACCCTGAGACTGTCCACCAGGACCTCCCTGACCCGGAGCACCTTGACCATCACCACCAGGACCTCCCTGGCCACCCATTTCCATGGACATTACTGTAATGGAAGCTGCATTTCCATCTTCATCTAACGTGACAGAAACGGTATCGCCCTCCTGAATATCAGAAAGTGAAATTTCCTCAGCCTCTGCAGACTGTCCATTTTCCTCTGGAGCACCGCCATCCCGAGCATCCCCGTCTGGTTTCTCCGGTGCTTCTCCATCAGAAGAATCTGCGCTCTGGTCATCTCCTTCCGACTTCTCCGGTGCTCCGCCATCAGAAGAATCTGCGCTCTGGTCATCTCCTTCCGACTTCTCCGGTGCTCCGCCATCAGAAGAATCTGCGCTCTGGTCATCTCCTTCCGGTTTCTCCGGTGCTTCTCCATCAGAAGAATCTGCGCTCTGGTCATCTCCTTCCGGCTTCTCCGGTGCATCGCTATTCTGTCCATCTCCGCCAGGCTGCATGCCGCCCGCCTGTTTTGTGATCACAGTATCTGCAGTAACCGTAATCGTCTGCTCCTCACCAGTCAGATCCAACATAGAAGGCGCCTCGCCATCCTGATTGTCACCTTCTGGTTTCTCAGGCGCCTCTCCGTCCTGGTCACTCGGCGCTTCGCCACCCTGACTATTCGGTTCTCCGCCGTTCTGACCATCATCACCAGGCTGTCCCATCTCCTTCATAGTCCCAACTGCAATGGTAATCTCAGAATCGGAAACTGAAACCGACTTAACCTCACCAAGTACCACATTCTCCTGACTCTCCTGATTCTCCTGACTCTCGTCACTACTCTCACCCGAAGCATCCGCCTCAACACTTTCATCTGTTGTATCTACTGCATCTGCAGCCGCCTCGGTCTTACTGTCCTCAGCATAAACCATCGTCGGTACAGAAGTAGTTGCTACCATAATTCCCATTAAAACTGCCACATATTTACGTTTCATACCCATTTAATTCCTTTCTGTATTTGCCTTGTTTTGTGTTCCTTATGGCTAATAATATACAGACAAAATGTGTTCAACAAATGGGCATTATGTGTTCATTCTATGGGGAATCTCGCAAGAAACTGTGAATTGATGTCTCATAAGCTGCGAAGCAGCATTCGGTTATGAGCAAGCAGCGAAGCGGACCTGGAATATCCGCTTGACCATACATATAGAAAAAAAACAGGGTGCCTCATGCACCCTGCTTCATCCTCTTAATAACTTTTAATCGCGTAAATTCCTCACGCTCTTTCTCCTCCAAAGCATTGGAAATATCCTTGGTCAGAGCCTCGAACTTCGGAATCGTAATATTCTTCAGCGCATTCGCCCTCTTCTGAGTCTTCTTAATATTACTAGCCAGCCGAATCGCCGAATTCTCAATCATAGACAGCTTAATGGAAAGCTCCTTCACCCTCTCAAAAGCCGCCTTCGCCTCATCCAGAGACATCTTCGTACTATAATAAGCATATGTCGGCACATTTCCCGACTTATCATACTCTACCAGCGGAATCTCCGTACCCATAACACTACGTGTCTTAATACGGATAGAATTCTCCACCGGCACCGTATGGGAAATCTGATCCACAAACGCGATACCCATCTCCATATTCGCTTTCTGCAAAGCCTCATACGCAGTCCGGAACGTCTCGTCAATCTGTCCCTGGATATCCTTCGCCTGATCAACCAGATTCATCATCTCACGAATCAGAATATTACGCTTCTTATCCATCAGTTCATAACCCTGACGGGAAAGAGCAAGTGAATTCTTAGCCAGAATTAAATTACCCTTGGTAGGAAAGGTATTCGGATCCATTCAAGTCACCTCACTCTTTATTTGGTAGTCTCGTGATAATACTGATCCAGAATCTTAGTATCAATACGGTCAAGCTCATCCTTCGGAAGCATACCAAGAAGCTCCCAGCCCTTATTCAGAGTATCGATAATACTTCTGTTCTCTGTATCTGTCTGACCGACAAACTCAGCCTCAAACGCCTTACCAAACTGCAGATACTTCTTATCCAGAGGAGAAAGCTCGTCCTCACCGATAACAGAAGCAAGGGCTCTCGCATCTCCAACCTTTGCATAACAGGAAAACAGCTGGTTGGCAACATCCTGATGGTCTGCTCTTGTGAAGCCCTCACCAATACCATCCTTCATCAGACGAGAAAGAGACGGCAGAACATTGATTGGCGGGTAAATACCCTGTCCATGAAGCTGTCTGTCCAGAACAATCTGACCCTCAGTAATATAACCGGTAAGGTCAGGGATCGGATGGGTAATATCATCATTAGGCATGGTCAGAATCGGGATCTGTGTAACAGAACCTGTACCACCGGAAACAATACCTGCACGCTCATATAAAGTAGCAAGCTCACTGTAAAGATATCCAGGATAACCTTTACGGGAAGGAATCTCTCCCTTGGAGGAAGAAACCTCACGCATTGCCTCACAGAAAGAAGTAATATCTGTAAGGATAACCAGAATATGCATACCTTTTTCAAAAGCAAGATACTCTGCTGCAGTCAGGGCAATCTTCGGAGTCAGAAGACGCTCAACAGTCGGATCATTTGCCAGGTTCAGGAACATAACAACATGATCGGAAGCACCGCTCTCCTCAAATGTTCTGCGGAAAAACTCTGCAACATCATACTTAACACCCATTGCAGCAAACACAATGGCGAAATTTTCATCGGAATCAGCACCCAGAGATGCCTGACGCACGATCTGTGCCGCCAGCTTATCATGTGGAAGACCGTTTCCGGAGAAAATCGGAAGCTTCTGTCCACGAATCAGGGTGGTCAGACCATCAATTGCAGAAATACCGGTATTGATGTAGTTACGCGGATACTCACGGGTAACCGGGTTCAGCGGCAGACCATTGATGTTCAGGCTTACCTCCGGTGTGATCTCGCCCAGCCCATCGATTGGCTGTCCAATACCGTTAAAGGTACGTCCCAGGATTTCCGGAGAGAGCCCGATTTCCATAGGATGACCGCTAAGACGTGTATGAGTGTTTCCAAGGGACATATTATCTGTACCCTCGAAAACCTGAATTACTGCTTTATCTTCGTATATTTCAATAATACGGCCAAGCTTTTCGGTACCGTCATCCATACGGAAGGAGACGATTTCCTCGTAGGAAGCGTTTTTAACGCCTTCCAGAACTACAAGAGGGCCGTTTATTTCACTAAGGCCTAAATATTCGATTGCCATAAAAAACTTACCTCCCTATCAGCCGTTTCTCTCTAATACGTTATCATAGAATCTGTCGATGTCAGCCTTATACTGGTCAAACATCTCAGGTTTGTTATTCGGAACATCATATTTGATAGCAATAACACGCTCAAAAATATTGTCCTCCTTCAGTACGGAAACCGGCATTCCCTGATTAACAAGGGAACGGCACTTCTCGTACAGATAAAGGATGATCTCCATCATATTGAACTGCTTGCTCATCGGTACACAGGTATCCTCTGCATGGAACGCATTCTGCTGAAGGAATCCAAGACGGATAACCCTTGCAATCTCCAGAGTCAGCTTCTGGTCATCCGGAAGAACATCACTACCGATCAGCTTAACGATTTCCATCAGGGAACTCTCCTGGTTCAGAATCGCCATCAGCTGATTACGGTCGCTTACAAATTTAGCAGAAACATTATCTCTGTACCATGGGGTTAAATCCTCCAGGTACTCACTATAACTTGTAAGCCAGTGGATAGCCGGGAAATGACGGGCATAAGCCAGAGATTTATCCAGTCCCCAGAAACAGCGGACGAAACGTTTTGTATTCTGTGTAACAGGCTCGGAGAAGTCACCTCCCTGTGGGGAAACTGCACCGATGATGGAAACAGAACCCTCTGTTCCATTTAAGTTCTGCATCATACCCGCTCTCTCATAGAAAGCGGAAAGCTTGGAAGCCAGATAAGCCGGGAAGCCTTCCTCTGCAGGCATTTCCTCCAGACGTCCGGATAACTCACGAAGAGCCTCAGCCCAACGGGAAGTGGAGTCTGCCATGATGGCAACGTCATAACCCATGTCACGATAATACTCAGCCAGTGTAACACCTGTATAAATAGAAGCCTCACGGGCTGCAACAGGCATGTTTGATGTATTGGCAATCAGAGTGGTACGGTCCATCATCAGGTTTCCGGATTTCGGGTCGATCAGTTTACTGAAATCCTCCAGAACCTGTGTCATCTCGTTTCCACGCTCACCACATCCAATATAGATAATGATATCAGCGTCAGACCACTTTGCGATCTGGTGCTGTGTCATAGTTTTTCCAGTACCGAAACCGCCAGGAATCGCTGCTGTACCACCCTTTGCAATTGGGAAAAGGGTATCCAGGATACGCTGTCCGGTTACAAGCGGCACGCTTGCAGGGAAACGCTTGTAGGTAGGTCTTGGCACACGGATCGGCCATTTCTGCGCAAGTGCGATATCGCGCTCACTGCCATCAGAAAGACGAACCGTTACAATCGGGTCAAGGATGGTATATGCTCCGTCCGGAACCGCCTTGATAACCTCAGCCTCTCCAATTGTTGGCGGAACCATGGATTTATGAAGAATGGAAGCTGTTTCCTGAGTCTCGGCAATGATAGTACCTGCACTTACCATATCTCCAACTTTAACAGTTACATGAACATCCCATTTCTTAGCAGTATCAAGGGAATCAACACTGACACCACGGGAAATATATTTTCCGGAGGATTTTGCAATCTCCTCCAGAGGACGCTGGATACCATCGAAAATGTTATGAATGATTCCAGGTCCCAGAAGAACGGAAATAGCATCGCCTGTTCCCATTACTGTATCGCCTGGCTTCAGTCCTGTTGTCTCCTCGAAAACCTGTACGGTAGTCATGCCCTTTTTCAGACCAATGACCTCACCGACCAGCTTCTCAGGTCCAACATAAACCATCTCGGAAATCTTAAATCCCGGGTCGCCTTTCAGATAAATAACAGGACCGTTAACGCCGTAGATAATACCTGTTTTATTCATGGCTCAGCCCTCCGTCAAATTTGAATTCTTTTTTCAGCTTCTCATAAGCGCTCATGAAAGAATTGTCGATCAGGATATTTTTCGCCGGGATGGTAGCTTTGATACCGCCCATAAACGGCTCCTTGGAAATCTCAACTGTAAATCCTGTCTTTGCAACGATAGAACGCTGTAATGCTGTATCTTCCGGGGAAAGATAGATGAAGATTTCATCATTTCCCGCAAATTCTCTTGCCTTCTGGATTCTTGTACAAAGATAATCCTGATATTCAGGGCTCTCCATAAAGTCCTCCAGATGATTCTTAACCTCTACAAAAAGCTCATTTCTAAGCTCATTCTGTTTGGCTGTCCAGTCACGTCTTAAAGTCAGCTGCTCAGCAGAAAGTGCCTTGTTTACCTCTCGGGTAGCATTTTCTGTCTCTGCCTTGATCTGTGCCTCGGCATCCATTTTTCTTGATTCTTTATGCTTTTCAAGCATTTCTTCCAGACTCTTCTTATGTGCTTCCAGTGTATTCTCAGCCTCTGTCTGGGCTTCCGCAACGGAAGTGTCATAGAAATGCTGCAGTTTTTCTTCAATTGTCATGCTTGGTCTTCTCCTGCCTATAACTTTAAGCCAATGGCTTCGTTAACATATCCGGTAATAAAATCAGGTTTGCGGCCTGTACCATGCCTGTCAGGGATTTCGATGATTAAAGGCGTTTTATGGTTCAGCTTTACATCGTCCACGATCTGGGGAAACTCCCGGCCGAATTTTTCGGTCAGGAGAAGGATCCCGATTTCTTTGTTGGCGATTGCTTTTTCCAGAGCGTCCTTCAGTTCGTCACGCTCATGGACTACCACGCCTTCCACACCTGCCAGTCTCATCCCTGTGCAGGTATCGATGTTGTCACTGATCAAAAACATTTTCATAATTATAATTTACCGATGATCATGAAGGAAATGATCAGACCGTAAAGAGCAACACCTTCGGCAAGACCTACGAAGATAAGGGATTTACCAAGAATGCTCTGATCCTCGCTGATTGCACCAAGAGCTGCACTTGCCGCACTGGCTACGGCAATACCACCACCGATACAGGAAAGACCTGTAACAAGAGCTGCTGCAATATATCCAAGACCTGTTGCAATACCTGCATCAGCGCCTGTTGCAGCCTGTACAGAAGAGCTTCCTGCAAACATAACCATTGCTGCTACTAACATGGTACCAAAGAAGAAAAATGCGTTTGTTGCGATTGTTGTTTTGTAACGTCCACGGCTCTTCTCGCCGATGAAATAATAACCAAATGGAACGATAATGCTTAATACAAGCGCTACTGCTAAGATAATCTGTGTCATAACTGTCATGATAATTGACCTCCTCGTGTTTTTAACATTTGTAATGTCACTGCATTTCACAGAGACATTTGATAAATATTTCACTACCAGCGGCAGTTTACTTTGCCTCCGCGTCAGAACGGAACGGCTCGAATTTTCTTCCGCTTCCTTTGTAGAAACGGCTGAACATCTCGTAATACTCAAGTCTCAGTACCTGGATACCAACGATCAGACCCTCAAGACCGCATACGAAAATATTTCCGAGAACAATCACTACCCAGTTCGGGCTTCCGTTCTCGGCACCGGCCAGCATCAGTACAACCTGCATCATAGCTGCATGGCTGACTGCATAAGCTCCGATACGCACGAAAGAAAGTGTGTTGGAGAAATAGCTCAAAAGGACTTCGAACATCTCGAAAAATCCCTGAACAATAAACATTCCCACACCGCCTTCAAAGGCTGCCGGCTTCTTTTCCACAAGGTTTGTAAGAGGCTCTTTTAAGAACATTACAAGCAGCGGAAGAATAAACATAATGCAAAGAACAATACCGCCAGGAAGCTTATGGCCTGTCATGAACAATGCAATTACAATCACTGCGGATCCATAGAATACAAGGCCTGCAACAGAGTTGGTATCAAACCATACTTTCTCTGTATCCTTTGCTTTCAGGGAATTCATAATATTAAAAATCATACACAGAAGAATGATTCCCATACCAAAGCCAATAGCGATAATAAATACGGTATTCAGTTTTCCGATAAAAGGCACATTCATCATGGCATCCATAGGCCTTAACCATACAGGCTCTATAATATCCTCAAATCCGAAAACGCTGCCGAACATGAAGCCAAAGAATGTGGAAAAGATACCTGCACAGCTGATGATTCCGGCAAGATCAATATGCTTGAATCTGTAAAGAAGATATCCGCCGATCAATAAAACCAGACCCTGTCCTGCATCTCCGAACATTGCGCCGAAAATAAAGGAATAAGTAATGGCGATAAACCAGGTTGGATCCATCTCTCCATAAGCCGGAAGGCCATACATTTTGGTGTACATTTCGAATGGCTTGAAAAGCTTGGGGTTCTTCAGCTTGGTAGGCGGTGTCTTATGGGCATCCTCCTGCTCATTCTCATCAATCAGACAGAAAATACGGGAATCTCCGGAAATATCATTTTGGAAAGCTTTGGCATCCTTCTCTGTCATCCAGCCACAAAGGATATAAAATGGTTCCTTCGGCTTATAATCGGCTGCTGCCTCTCCCTTGTTGTCCCCATGTGTGCATGCTGCCAGTTTACGGATATCAAAGTTCCTTGAAAACTGGGAAAGTGTATGTTTGCAGGAAACAATGTCGGATGCATTTTTTCTGAAGAAAGCTTTTCTTGCCGCTTTGTTCGCATCAAGATCTGCAATTGTTTTCTTGTACTGCGCTTCAAGTGCTGTGTATGCAGCTTTGGCAGTTCCATCATACTGATCCGGTACAAAGATTTTTTCAAAGTGCATAGCAGAATATACGGCATGGATCCGCTGCGCTTCATGAACGGGAACAAAATAAATTCCCCAGATATAACGGTCATCTTCATCACATTTAATGAAAATCGTATCCAGATTATCATAAATGTATGTTTTAAATTTATCGAAATAATCTTTCTCGATCCGTCCAAAGCGATAATGGATATAACGCATTTTCA
>OLFX01003127.1_pt1 | contig 11595 bp, 8 predicted proteins | sample 1605091 | NCBI WGS metagenome assembly OLFX01 (sample SAMEA3888906, study PRJEB22519) | human gut metagenome | biome: human gut; feature: human-associated habitat; material: faeces | place: Denmark | collected 2012
GATTCCGGCCGCCACAACGGTTCGCGGAAACGCACCGGCCCGAGCTTTCCCTTGCGCAGCTCAGCGATCACCGCCGTGGCCTGACGGGTGCGGCGGTCAAACACCAGCGTCGCTTCGCGCAGCGTTAACGGCGAGTTCTGCAGCGCCACGATGATTTGCGCCAGCCGGTCGGCGCGGTGAACCAGATAGAACCGGCCCTTGTCTTTTAACAATCGGCCGCCCGCCGCAAACAGCGTTTCCAGCGTGCAGCCCGCTTCATGCCGGGCTGTCGCTAAAAAAGGATTGGGGTTGACGGAGGCCGGATCCGGCGTCGCGAAATACGGCGGATTGCAGACGATCACATCAAACGGCAGATGACGAAACTCCGCCAGATCCGCGCAGATCAGTTCCGCTTCCAGACCGTTGATCCGCATGTTTTCCGCCGCCAAGTCCAGCGCTTGGGGAAGCAGGTCGACGCCGGTTAAGGAACCCGGCGAAAAACGTGAGGCGTACAGCAGCAGCGCGCCGTTGTTGCAGCCCAGATCGAGCACACTCTCGCCTTTTCGAACAACCATCTGCTCGCCCAAAAGCACGGTGTCCGTGTTCATGCAGAACATGTCCTTGCGCTGCCACAGCGGCAGTCTCAGCTTGGGCAGATAATCCAGACGCAGGTTCTGTCGTGCTTCTTCAGTTAGATTTTGATTTTCCATTCTGCCGAGCGCCGGATCCTAAACCAGAACCGGGAGCCCTTGCCCTCCTCGCTTTCTACTGCGTATTCCGCGTGATGACTGTCCAGAATCGCCTTGACGATCGCCAGGCCCAGCCCGGTGCTGCCGCCGGTTGCCCGCTGATATTTTTTATCAATCTTGTAATACCGGTCCCAGATGTACGGCAGATCTTCTTTCTTGATCCCCTCGCCCTCGTCTTCCACCTCAACCTGAATCCAGTCGTTTTTTTCAAACGCGCGGATCGTGATCTTCTTTCCGTCCGGCGTATGCTTGAAAGCGTTGGACAGGAAATTATAAATAACCTGGCTGATTTTGACCTCATCGGCCGTCATCATCAAACTCCGCGGACATTCGATCATCAGCTGATAATGATGCTCGTCGATCATGACCTGGCACAGCGTGACGATGTTCTGGATTTTCTGGCTTAAGTTAAACGTACCGAGCTTCAGCTGATAGCTGCCCGACTGCATCTTCGAGAGCTCCGCCATGTCGGTCACCAGATGATCGAGATAATCGACCTCGCGCACGATGACGTCCAGATGCTCGTCGCGCTTGGCCGGGATATCGCCGGAGATATCATGGATCATTTCGGCATACGCCTTGATCATCGTCAGCGGCGTCTTGATGTCGTGCGAGACGTTGGCAATCAGATCCCGCCGCAGCTCATCAACCTTGCTCAGCTTGTGCGTGGCATCGTTCAGCGTATCCGCCAGCTGGTCGATCTCGCTGAAATAGCTGCCTTCAAAATGAATATCGTAATGCCCCTTGGCCAGCTCGTTGGCGGAGTGCTTCATCTGCACGATCGGCCGCGACAGCTTTGTCGATATAAACAGAGAGATCACAATGGATAAAATCAGCGCGAAAAAAGCCAGAAAGAAAAACTGATCCTGAAAAATCGTCAGCGTGGAATCCAGCGGTTCCAGCGGACTGTTGACAAACAGATAAAAATTCGCCAGATTGGCCTGCACCATTTTCCCATACAGAATCATTTCCTGATCGCTGCGCTGATTCGCCAGCACTTCCGAAAGCTCCCCGTCGCTTAACAGCAGCAGCTCGCGCATCGCTTTTCCGTTGGTCAGGGGCTGCAGCTGCGTCGAGCCGACGGTAATCGTCTGGTTGAAAATACACGAATCCCCCAGCGAATCGGAATTGTAGACCACGTTGCCGCTGTCGTTGTAAACGACAGCGCAGACATTGTTGTTGATCGCAAACTGCGAAGCTTTCTTGATCGTCGCCTCGTCCAGCCATTGATTGTCAATGACGTACTCCTGAATCGTCGCCGCCACCTCTTTGATCGCCGAAATCTTATTGCTTCGATAATACGGCTTGATCAAAAGCAGCTGCGCCCCGCCGACCAAAGCTAAAAGTCCGGCCGCAAACAACATGAAATACAGCCAGATATTAAACTTTATGCCATGAAAATCAAGCTTCAAACTTATACCCCATTCCGCGGACGGTAACGATGAACTTGCGGTAGTCTTTTAAATTATGCCGCAGCATTTTAATGTGCGTATCGACCGTCCGGTCATCACCGAAATAGTCGTAATCCCAGACTTCTTCCAGCAGCTTCATCCGCGATAAGGCAATATTCTTATTTTTAACCATGTATAACAACAGATCGATTTCCTTCGGCGTCAGATTCGCTTTCTCCCCATCCACCGTGACAGAGCGTCCCTCGATATTGATCTGCAGCCCTTCAAAGCGCAGAACTTCGGTATCCTTGGTTTTAAAGCGTTCCAGAATGACCTTGACGCGGGCCATCAGCTCCTTCGGCGAGAAAGGCTTGACGACATAATCGTCCACGCCCAGCTCAAAGCCGAACAGCTTGTCGTATTCTTCCTGACGGGCCGAAAGCATGATGATTGGAATCGGCTTGATCTTTTTAATCTGCTTACACGCGGAAAAGCCGTCGAGCTTCGGCATCATGATATCGAGGATCACGCAGTCGAAATCTTCCTTCTCCACTAACTCCAGCGCCTCCAGTCCGTCGCTGGCTTCCGCGACTTCATAGCCGTTGATCAGCGCGTATTCCCGGACGACCTCGCGGATCATCTGTTCGTCGTCAACAATGAGTATTCTGGCCATGTGCATCATCCTTCCTTATGGTCAACAGTGTATCGTTTTATTGTGAATTCTGCGTGAAATCCGTGTTCAGCGGCTGCAGCCGGTTGACAAGACAGGAATCTTCCTTGTCCATCTTGCCCTGGAAGTACACGTACTGGCCTTTGTTCAAAAAGGCCGTGCTGCGGGCGTAAATGCTCGGCATGACGACTAAGTCGATCTGCGCGGTTTCATCCACGCCGACCGCAAACGCCATCAGATCGCCTTTTTTCGTGCGATGCTGGCGCACCCGCTGCAGGTAAACGAAGCCTTCGATGAAACCGCCCTTCGCCATTAACCGGACTAACGGTTCGGTCTGGATCTGAAATTTCTTTTTGACCTGCAGGATCGGATGCGAGCAGAGATAAAAGCCCAGCGCTTCCCGCTCGCGTTCGCTGCGTTCGATCGGATCTTCCTTCGCCATCACCATCACCGGCTTGGATACCAGGCCTAAATCAATCCGTACCTGACCGCCGACCTCAATCCGCACTAAATCGCCGTAGCTGATCGCTTCTTCCAGCGACAGGCGCAGACTTTGGCGGTTGGCGTGGAACTCGTCCAGCGCCCCCGCGTCGATCAGCGCTTCGATCATTTTCCGATTAAGCCTGCGCGTCAGCATCCGCGTGACAAAATCGTAGTAATCCTGAAACGGCCCGTTTTCCTGCCGCTCCGCCAACAGCTGCATGCAGGCGGCCGAGCCGATATTCTTAATCCCGAGCAGCGGATAGCGGATCGCTTCGCCCTCGATTAAATAACGCACGTCGCTGGCATTGACCGACGGGCCCAGAATTTGAACCTGATGCCGGCGGCATTCGTCAATGTATTCGGCCGTCTTGCCTTCCGCGCCGATCACGCTGTTAAGCAGCGAAGTATAGAATTCCAACGGGAAATTGGCCTTCAGATAGCTCAGCTGATAGGCAAGCAGGCCATACGCTACGGAATGGGATTTATTGAAGCCGTAATTGGCGAACTTCAGAATCAATTCATAAACCTCATTCGCCAGTTTTTCTTCATAGCCCTGCTGGATACAGCCGCCGATGAATTCCTTCTGCAGCGACTGCAGCTCCTTGAGCTTTTTCTTGGACATCGCCCGCCGCAGCACATCCGCGCGGGCAAGCGAGAAACCCGCCATCTTCTGCGCCGTCTGCATGATCTGTTCCTGATAGATCATTACGCCATAGGTACTTTCCAATATCGGCTTGAGATCCGGATGCAGGTAATGCACAGCTGACGGATCCGTACGGCAGCGCAGATATTCCGGAATATTTTCCATCGGTCCGGGGCGGAACAGCGCGATCGTCGCGACGATGTCGTCGAAACAGGCCGGCTGCATCTTGCGGATCAGATTTTTCATGCCTTCCGATTCCAGCTGGAAGATGCCGACGGTGTCGACTTTTCTTAACAGCGCGTAGGTTTTCGCGTCGTCCAGCGGAATTTTCATAATATCGAGCGACTGGCGCTGCTGCACGCGCTGAACGATATCGTCGATGATCGTCAGGTTGCGCAGTCCCAGAAAGTCCATCTTGATCAGTCCCAGTTCCTCCAGATGCTCCATCGTGTACTGCGTGGAAAGCAGATCGTTTTCAATCCGGATTGTCGGGCAGACCTGCTCCAGCTCGGCGCGGGAAAAGACAATTCCGGCCGCATGGGTAGAAACATGCCGCGGCAGACCCTCGATCCGCAAGGCAGTTTCATACAGCTCCTGATACCGCCGGTCGGCATAGACCATCTGGTAAAACCGCGGATTCTGCTGAATCGCCGTCTGCAGCGTCATCTTAATTCCAAACGGCACAGCTTTGCAAAGCATGTCAACCTCACGCAGCGGAATCTCCAGAACCCGGCCGACGTCGCGCAGCACCTGCTTGGCGCCCAGCGTACCGAACGTCGCGATATGCGCGACATGTTTTTCGCCATACTTTTCAGCGACATACTGAATCACTTCGTCGCGCCGGTTATCCGGGAAGTCGGTATCAATATCCGGCATGGAAATTCGCTCCGGATTCAAAAATCGTTCAAAAAGCAATCCGTATTCCAGTGGATCCACATGCGTGATTCCCAATACATACGCGACTAATGAGCCCGCCGCGCTGCCCCGGCCCGGTCCGACATAAATTCCCGCCTTGCGGGCAAATCGGATGAAATCCCAGACGATCAGAAAATAATCCTCAAAGTGCATCGTTAAAATGACGTCCAGCTCATATTTTAACCGCCGCCGATACGCCGGATCCTCCGGCTGTCCCTGCCGCCGTTTCTTCAAGCCGGCCAGACACAGCTGGGTTAAATATTGTTTTGAGGAAACGCCCTGCGGACAGGGAAACGCCGGCAGCGTCGTCTTCGCCAGCTCCATCGTCACGTTGCAGATTGAAGCGATGTGATCGCTCGCCTGCAGATCCTCGGCGTCATACAGCTGTTCCATTTCCGCCGGGGTGCGCAGATAGCGGCCGTTGACCGACGGCAGCGTTTTATCATTGATCGTCTTGGACAACCGGATCCCGTTGACAATTTTAAACAGCTGGGCATCCTCTGCTTTGCCATAATAAATCTTCGACAGGGCGACAGTCGGAATTTCCTGCGCCGCGCACACCTGCTTTAATAAAATATTCTTCAATTTCCAGAACGACGCGTCGTTAAACGAGACCGCCATATAAAACAGCGGCAGCTGCGTTTTCAGCCAGCCCAGCTTATCGCTCAAGCCGCGGCGGTCCTCCTGAATCAATTCACTTTCGACAAAACCGCCCTCGCCATAAACGATCAGCACCCAGTGTTCCAGATGCGCTCGGATCTGATCCAGCGTCAGCGTATTCTGCCCGTCGCACAATCGGCTGGAAGCTGCCATCAGGCCGCCGAAGCCTTCGTCATCCCGCGCCAGCACCGTCATGGCGACCGTTTCCTCTTCAATTTTAACCAGGATTTCCAAACCGAAAATCGGTTTGATCTGTTCTCTTTGACAACACTTCCAGAATTCCATCGCACCGTGCATCACTTTTTCGTCGGTGCAGGCGATCGCCTCATAGCCCGCCTGTTTGGCCTGAGCTACCAACTGCGGTACCGTCAGGGTGCTGTTTAATAAAGTATAACAACTTCGCGCATGCAGATGAACACTCATTTTTCAGCACTCCCTTCTTTTTTATTTTACCATAAAGCGGCCGGATCAGCCACTGCTTCACTCAACCGAAGGCTTCCCTTCCGGCTTATTTCCATGCCTGTTCCGCTCCGTCAGGGCAGCGCCGCTTCCATTTTGCGTCATCATTTCTTTTGAGTGAATTATACGAAATTATTCAGACTCCGTCAATTTCAAATTGAATTTTTTTCTAGTTTGATCGAAACATCCCTCTTTCCGTTTTTTCCAGATTTATTTTTGCTTTTCCAAACTGTCCTTCTTTATTTTTAACCCTTGATTCAGCCCTTTGATTCATCAATTCGATTTCAATGAAGATCTGTGCTTTCGCACAAAGTCGACAAACCGTCTTTTCTGTAAGTGGATATTAGTTTACTTCTAAATCAGATCGCGTTAAAATGAAACATATAAGGAGTGAAAAACTATGAAAATAGCCTTTGTTACCGACAGCGGCATCGGGAAAACCGCGGCTGAAATGGCAGCGGACGGCATCGTCAGTCTGCCGCTTCAGATCAGCGTGGACGGCCGCAGTCTTCAGGATATGGAAGACATTGATCAGGACCAGCTGATCACGCTGCTTCAGCAGCAGAAGGTTATGGCGACATCCCTGCCGTCGTTAGGCCGGATTCAGGAATGTTTTGAACAATTAAAAGCTGAGGGCGTGGAACTGATCTTCGCTGTGCCGATCTGCAGCGGTCTGTCCGGCACAATCAGTGCGATGCAGACGGCGGCTTCCCAAATTGGGCTGCCGATCATCACGATTGATACGCATGTCACGGCCGTCGTTCAGGAATACCTGATCCGCACCGCCAAGCAAATGGCCGAGGCCGGCGCCTCCATGGAAGAAATCCAGGCCGCCTGCCAGCAGGTGATCGACACGACCAACACCCTGATTCTGCCCAGCGACATGCAGCATTTAAAACGCGGCGGACGGCTGACGCCGCTGGCCGCCACGTTAGCGGGCTTATTAAAGATCAAACCGATTCTGGAAATCAACCGGCGTACCCAGGGCCGGATCGACGTCAAGGAAAAGGTCAGAACCTATACCCGCGCGCTGGAACGGGCCGTACAGATCATGAAGGAAGATAACATCGACGAACATTACTCGATTACCATCGCGCACGTCGACGCACCGCAGACCGCCGAGCAGCTGGCCGCCATCCTGCGCCGCACCTTCCCGAAAACCGAAATTCAGATCATCAAGCTTGTCAACGTCGTCGCCGTTCACACCGGACTGAACACGCAGGCGATTCAATATTTCAGAAAGCTGGATTAGCCGTCAATCGCGACGGCTTTTCTGTTGCTTCAGAAAGTGAAGACTGTGTGAACATTTCATGTGAAATCATGTGAAGTCTGTAAACACGTGTTTACAAGATTGCGAAAATCGGTATAATAGTTTGCATGAGGTGATGATGATGGAAGATGCAATCCGCAAGGTCCTCGAAGATTTATTCAATCTGCAGCCGCTGATGCTCAACCGATCCATGAGAATCGCGCAGAACGAGAATTTCAGCCCTGTTCAATTATATGTTTTATTCACGCTGCAGTGCCGTGAGGAAATGACGCTGGCCGACTGCTGCCGGCAGACATTGATTTCCAAGCAGCAGCTGTCCAAGCTGATCGACGGTTTAGTTACGCGCGGGATCGTCGACCGCAAACCCAATCCCAACAACCGCCGCAGCATTCTGATTTCGATCAGTCCTCAGGGCGGCGAAATCCTGCGCCAGTATAAAGAGAAGCAAATCCGGCATCTGACGCCGTATTTCGCCCAGCTCAGCGCAGACGAACTGGCGACGCTGCACCGCAGCTTTCAGGAGATTACGCAGATCATGCGCAAGCTACATTATAAGGAGAACGATAACCATGCTTGAAAAAATTAAAAACGCGCTGTTTCGCTTTATGAACGGCCGCTACGGCACCGATGCGCTGAACAACTTCCTGTTGTTCGCATCCCTGGCCGTCCTGCTTGTCAACACGCTGACGTTTAAGAGCGTATTCCTCGGCCTGCTGGGCGACGTACTGATCTTCGCCTCCCTGTTCCGCACGCTTTCCCGCAACCTCTGGAAACGCCGGAAAGAAAACATCAAATTCATGGAACTGACCCGGCCGGTCCGCTCCGCCTTCTCACTGATCAAGAAAAATGCCGGCGATAAGGAACACAAATATTTCAGCTGCCCGCATTGCCATCAAACGGTCCGCGTGCCGCGGGGACACGGGAAGATTGAAATCACCTGTCCGCGCTGCAAGACGACCTTCGAGAGAAAGTCGTAGGGCGCGATGATGGGATCCTTTGTTTATTTTTTCATTCTGTTAATTATTCTGCAGGTGCTCTCGCCGCTGCTTTACGCCTATCCGCTGGTCGGACTGTTGTTATGGGTCGGGATCATCGGCTGGTTTCTGTACCGCAATAAAAAACAGCGCGAAGCTTTCTACAAAGCGCAGCAACAGCAGCAAGATTATTATCAGCAGCAACAGCAGCAGGACTCCACTTCCTCGCAGACTCAGTCCCGTCCGCACGTCGATGAAAAAGACGTGATCGACGCGGAATATACCGAGCGGGAAATCAAATAGCGCAGCCCTTCCGCAAGGAAGACCGGCTTTCTTCTGGATCTATCAGATTCAAACTCATCACGAAAAGACAATCCGCCGGTCCGGGTTGTTTTTTTTTCTGCGTTCACTGCCTTCGTTTGCCTGTTTCCCATGCGTATCCGCCGCGGTTCCTCACCCGATTGCCGCCGCTCCCCTTCCGCCCGGCAGATTTCCACTTATTTTTCACATTGCGCTGGCATAGAGCCCCGGTCAAATTCATACACTTCAAATAGCTAAGGGAGGAAGTTATGGAAACGACAGAAATTTTGAAAAACATCGGTGAAAGAACTGGCGGCGATATATATTTAGGCATTGTCGGACCAGTACGGGTAGGCAAATCCACTTTCATCAAAAAGTTCATGGAGCAGGCCGTCATTCCGTATGTCGAAGACGAATACGAAAAAGGACGGATGATTGATGAACTCCCGCAATCCGGGGAAGGCAAGACGATCATGACAACGGAGCCGAAATTTGTCCCGAACAACGCTGCGACGATCGCTTTCGACGACGGCTTTACGGTCAAGGTCCGGTTAGTCGACTGCGTCGGTTTTGTCATTCCTGAAGCCAAAGGCTACAAAGACGAAAACGGCATGCGGATGGTGCGCACGCCGTGGTATGACGAAGCGATTCCATTTAATGAAGCGGCCAAGACCGGCACGCAGAAGGTCATTCAGGATCATTCCACGATCGGCATCGTGATCACCACCGACGGCTCGATCGCGGATTTGCCGCGCGACTCGTATATCGAGGCGGAAGCCGAGGTCATCGACGAACTGACCCAGATCGGCAAGCCATTCATCATCATCGTCAACTCCAAGGATCCTTCATCCATTCAATGCCGCAGCGTCGTCGACAAGTTAAAGGAAAAGACTCAGGTTCCGGTTCTTCCGATGGCAGTCAACCGCCTGGACGAAAACGATATTCACGCGCTGCTGCGGGAAGCACTATACGAATTCCCGGTTTCGGAAATCAACGTTCAGATGCCGAAGTGGGTCTCCGTTTTGAGCGACGAGCATTGGCTTAAGCAGAGTCTTAACGGTTCGATTGAGGAAAGCATGAAGGCGATCACCAAGCTGCGCGAGGTCGAAGGCATCGTCGATATCCTCAATGAGAACGAATATGTCGAGAAAGCTAACCTGGCGACCGTCGATACCGGCAAGGGCGTCGCCGTCGTCGATCTGGAGGTCAAAAGCGGACTCTACAATCAGGTCTTAAAGGAAATCATCGGTCAGGACATCACCGACAAAGCCCAGCTGATGCAGCTGATGCAGGAATTTGCCGAAGCCAAGCGGGAATACGACGCTATCAGCAGCGCGCTGAAAATGGTCAAGCAGACCGGCTATGGCTTCGCTTCCGCCTCCCTGCATGACATCCAGCTCTCCACTCCGGAAATCGTCAAGCAAGGCGGCCGCTACGGCGTGCGCATCAAAGCCGTCGCCCCATCCATTCACATGATCAAGGTCGATGTTGAAAGCACGTTTGAGCCGATCATCGGATCGAAAGAACAGAGCGAGGAACTGGTCAGCTATCTGCTTCGCGATCAGGAAAGCGATCCGCAGGCCATCTGGGAATCGGATATCTTCGGGCGCAAGCTGGCCGACATCATTAAGGACGGCATGAACTCAAAGCTGTCGATGATTCCGGAAACCGCGCGGGTCCGCCTGCAGGGTATCCTGACCAAATTGATCAACCGGGGCAAAGGCAACGTCATCGCGATTGTTCTCTAACTGGCAGCTGTACTCAAAGAAGCCCGGAGGTTCCGGCGCTTCTTTTTGCCTGTCCGCTACCTTCTGAAAGTCTTCGCCGGATATGCTTTTCACCCTCAGGTCAACCAGTTTTTTTCACCTTCTCTACAAAGTGAACATCAGTTTACCCAAGCCTTCACACAATCTTCATATTTCAGTCAATATGAAGTCACATCCCCGGACTAGAATAAGACTCGTAAAAAGAAAGAGGTGTGATGATGATGAATGAAAATCATGAAAATCGAATCCCAGAAGAAAATCACTGTGAAAATGAAGCCGGCATGACCGCTGCCTCACAGGAACATACAAGCGCGAATGCCCAGGCAAAAGCTCAGGAACAAACCCGCTGCGAGCGAATCCATGTCCAGCCCGAACCCGATCCGGTGCTGAAAGAACTGGCAAAGCAGCGCAAGTCGATGAAGCGCACGATGGTCACCGGCTTTCTCTGCTGCGGACTGTTGGCCGGAGGCATCGGTTTCGGCGGCGGACTGCTGGCCAACCCGATGAACGGCTCCTCCACAACGCTGTACCGGTCGACCGCCGGCAAGGTGGAAGTCCAGCCGGTTGCGGCCGGCAGCGAGATGAGCGTCGAGCAGGTCGCTGCGCTGAATCAGCCGAGCGTCGTGGAAATTAAGACGGAAAAAGTCACCAACAGCAGCTTCCTGCAGCAATACGTGCAGACCGGAGCCGGCAGCGGCGTGATCATCTCCGAAGACGGCTATCTGATCACCAACAACCACGTGATCGACGGTGCTTCCACCATTCAAGTCCGCACCAGCGACGGAACAACCTATGACGCGGTGCTGGTCGGCACCGACAGTAAGACCGACGTCGCGGTGCTGAAGATCAATGCCAGCGGCCTGACGCCGGTCACCTTCGGTGATTCAGACACCCTGAACGTCGGCGAAACCGCCGTCGCAATCGGCAATCCGTTAGGTGAGCTGGGCGGTACCGTAACCAACGGCATCATCAGCGCCAAGGATCGCTCGATCACGCTGGATAATCAGCAGATGACGCTGCTTCAGACCAACGCGGCAATTAATCCGGGCAACTCCGGCGGCGGGCTGTTCAACTCCCGCGGCGAACTGATCGGCATGGTCGTCGCCAAATCCAGCGGCAGCGACGTCGAGGGCCTGGGCTTTGCGATTCCGTCCAATCTTGTCAGCAGGATCGCACAGGAGCTGATCGCCAACGGTTATGTCACCGGCCGGCCAGCGCTGGGCGTTACCGTGCTGAGCATTGAAAACGCTCAGACTGCGATGCAGTACGGCGTCAACAGCTTAGGCGTTTACATCACGGATGTGGAAAGCGGCAGCGCAGCGGATAAAGCCGGCAT
>OLFX01003131.1_pt1 | contig 11577 bp, 14 predicted proteins | sample 1605091 | NCBI WGS metagenome assembly OLFX01 (sample SAMEA3888906, study PRJEB22519) | human gut metagenome | biome: human gut; feature: human-associated habitat; material: faeces | place: Denmark | collected 2012
GTCCCTTCGGGACATTTCCCCCTGATAGGGGGAATCGGCCCCTGGGAGGGGAGCCGGGGTCTCCGGAGGCTTAGAGGTCGTCGGCGTCCTGGACGGGGGTCTCGTGTTCGTCGGCGGGCAGACCGGTCCAGCTGCCCTGGGGGTCTGTGAAGCTGGGCGGCGTGTCCATGATCTTCTGCACCGCGTCCGCGCGGTCTTTTTTCCGTTTTTTCATGCTGCACCTCCTGTTTTCTTTCAGGATGCGCAGCTTTTGCAGCTTTTATTCGAAATGATGCCCGTTGTGGTCGCAGCTCGGCGCGATATCGTCCGCCTCTTTGGAAAAATCGAGCGTTGGCGGCGCATAATGCCGGAGATCTGCGAGGAAGGCCGCGTAATCCGGGCGATTCGTCGGGATGAGCACCTTCTGCGGCTGCTCCAGCAGCCGGTCGGCCGCGGTGAAGCAGAGCGCGTCGACCAGCTCCCGGTCTACGCGCACATGATGCAGCAGGCAGACCTCGCGGAGCTGTGCAATCTCAAAATAAATGACCGTGCGCGAGCAGAAGATCTCGATGGCTGCGCCCGCACCGTCTTCGGGCGGGAGGATGCGGAGGGTATCCTCCGGGATCAGAACATAGCGATTCATAAGCTGCCCCTCACTTCAGATAAATTCTTGCGCCGCCCGCGTAGGGCTGCACCGTGCCCACGCGCTGCGCACTGGGGACCGCATCCTTGAGCGCGGCGAACAGTGCGTCCGCGTCGGCCGGGTCACAGGCGATGAGCAGACCGCCCGCGGTCTGCGGGTCGTAGAGCATATCCTGCACGGCCAGCTCCACGCTGCCGGCGTCGACCATGGGCTCGGCAAACGTGCGGTTGCGGTACATGCCGGCGGGCAGGATACCCATGCGGGCAAAGTCCAGCGCCTCGGGGATGAGGTCGATGGCCGCCGTGTCGATTCTTAGCTGCACGTCGCTGCCGGCCGCCATCTCGGACGCGTGGCCGAGGAAGGAGAAGCCCGTCACGTCCGTGCAGGCGTGAACGCGGAAGGGCACCATGGCGTCGCGCGCGGATTTGTTGAGCGTTGTCATGAGCCGCTGGGCAAGCTGTTTGCCGTCCTCGGACAGAAGCTCCGCCTTCTGCGCCGTGGTGAGGATGCCGATGCCGAGGGGCTTGGTGAGGAACAGCACGTCGCCGGGCTTCGCGCCGGAGTTCGTGAGGATCCTGTCGGGATGGATGAAGCCGGTCACGGCCAGGCCGTATTTCGGCTCGTCGTCATAGATCGAGTGGCCGCCGGTGATGAGGGCCCCGGCCTCATAGACCTTGTCGTAGCCGCCGCGAAGGATCTCATGGACCGTCTCCTTCGGCATGGACTCCGGCACGGCCATGATATTGAGGCAGAGCTTTGGCTCGCCGCCCATGGCGTAGACGTCGGAAAGGGCGTTCGTCGCGGCGATCTGGCCGAAGACGTAGGGATCATCGGCGATGGGCGGGAAGAAATCGACGGTCTGCACGAGTGCAAGCTCGTCCGAGACCTTGTAAACGGACGCGTCGTCGCTCTTGTCGAAGCCGACGAGCAGATTGGGGTCGCTGTGCACGCGGATATCGCCCAGCAGCTGCGCAAGGATCCCCGCGCCGACCTTCGCGCCGCAGCCGGCGCACTTGGCAAGCTTTGTCAGCTTGATCTCATCTTTCATTCTATATTATACCTCCCATGCATTTTGACCCGTGACATTCGAAAGAACGCCCGTATATTCGAGGATCGCCTGCAGCACGCCGCCGCCGATGGCGATGGCCTTGTCCGAGGCGGTATAGCAGTAGGAAAGCTCGCCGCGCGGGTCGACATCGCCGGATTTCATGCCCTTATAGACCGGCGTCCCGTCGGCCAGCATCCCGCGGATGACGCCCGCGATCGTGCAGGCCATCGGCTTGCCGTTCACCTCGCCGACCACATCGCCCGCCTGCACGCGTGCGCCGATATCGGCGAGCTGATGGAAGATCCCGTTGTCCGGCGCGCGCAGCACGCGCTCGCCGGTGAAGCCGCCGATGAGGCCGGGGATATTCGTGTTCGGGATAGGCTTGCCCGTGCGGATGACGCGGCCGAGGGTATGGCCGCGCATGGTCTCGATGACCGCGTGGCAGTCCTTCCCCGCGCAGAAGCCGGGGCCGACGCCGATGACGAGCGGCGCATCGGTGATCGCGGTGCCGAGGTTCTTTTTCGCCAAAATCGCGTCGACCACCACGTCCGGCCGCAGCCACGCGCGGCAGGCAGCCCTGGGGTCGGCGAGCACGGGGATCTGCCCGGCTGAGAGGATGCGGCGGACGTCATCTTCCGTCTCCGCCCGCTCCGCCGTCACGTCCTCGACCTGATAGCTTCCATATAAGATCGCCTGCGAAAAGCAGACCGTGCGGCGGATGGCCGTCGGCTGCGGCAGGTCGGTCATGGCCACGCGCAGGTGCGACCGGAACAGCCGCAGGGCGATGCCCGTGGCAAGATCGCCCGCGCCCCGGATCAGGACAAGCATTCGATCCACTCCTTCTGTAATGCCGCCGCGCAGACCGGGCAGCAAAGTCCCGCCGCCAGCCGTCGGGCCAGCTCTCTGCCCTGCGGCAGATCAGCCTGATTGACGAGCACACGGGTATGCAGGTGCTCATGCTCCAAAAACCGCGCCCAGAGCGCCGGCGTCACGACCGTATCCTCCGGCACGCCGAGCGCCTGCGCGGCAAGCGGCGCGCGGTGGACTGTCTCGCACATCGGCCGTCCGAAGCCGGATGCGCCGACGACAAGAATGGTCTGGTTCGCCTCCGGCGGGATGACAGGCTCGTGGGCCGCATGCGCCTTCAAAGGCAGCCGCTTGGCCCCGTCGGCCTCGACGATCACGTAGTCCGCCAGCCGGGCCAGCGTCCCGACCGGCAGCTCCGGCGGGCCGAATTTCCCGTTTTCCGACCACGCACCCACGCAGATGCAGGGGCTTTTCTCCAGCGCCGCGGCGATCTCCGCCTGCGCCGGCGAGACGAGGCAGGGCATGGTCTTTTCGGGGTAGATATGCGTCGTGGTGCAGACGATGACGCGGGCCTTCCCAGAAAGCTCATGCGCGAGCCGCTCCATGAGCGTGGTCTTTCCGCCGCCGCCGATGATGGCCGTCACACCGGGTCTTATCTGCAGCGCTTCCGACAAGTTCACGGCGCATACCTCCCTTCCGTTTCCTTTCTTAAAGATAACACCCGCGCGGTTCTTCGTCAAGAATATCGGAAGAATGTTGACAATCCCGAACCGAACATGGTAAAATTCAGACATGGAAAATAACTTTCGGCCTGTCCTGACGATTCGGATCTTCGGCGAGGACAAATGCTTCGGCCCCGGCGTAGCCGTGCTGCTGCGCAGAGTCCGCGAGCTGCACTCGCTGCGCGCGGCGGCCATGTCGATCGGCATGGCCTATTCGAAAGCCTGGACCATCCTCAAAAACGCCCAGCTGTCGCTGGGCTTCAAGCTGCTCGATTCCACAACCGGCGGAAAACACGGAGGAGGTGCGACTTTGACGCCGGAGGGCGAAAAACTGCTTGATGCTTACGACAGCTACTGCACCCGGCTCCGCGCCTGTGCGCAGGAGCTGTTCGGCGAGACCTTTGATGAAATTCTTCCGTAAAGCGTCCTTCTCTGCGCGCCTCCGGCAAAAAACTTTCGTTTTTTCCGCCGGGGGTGTTGTCTTGCGCAGAGCTGCGTTGTATAATGGAGACTAGATAATTGCGGGATTTCCGCAAAATGGAGGTAACACACCATGTTTACAAAACTGATCAGCGCCCTCAAGGCGACCCGCCGCACCATCGTCTTCACCGAAGGCCCCGACGCCCGCATCCTCGAAGCGGCCGACCGCCTGATCAAGGACGATCTGATGAACGTCATCCTCATCGGCAACGTCGACGAGGTCAAGGCTGCCGCAGCCAAGGGCGGCTTCGACATCGCCAAGGCCGAGATCATCGACCCGGCCACCTACGCCGGCATGGATGAGATGGTCGCAAAGATGGTCGAGCTGCGCAAGGGCAAGATGTCTGAGGAAGACTGCCGCGCCGCGCTGGCCAAGGGCAACTATTTCGGCACCATGCTCGTCAAGATGGGCAAGGCCGACGCGCTGCTCGGCGGCGCGACCTACTCCACCGCCGATACTGTCCGTCCGGCTCTGCAGCTGGTCAAGACGAAGAAGGGCGCGCACCTCGTCTCCTCCTCCTTCATCCTCTTCCGCAAGGACAAGGACGGCAACGACGAGAAGTACTGCATGGGCGACTGCGCCATCAACATCGACTATCAGGACACCGTCGACAAGGCGACCGGCGCCGTGACCTTCACCGCAGCCCAGAAGCTGGCGGAAGTGGCCGTCGAGTCCGCCCGCACGGCAGAGTTCTTCGGCATCGACCCGAAGGTCGCGCTGCTGTCCTTCTCCACCAAGGGCTCCGGCAAGGGCGGCACCGTCCAGCTCAGCCACGACGCCACCATCGAAGCGCAGAAGCTCGCGCCCGAGATGGCCATCGACGGCGAAATGCAGTTTGACGCGGCGGTCTCCCCGGTCGTCGGTCAGCTGAAGTTCCCGGGCAGTAAGGTCGCAGGCTACGCCAACACCTTTATCTTCCCGTGCATCGAAGCCGGCAACATCGGCTACAAGATCGCCCAGCGGCTCGGCGGCTTTGAGGCCTACGGCCCCATCCTGCAGGGCCTGAACGCGCCCATCAACGACCTCTCCCGCGGCTGCAACGCCGACGAGGTCTACAAGATGGCCATCATCACGGCTGGCATGGCCTGATCGGACAAGTCTTACATATACCGGTGGCTCCCTTGTGTTAAGGGAGCTGTCACCGAAGGTGACTGAGGGATTGCTGTCGCAGATTTGTGACTTCCCTATGTCTCCGACGGCCATATCTTTTCCCGTGCGTGGGAAAAGATATGGAAGAAAAGGACGCTGATTACTCAAAAACCGCCATCACGTATCTGCTCAATGGACAGACACACTTTTACGCCGTCCCTTTTACCGATCGATGAATGACTGCCGAAAGAGCACGCCATTGTTGGTGATGGCTGAATCGGATTTTTGAAATTTGCAGCGTGCGCCTGCGGGCGCAATAAATCCAAAACGCAAGTTCAGCTTGTGTTTTGAGAGGAGGGACCGGGCTCGTTCCGTCGAGGCCGGTTCCGGCGAAAAGGTCTCTCACGCGACCAATCGAAAAACTTCGTGGGGATACCGCCTTGGGGCGGCATCCCCATATTTTTGCCTTGGAGTATTTTTTCTATGAAACTGACTGATTATCTGGGCGATAAGCCCTTCTGGCGCGTGACCGCGCGGCTGGCGCTGCCGGTGGCGCTGCAGAACGTGCTGACGAGCTCGTTCCAGCTGGTCGATACGATGATGGTCTCGCGGCTCGGCGACGTGACGCTCTCGGCCGTCGGCATGGCCGCGCAGTGGGGCTGGCTGTGCAACCTGCTGAACTTCGGCCTGTGCTCTGGCATGAGCGTATTCATCTCGCAGTACTGGGGCGTCAAGGATCACAAGGGGATCCGGCGCGTCATGGGGCTGGGGCTGGTGTTCTCGCTGTTCGTGTCGCTGCTGTTTCTGGCCGTCGCGCTGGCGGCCCCGGCATGGGTCGTGGGACTTTTTAATCAGGACCCGGGCGTGTTGGACGCGGGCTGCCGGTATCTGCGGATCGTCTGCTTCTCGTATCCGGCCGTCGCGCTGACGTATCTGCTGTCCAACGTCCTGCGCGGGACCGAGCGCGTCCGGCTGCCGCTCTATGTCTCCATCGTCACGACCATTGCCAACGCGTTTGCCGACTACGGCCTGATCTTCGGCGCGTTCGGCCTGCCGGAGCTCGGCGTGCAGGGCGCGGCGATCGCGACGTGCATCTCGTCGTGGCTGGGGCCGGTGCTGATCCTGCTGTTTTCCGTGTTTGAGAAAAACATACTCATCGGACCCGTGCGGGAGCTGTTCGCGTTCAGCTGGAAGCAGCTGGGCGAGTTCTGCACGCGGGCGCTGCCCGTCATGTCGAACGAGGGACTGTGGGCCCTCGGCATGCTGACGCTCAACCGCATCTACGCCAACATGGGCTATGAATATTACGCGGGCATGACCATCTTCAAGACGTTTTCGGAACTGGCCTTCGCCTTCTTCGTCGGCCTTGGCGGCGCGTGCGTCATCATGGTCGGCAAATCCATCGGGCAGGGCAAGATCCGGCGCGGCGTCGCCGACGCGCGGCGGTTTTCCGTGCTGGTGCCGCTGATGGGCCTCATCGTGGGTCTGGCCATGATCGCGGCGCGGCACCCGCTCGTGTCGCTGTTCGCCGCGGGCGACAATCTTTCGGCCACGACGATCTCGACTGCCTACGCCGTGACGATCTTCTGCTCGCTGGAATACTGCTTCCGCAACATCTCCTATGTGCAGGTCGTGGGCGTGTTCCGCTCCGGCGGCGATACGCTGACGGGCATGCTGTTCGACCTCGGAAGTCTCTGGTTCGTGTCGATCCCGCTGGCGCTGCTGGCTGCGCGCGTGCTGCAGCTGCCGTTTATCGGCGTCGTGATCTTCGCGTATCTGGGTGAGGACATCCCGAAGAGCATCCTCTGCCTGCTCCACTTCAAGCGCATGCGCTGGATCCGCCCCGTCACCGAGGAGGGCCGGGCCGGTCTGCGTGACTATCAGGGCGAATGAGCCCATTTCCCGGCATTCTGCCGCCGCTCCTTCCCTTTGGAAGGCGCGGCGGCTTTTTATTTTCTTTTTACATTACCATTCACATCAGAAAAGATTTGACCAAAGTTTTACCGAAATCTGCTTTCACATTTTAGGTCATAGCAGTATCTTGATGCACGTAGACAAGATGTCGAATCAATTGAAAGGAGATCATCAAAATGAAGAAGATGACCAAAGTTCTCACCACTGTACTTGTAATTGCCCTTGCCGCGCTGACGCTCGCCGGCTGCGCCAGGAAGGATACCTCCCCCGTCACGACCGACGGCTCGACCTCCATGGAGAAGGTCATCGGCACGCTCGGCGAAGCTTTCACCGAAAAGGAAGGCATCAACGTCACCTATAATCCCACCGGCTCCGGCTCCGGCATCCAGGCCGTCTCCGAAGGCCGCTGCGACATCGGCCTGTCCAGCCGCGCGCTGAAGGACGATGAGAAGGCCACCCTGACCGGGACCGTCGTTGCCCTTGACGGCATCGCCATGATCGTGAACCCCGAAAACCCCGTCTCCGATCTGACCGTCGAGCAGATCGCCGACATCTACACCGGCAAGATCACCAACTGGTCCGAGGTCGGCGGCAATGACGCCGAGATCGTCCTCATCGGCCGCGAAGCCGGTTCCGGCACGCGCGACGGCTTCGAATCCATCACCGGTACCAAGGATGCCTGCCAGTACCGTCAGGAGCTGACCTCCACCGGCGACGTCATCACGACTGTCTCCCAGAACCCGGATGCCATCGGCTACGCTTCCCTCGCAGCCCTCAAGGATACCGTCAAGGCTCTGACGGTCGGCGGCGTGGCTCCCACGGAAGAGACCGTCAAGGACGGCGGCTACGTCATCCAGCGTCCGTTCGTCCTCGTGACCAAGACCGGCGAAACGCTCTCCGCCAACGCCCAGAAGTTCTTCGACTTCGCTCTGAGCGCGGAAGCTGCCCAGTACATCACGACCGCCGGCGCAGTTCCGGTGAACGGCTGATATGAAGAAGAAACAGACAATGGAAGACGTCGTACACGGCGTCTTCCTCTTCTTAGGACTCATCACGGTCGGCTGCGTGCTGCTGATCACTGTATATCTGATCGTTTCCGGCCTGCCCGCCATCTCGAAGATCGGGCTTGGAAAGTTCCTGTTCGGCAGCGAATGGGCCTCGACGGCGGCGGAAGCGAAATTCGGCATTCTCCCCTTCATCCTCACGAGCGTCTACGGCACCTGCGGCGCGATCCTGATCGGCGTGCCGGTCGGCTTTCTGACGGCCGTGTTCCTGTCGAAAATGGCGCCCAAAAAGCTCCGCACCGTCATGGAATCCGCGGTCAGCCTGCTCGCGGGCATCCCGTCGGTCGTCTATGGCCTTGTCGGCATGCTGGTGCTGGTGCCGGGGATCCGGAAGCTGTTTCACGTGCCGGACGGCGCGAGCCTGCTCGCGGCCATCATCGTTCTTGCCATCATGATTCTGCCGTCCATCATCAAGGTCTCCGTCAACGCGCTCGACGCCGTGCCGAAGGAGTATGAAGACGCGTCTCTGGCCCTCGGCGCAACGCCGGTCGAGACCTGGTTCCGCGTGTCGGCCCCGGCGGCCAAGAGCGGCATCGCGGCCGCTGTCGTGCTCGGCGTCGGCCGGGCCATCGGCGAGGCCATGGCCGTCATGATGGTCTCGGGCAACGCGCCGAACATGCCGTCGCTGTTTGAGAGCGTGCGCTTTCTCACCACAGCCGTGGCGAGCGAGATGTCCTACGCCTCCGGCCTGCAGCGGCAGGCGCTGTTTTCCATCGCGCTGGTCCTCTATGTGTTCATCATGCTCATCAACGCCGCGCTCAATTTCTTCCTGAAGCGCAAAAAGGAGTGACCGTATGCTGACGAATCGACTCTCCGCCTCCCGGCGGATCTTCATCACCGTCATGCGCGTGCTGCTGGTGCTGGCCGCCGTATTGACGGCCGCGCTGGTCGTGTTCATGATCGTGTACGTGCTCAGAAAAGGCCTGCCGTATGTCACGTGGCACCTGCTCTCGACGAAGCCGAGCTACGTCTCCGGCACGATCGGCATTCTGCCGGATATCTGCAACACGGTGCAGATCCTGCTCGCTTCGCTGCTCATCGTCCTGCCGCTCGGCGTGGGCGCGGCCGTGTACCTCACGGAGTACGCGCAGAACAAAAAGCTCGTCGCGGCCATCGAATACGCCGCCGAGACGCTCTCTGGCATCCCGTCCATCATCTACGGTCTGGTCGGTATGCTGTTTTTCTGTGAATTTCTGGGGATGCAGACCTCCCTGCTCGCGGGCGCGCTGACGCTCGTGATCATGAACCTGCCGACCGTCCTGCGCACGACGCAGGAGAGCCTGCGGACCGTCCCGCAGATCTACCGCGAGGGCGCGTTCGGCCTCGGCGCGGGCAAATGGCGCGTGGTGCGCACGGTCGTGCTGCCGGGCTGCATCGACGGGATCGTGACCGGCTGCATTCTTTCGGCCGGGCGCATCCTCGGCGAGTCCGCCGCGCTTCTGTTCACCGCGGGCTTCGCGCACACGCTCAATAAATTTATCGTAGGCCTTGCCAGCCCCGGCGCGACGCTGACCGTCGCCCTGTACGCCTATGCCAAGGAGGAGGGCGAGTTTGACGTGGCCTTCGCCATCGCGGCCATCCTCATGATCCTCACCCTGCTCATCAACCTCGCGGCCGGGATCGTCGGCAGACAGATCCAGAAACGGAGCCAGGCATGAAGGCAGTCAATCCCTGCGGCCTGAAGCGGGCCGCGCTCATTAACGACCTGTCCTGCTTCGGCAAGTGCTCTCTGAGCGTCTCGATGCCGATCCTGTCCAGCTACGGGATCGAGACCGTCCCGCTGCCGACGGCCCTTCTCTCGACGCACACGGGCGGCTTCACCGGCTACGTCGTGCAGGACACGACCGAAGCCATGCGCGCGTTTGCCGCGCACTGGAAGCAGGTCGGCGTGCAGTTTGACTGCATCGCCACCGGCTACTGCTGCTCGCCGGAGCAGATCCGGCTCGCGGCGGAGTTCATCCGCAGCTTCGCAGACGGGCGGACGCTCGTCGTGGTCGACCCGGTGCTGGGCGACCACGGAAGGCTCTATAGCGGCTTTACCGACGCGCATGTCGACGCCATGCGGGAGCTGTGCAGTCTGGCGGACGTGATCACGCCCAACCGGACGGAGGCGGCGCTGCTCTCGGGCCTCGCCTGCTCCAGCGCGGACGAGACGCTTCTCTACGCGCAGCAGGTCAAAAACACCATTCTCACCAGCGTCCGCACCGAGACCGGCATCGGCTATCTTGCGCGGCTGGACGGCGGCATCCGCCTCGTGCTGCGGCCCTTCGTCGAGCTGACGCTGCACGGCGCGGGTGACGTGTTTACGAGCGCCCTGTGCGGCGAGCTGTTGTGCGGAAAAGCGCCGATGGACGCGCTGGACAGCGCCGCGGTCTTCTGCGACCGCTGCATCCACGAAACGGTCAAGCGCCAGCCGTGGCACTGGTACGGCCTGGCCTTCGAGCCGGTATTGAAAGGAAATCACGTATGAACGATATCATCACGGTGAAAGACCTGCGGCTCTGGTACGGCCAGACGCAGGCACTCAAGGGCGTGTCCATGGACATCCCGGAAAAAAGCATCACGGCCCTCATCGGCCCCTCCGGCTGCGGCAAATCGACGTTCCTCAAGACGCTCGACCGCATGAACGATCTCGTGCCGGGCGTGCGCATCGAGGGCGAGGTCCAATACAATGGACAGAATATCTTTGCCCCGCAGGTCGACGTCAACGAGCTGCGGCGGCAGATCGGCATGGTTTTCCAGAAGCCGAATCCCTTCCCCATGAGCATCTACGACAACATCGCCTACGGCCCCCGGACGCACGGCGTGCGCAGGACGGACGAGCTCGACGAGATCGTTGAGCAGTCGCTGCGCGGCGCGGCGATCTGGGACGAGGTCAAGGACCGGCTGAAAAAGAGCGCCCTCGGCCTCTCCGGCGGCCAGCAGCAGCGGCTGTGCATCGCGCGGGCGCTGGCTGTGCAGCCGCAGGTCCTTTTGATGGACGAACCGACGAGCGCGCTCGACCCCATCTCGACCTCCAAGATCGAGGAGCTTGCCACGAACCTCAAGGAGCAGTACACCATCATCATCGTCACCCACAACATGCAGCAGGCGCTGCGCATTTCGGATAAAACGGCGTTTTTCCTGCTCGGCGAGCTCATCGAATACGATGACACGCAGAAGCTGTTCTACCAGCCGAAGGAGAAGCGCACCGAGGATTACATCACCGGGAGGTTTGGCTAATGAGAAGTAAATTTGACCAGCAGCTCGCCGCCCTCAACCAGGAGCTGACCGAGATGGGTGCGACCTGCGCGCAGGCCATCGGCCTGGCCGCACAGGCCCTGGAGCAGCAGGACGTGGCGCTCGCGGCCCCCGTGGGGCAGCTCGAGGAGCAGACGAACGAGCAGGAGCGCACGATCGAGGCCCTGTGCCTGAAGCTGCTTCTGCAGCAGCAGCCCGTCGCCCGCGATCTGCGGCAGATCTCCGCCGCGCTCAAGATGATCACCGACATGGAGCGCATCGGCGATCAGGCCGCGGACATCGCGGAAATCATCCCCTTCTTCCTCAGCCACAACACCTTTGACTGCACACTCGTCTGCCGCATGGCGCAGCAGGCCAGCTCCATGGTCACGCAGAGCGTCGACGCGTTCGTGCGCCGCGACGTGTATCTGGCCCGCTCCGTCGCCGGGCAGGACGATCTGGTCGACGAGGACTTCACCGCCGTCAAGCAGGCGCTCATCGCCGCCATCGCCCGCGAGCCCGGGCAGGGTGAGGTCGCGCTGGATCTTCTGATGATCGCCAAGTATTTTGAGCGAATCGGAGATCATGCAAGCAATATCGCAGAATGGGTC
>OLFX01003133.1_pt1 | contig 11568 bp, 10 predicted proteins | sample 1605091 | NCBI WGS metagenome assembly OLFX01 (sample SAMEA3888906, study PRJEB22519) | human gut metagenome | biome: human gut; feature: human-associated habitat; material: faeces | place: Denmark | collected 2012
TTGCGGTCCCGCTCCCGCTTCCGGGCGGCGGCCCGGGCTTCCCGGTCGGCCCGGGCGGCGGCCTTCTCCTCCTCGGTCATCTCGCTGGTCTTTTTCCGGGCGCCCCGGCGGCGGGTGGGGGCCTTTTTCTTGGCCGTCTCCTTGACGGTGGGTTTCTTCTCGGCATGGTCCCGGGAGGGGCGGACCTGCTTGGGCTTGGGCTGGACCGCCTCCAGCAGGTCGTAGTCCTGGACGCCCTCCTCCTCCGAGGGGGCCTTGGGGGACTTTTCGGGCTTACTCTCCTTCTTGTTCCCGGCATGGCTGCCGAAGAGGTTGCCGAAAAAGTCCTGCTTCTTTTTCTTCTTTTCCGCCAGGCGGCGCTCCTCCTCCTGGCGGCCGGCGTCACAGAAGGGGCAGTATTTATAGGTCACGGAATAGTACTCTCCGCAATGGGGGCACTGGACGGTCTGGCTGCGCAGGGTGACCTTTTTGGTTTCCATTCAGATTTCCTCCTTCCAAGTGGATGGGCAAAGCGGACAATGGCTTTGGCGGGATTGCGGCCCTTGCGTGGGCGAAGGTCTGTCCCTGGCCGGGGGGCCGGGACGAAAAATCCCTATAATTCAATGTATTTTACCACAGCTCTGCAAATATCGTCAACCGCCAACTCCTGGCGGCCAGGCCCGCCTTGACCCGCCAGGGCTTTTCCAGTATAGTAGAGAAAACGCCCCCGGGGCCCGCTTCTTGTGCCCGCCCCCGGGGGGAACCACTAAGTCTGCCCCCTCCCCGGCCCCGGCCCCCGGGAGGGCGGCCAGAAATCCTTGTGGGAATTGCCCAAAAAATCCACCATTTTCCTTCGGTTTTCCTCGGAAAAGGAGGCCCGTGATGACCCCAGAACAACTCCACAACGCCTATACTGCCCAGGTGTCCCCCTTCCTCGCCGCCCTGCCGGACCCCGGCCTGCGCACCCTGTTCCGGCAGCAGGGGGACCCCTTCTTCCGCCGGTGCGCCCTGGCCCTGTGGCAGGCGGGGGGCGCCCCCCTCACCCCGGCCCACGGGGGGTGGTACAACGCCCTCTACACCGGCCCCAAGCCCCAGGAGACCCTGTTCTGGGACATGGTGTCCCAGGGGGAGGAAACCCTCCCCCTGCCCCCCTTCCTGCCCCGGCTGCTGGCCTATGACCGCACCACCGGCCGCCAGACCGCCCGGGCCTTCCTGGACCTGTTGGCCGGCCTGCTCCCCCTGCTGGCGGGGGCGGACGGGGGGCACGTCCCCCCTCGGGCGGCTGCCGCCCAGGCCTACTGGGACGGGCTCTTCACCCAGTGGCAGCAGGCCGGCCTGCCGGGAAACCCCGCCCCCACCCCGCTGGACTTCCCTGCCCCGGCCCCCACGCCGGCGCCCAGTCAGGAGGAACCGGCCCCGCCCCAGCCTGCCCCCCAGCAGGCAGAGGCCGCCGGCCCCCAACCCACCTTGGAGGAACTCCTGGCCCAGCTGGATGCTCTGGTGGGGCTGGAGGGGGTGAAGGCGGAGGTCCACAGCCTGGTCAACCTCATGAAGGTCCGCCGCCTCCGGGAGGCGGCCGGTCTGCCCACCCCGCCCCTGTCCCTCCACCTGGTGTTCGTGGGCAACCCCGGCACGGGAAAGACCACCGTGGCCCGGCTCATCGGCCAGCTGTACCGGGCCATCGGCATCCTCTCCCAGGGCCAGCTGGTGGAGGTGGACCGGTCCGGCCTGGTGGCGGGGTATGTGGGGCAGACCGCCCTGAAGACCCAGGAGGTCCTCCAGTCCGCCCTGGGGGGCGTGCTGTTTTTGGACGAAGCCTACGCCCTGGCCCCCGCCAGCCCCACCGACTACGGGCGGGAGGCCATCGAGGTCCTCCTGAAAGGCATGGAGGACCACCGGAAGGACCTGGTGGTCATCGCCGCCGGCTACCCGGAGCCCATGGAGGACTTCCTCCACAGCAACCCGGGGCTGGCCAGCCGGTTCCCCAAGACCTTGGTCTTTGCCGACTACACCCCGCCCCAGCTGCTGGCCATCTTCCAGGGGCTGTGCCGGAAGAACGGCTACACCCTGCCCCCGGAGACCGAGGCGGCCGCCGCCGCCCGGTTCCAGGCCCTGTACGCCGGCCGGGACGCCCACTTCGGCAACGCCCGCACCGCCCGCAACACCTTCGAGGACGCCGTGGCCCGCCAGGCCGACCGGGTGGCCGCCCTGGAGGCCCCCAGCCGGGAGGACCTGATGGCCCTCCTCCCCCAGGACTTGGCGGGGGCCTGACCGGCCTCAGCCAAACATTTTCTGGAAAATGTTCCCCGCCCCCTTGACAGGGGGCGGTTTACTGGGTATACTGTGTATGCCGTACATGTACAGAATAGGTGGTTTCCATGAAGATCCTCATTAGCAACGCCAACAACCAACCCATCTATGAACAGATCTACACCCAGATCCGCAACCAGATCCTCTCGGGGGAGCTGGCCCCCGGCCAGGGCCTGCCCTCCATCCGGGCCCTGGCCAAGGATTTGCGGGTGAGCGTCATCACCACCAAACGGGCCTACGAGGAGCTGGAAAAGGGCGGGTATGTGTACACCGTCCCCGCCAAGGGCTCCTATGTGGCCCAGCAGAGCACCCAGCTGGTCCGGGAGGCCTACCTCACCCAGATCGAAGAGCACATCCAAGAGATCCTCTCCCTGGCCGCCGCCTGCGGCCTGGGGGAGGAGGAGGTGCTGGACCTGTTCCGCCTGCTGTGGCGGGACCAAGACACTGAGAAGGGAGATGCCCTATGAACGCCATCGAATGCCGCAACCTCACCAAAGCTTACCGGGGGTTCACCCTGGATCACCTCACCTTTTCCCTCCCCGCCGGGTGCATCCTGGGGCTGGTGGGGGAAAACGGGGCGGGCAAGTCCACCACCCTGAAACTCCTCATGAACGCCATTTCCCGGGACGAGGGGCAGGTCTCCCTGCTGGGGGTGGACAACCAGAGCCCGGAGTTTCTCCAGACCAAGCAGGACATCGGGGTGGTGCTGGACGAGGCCTGCCTGCCGGAGGTCATCACCCCCCGGGAGACGGGCAAGCTCATGGCCCTCACCTACACCCGGTGGGACCAGGGGCTCTATGAGCAGTACCTGGCCCGGTTCGCCCTGCCCAAGGACAAGAAGTTCAAGGAGCTCTCCCGGGGGATGAAGATGAAGCTGGCCATCGCCGCGGCCCTCTCCCACGGGGCCAAACTGCTGCTGGACGAGGCCACCAGCGGCCTGGACCCCATGGTCCGGGACGAGGTGCTGGACGTGTTCAACGACTTCACCCGCCAGGCCGACCACACGGTGGTCCTGTCCTCCCACATCGTCAGCGACCTGGAGAAGATCTGCGACTACATCGCCTTCCTCCACCGGGGCAAGCTGGTCCTCTTCGAGGAGAAGGACCGGCTGCTGGAGGAGTACGCCATCGTGAAGCTGGACCCCCAGCAGCTCCAGGAACTGAACCCCGCCGCCATCGCGGGGGTCAAGGAGGGGCCCTACGGGGCGGAGGCCCTGGTCCGCCGCCAGCAGATCCCCGCCCAGTTTGTCACCGAGCACACCAACCTGGAGGACATCATCCTCTTCCTGGCCAAGGGGGAGGGTTCCTGAGGCCCCCAGGACCGGAAAGGAGGCGGTTTCCATGCGCGCGCTGCTGTACAAGGATTTGGTGGTGCACCGGGGAAAAACCCTCCCCCTGTGGGGTGCGGCCGGACTGGCCTGCCTGCTGCCCGCCTGGCTGCCGATGGAGGGGATGCTCCTCCCCCTGGTCTTTGGCCTGACCCTGCCCCTCCTCCTCTTTCAGCAAGAGGCCAAGGAAGGGTGGTACCAACTGGTGTCTCAGCTCCCCTTCGCCCCCCGGACGGTGGTGGGCGCGCGGTACCTGGTAACCGCCCTGCTCTGCCTGTGGATGGGAGGGTGCTATGGGCTGGGCCAGGCCGTCTCCCCTCCCCACCCGGGGTTGGAGAGCTGCCTGGCCGCAGGGGCATTGGCGGCAGCCATCCTGCTGACTTTGCACGCCGTGGCCCTTCCTCTCCTGTATGCCTTCGGGCCGGGGGAAACCCTCTCCGCCCTGTTGGCCACCATGGGCCTGGCCGCTGTGGTGTCGTGGCTGGCCATTTCCCTCGACGAGGCCGCCTTCTTCGGGCTGGCCGGCCGCCCTCTGCCCGTTTTTGGAGCGGGGGCAGCCCTGTTCCTGGTTTCGCTGCCCATCGCGGTGGGGCGGTATGCCCGCCGGGGGTGGTGAGGGTTGTTTGGAAAGGAGTGTTTTGGGATGAAAGCTCTGTTCTATAGAACCTTTTATGTCAATATGGACTTCTCTTTCTTCGCGTTTTTGGGACCCCTTTTACTATGTGTCGTCCCCATTCCCTGGCTGTATTTGCCAGAGGTTGTGGCGGGTCTGCCTCTGCTGCTCCTCTTTCAGCGGGACTACAGAGACCAGTGGGATGACCTGGCGGCCACCCTCCCTCTGCCCACCTGGATGGTAGTGGCAGAAAAGTTTCTGCTGGCTGCCGCCTGCACGGTGGTCTATCCCCTGATGATGGCCCTGATGCAGATGTTTGCCGCCGACGCTTATGGCGAGCCCTTCTTCCCTCCTACAGGGGCCGACATTCTCTTGGCCATGGGTTCCCTGTTGCTGTTCTTTGGCTGCTATCTGCTCCTGATGTTCTGGCGGGGCCCCCGGCGGGCTGGGCTGATGTTTTTTGCCGCCATCGCCCTTCCAAGCCTGTTGGTCACCCTCATCCTTTTCCTGGCTGGTAACGATGATTTGTTCTATCAGCACCTCCCGCCGTCCCTGTTGGTGATGGCCGCGTGGTTCGTGGCAAGCTTTCTCCTGTCTCTGCGGCTGTACACCCACCAGAAGGTTGGTTCCTCCAGGGCCATTCCCCTGCCTGGCCACCGGCTCCGCGACCGCACTTCCTTCGCCAGAGCCGTCCGGGTTCGGGGGAAAAGTGCCCCTCTGCGGGCCCTGCTGTATAAGGACTGCCACTTAATCTTTCGGCGGATGCCCGCCTTCCTGATAGGCCTGGTGGTGGCGCTGTATATGTTCCGCTATGAACTGGCCGGGGCAGACCTGTGTATGCTGCCCATGCTGGGGATGGTGGTCCCCCTCCAACTCATGGCCCTGGATGAACATGCCAAGTGGACCTTTGCACTCCGGCTGTATCCCTACCCTCCCCAGGCTGTGGTGCTCAGCCGGTATTTCTGGGGCTGGGTGTTTACCTTGGTGGGCGTTGTCCTCAGCGTGGGGACCGCCTATCTGGTCTACCCACAAGCCGGGTATGCCGTTCCCCCCAACACTCCCATCTTCCTGTGCTGGCTGGTGGGGCTCGTCCTGATCATCCTGGCCGTGGAGATCCCCCTTCTCTTCCGGACGGGGGTGTCCGCGGGAAAGATGATCTCCATCGGTCTGCTGGTGTTCTTCTGGATTCTCCTCGGGAATCTGCTGGCGCGAATCAATGAGGACAATCCCCTCGCCGCCCTGCCCCAGGTTCTCCCCCTCCTCGTGGACCTCGCCCCCCTGGTCCCCCTCATCGGCCTGGCAGTAAACCTCCTGTCCATCCCCCTGGCGGTGCGGGAGTACCGCCTGAGCGCCGCCGCAACGTGACCCCTTTGCCATCTCTCCCAAGAAAGGACTCTCCCCTATGAAAGCTCTCCTGTACAAGGACGCCTGCGTCCTGTGGAAACAAATGAAGTTCATGCTGGTCATCATCGCCGTGTTCTGCCTGCTGCCCAACAGCTTTGGCCTAAACGCCTTCTTCGTGGTGTACCCCGGGCTGATGCTCCCGGTGTCCCTCATGGCCTACGACGAGCGGGCCCACTGGGACAGCTTCGCCGCCATGCTCCCCTACCCGCCCCGGGCCCTGGTGCTCAGCCGGTACGCCGCCGGGTGGCTGCTCACCCTGCTGGCCGGGGTGCTGTACCTGGTGGGCGCCCTGATCCAGGACCAGGGGGCGCCCCTGGGGACCGCCCTGGGCACCCTGGGCTGGGTGCTGGCGGTGGTGCTTCTGTGCCAGGCCATCCTCTTCCCCTTCTTTTTCCGGGTGGGGACCGAGCAGGGGCGGCTGTACATGATCCTCCTGTCCGTCCTGTTGCTGCTGGGGGGCGTCGGCCTGACCAGCCTGCTGAACGTGGCGGTGCCGGCAGTGTCCACCCTGCTGATGCTGGCCCCGGTGGGGCTGGGGGTGGCGTTGGCGGCCTGCCTGGCCTCGGTACCGGTGGCGGTGGGGCAGTATGCCAAGCGGACGTGGTGAGCCTCGGAAAAATAATGCTTGACAAGCCCCGGGTTTTGGTGTAGATTGAAACACAACAATCGAACACCAAAAAGGCAATGAAGAGAAGAGTACACCCCGCGCAAAGCAGCAGAGAGCCCCGGCCGGTGAAAAAGGGCGCGGCGGGCGAGGTGGAAGATGGTCTCGGAGCCGCGCACCGACCGGACGGGTCCCCCCTCCGTTAGGCTGCGACGGGAGCGCCCGTCATCGCGCCAGGGTGTGTTGGCACCCGCTGAGGCCGGCTCCGCGAGGGGCCGTGCGAACCAAGGTGGTACCACGGCATTTTCCGCCGTCCTTGATTTTCATCAAGGACGGCGTTTTTCTTTTGCCCGGCCCCCTGCGGGCCGGCCACATTCACCCCATTCTACAACAGAGAAAAGAGGAGGAACCCCGTGAGTGAACCTATCATTCAGATCGAGCATCTGAACAAAACCTTCGGGGCCGGCCCCACGGCGGTCCACGCCCTGGAGGACATCAACCTGGCCGTCCAGCCGGGGGAGATCTTTGGCATCATCGGCCTGTCCGGGGCGGGCAAGTCCACCCTGGTGCGGTGCATGAACCTGCTGGAGCGGCCCACGTCCGGCTCCGTGGTGGTGGACGGGAAGGAGATGACCAAGCTCTCCACCAAAGACCTCAACCGGGCCCGGCAGAGCATCGGCATGATCTTCCAGAGCTTTAACCTGCTCATGCAGCGCACCGCCCTGGACAACGTCTGCTTCCCCCTGGAGCTCATCGGCACCAAGCGCCCCCAGGCCCGGAAACGGGCCCAGGAACTGCTGGACCTGGTGGGCCTGGGAGACCGGGCCGGGGCCTACCCCGCCCAGCTCTCCGGCGGGCAGAAGCAGCGGGTGGCCATCGCCCGGGCCCTGGCCACCAGCCCCAAGGTGCTGCTGTGCGACGAGGCCACCTCGGCCCTGGACCCCACCACCACCCTGTCCATCCTGGCCCTGCTGAAGGAGCTCAACGAGAAACTGAGGGTCACCGTGGTGGTGATCACCCACCAGATGAACGTCATCGAGGAGATCTGCCACCGGGTGGCCATCCTGGACCACGGCGTCATCGCCGAACAAGGGTCGGTGGAGGACATCTTCTCCCACCCCCAGACGGACATCGGCCGCCGGCTGGTCTACCCCAACGGGGTGCAGATCGACCGCCTGCCCGAGGCCCGGGTGATCCGCATCGCCTTCAACGGCGGCTCCTCCTACGAGCCCCTCATCGCCTCCCTGGCCATCGACTGCGGGGTGAAGGTGAACATCCTGGGGGCCGACACCCGAAACATCGAGGGCAAAGCCTTCGGCACCATGCTCCTGGGCCTGCCGGAGGACTCCGTGGAGGCCGCCAAGGCCCTGCGGTACATCCAATCCCAGCCTGACATCACGGTAGAGGAGGTTACTGGCCATGCTTGAATCCCTTTCCGCCTTCTGGGCCGAGTACGGCGACCTGCTGCTGGAGGGCACCCGGGACACCCTCATTATGATCGGCGTGTCCACCGTCTTTGCCTACCTCATCGGCCTGCCCCTGGGGGTGCTGCTGAGCATCAGCCAGCCCCACGGCATCTGGCCCCACAAGTGGTTCAACCGCATTCTGGGGTGGATCATCAACGTGGGCCGCTCCCTGCCCTTCATCATCCTGATGATCGCCATCATGGACTTTACCAAACTCATCGTGGGCACCAAGCTGGGGGTCCCGGGGGCCATTGTGCCCCTGGTGGTCTCCGCCGCCCCCTTCATCGCCCGGATGGTGGAGACCTCCCTGGCCGAGGTGGACGCCGGGGTGGTGGAGGCCGCCCAGTCCATGGGGGCCTCCCGCCTGCAGATCGTGTGGAAGGTCTACCTGCCGGAGGCGGTGCCCTCCCTGATCCTGGGGGCGTCCATCTCCATCATCACCCTGCTGGGCTATACCGCCATCGCCGGTGCGGTGGGCGCCGGCGGCCTGGGCGACCTGGCCATCCGGTACGGCTACCAGCGGAGCGTCCCCTCCATGATGCTGGCCACGGTGGTGCTGATCATCGTCCTGGTCCAGATCATTCAATCCCTGTTCAGTTGGCTGTCCACCAAGATGGACAAGCGTCTGAGATAACCACCCTACATTATTAAAAGGAGGAACATCCAACATGAAGAAGCTTCTTGCACTGGCCATGGCCCTCACCCTGTGCCTGGGTCTGGCCGCCTGCGGCGGTGACACCACCGACGCCACCACCGACACCACCGACGACACCGCCCAGACCGGCGAGACCGTCACCCTCACCGTGGGCGCCACCCCCGCCCCCCACCAGGAGATCCTGGAGCAGGTGGTGGACGACCTGGCTGAGCAGGGCATCACCCTGGAGATCCGCCCCTACAACGACTATGTCATGCCCAACACCGCCGTGGAGGAAGGGGAGGATGACGCCAACTTCTTCCAGCACATCACCTACATGGAGAACTTCAACGCTGAGAGAGGCACCCACCTGGTGAACGCCGGCGCCATCCACTATGAGCCCATGGGCATCTATGCCGGCCAGAGCGACTCCCTGGAGAACATCCCCGACGGGGCTGTTATCGCCGTGCCCAACGACGCCACCAACGAGGGCCGCGCCCTGCTGCTGCTCCAGGACCTGGGCCTGCTCACCCTCAACGAGGACGCCGGCCTGGAGGCTACCCCCAACGACATCGCTGACAACCCCCACAACCTCCAGTTCCAGGAGATGGATGCTGCCATGCTGCCCCAGACCATTGAAGAGGTGGACTTCTCCATCATCAACTCCAACTATGCCCTGGACGCCGGCCTGAATCCCACCACCGACGCCCTGGCCACCGAGGACGCCCAGTCCGACGCCGCCCAGGCTTACGCCAACATCATCGCCGTGAAGGAAGGCAACGAGAACAACGAGGCCATCAAGGCCCTGGTGGCTGCCCTCCAGTCCGACGAGATCCGGGAGTTCATTGAGACCAACTACAACGGCTCCGTGGTGCCCATGTTCTAAGGGCAGCCCGGCCACACAACATCGCAACCAACCGCAAGGGCGGGCCCGTTTGGGGCCCGTCCTTTTTGGTGGGGGGGCTGCCGGTGCCGGCAGGGGGGCCTTCTGGCGCAGCGGAGCTGTGCCCCCTAGGTGGGGCCGGGGGCCCGAATCTCCGGTCGTACGTACCCTACGGGTGGTCAGGGCTTTTCCGGTGCCTCGGGGCGCAGCGCCCCGGGGGCCCGCCTGCCCGGCGGGGTCCCCATTTCTCCCGAGAAATGGGGAGAAAGAGGGCCGGGGGCAAGCCCCCTGGACCCCCGGTTTTATGGCCCGCTCGTTGCCACTCGCTCGTTTTGGCGTGGTGGGGCACATTGTTCCGGTCGATGGGCTATTACTAACGGTATCCCAAAACCGATTTGGAACGCATTTTCTGGGAAAAATATGCTGAAAAGCATTTTTGTGAAAGAAAGTTTCCAAATCAGGGCACGTACATGGGTGCCGTAATAGCCCCACAATCGCCCCGCTGCGCCATCCAACGCCAAAGCAGAACGAGCGAGCAGCGAGTGGCTTTAAAACCGGGGGGGCGGGGGGCATCCCCCCGCGACTCTTTGCGTCCGGGCTTTCTCTAGAGAAAGCCTGGATCCCCCGCCCGGGACCGGGCGGGAAACCACCTCGCAGGTGCTAACCTGCGCTGGTCCAGCCGGGACCACCTGCCGATGACAGAGGCCCCCGGCCCCACCTGGAGGGTACGCGCTCCCTTTTCTTGCCACAAAAGGACCTTTTTCTCCATTTCCCATTGACAATTTGTATTCTTGTGGTAGAGTATAGTTTTGCCTGTAGAATATGAGAGAAATTGAGGAGTGTGACACTATGTCCCAAGAACCTGACATTCGGGTCACGGAGAACAAAATGGGCACCCAGCCGGTGGGCCGGCTGCTGGCCGGTATGGCCATCCCCATGATGATCTCCATGCTGGTCCAGGCGCTGTATAACATTGTGGACAGCGTCTTCGTCTCCCGGCTCAGTGAGAATGCCCTGACCGCCGTGTCCCTGGCCTTCCCGTTGCAGAACCTGATGATCGCCGTGTGCGCCGGCACCACGGTGGGTATGAATGCCCTGCTCTCCCGGTCTCTGGGGGCCAAGGAGCAGGAGCGGGCCGACCGGGCGGCCAACACCGGGATCTTCCTGGCCCTGGCGTCCTTCGTGGTCTTTGCCATTGTGGGGGCCCTGTTCTCCCGCACCTTCTTCCTGCTGCAAACCGATGTGCCGGAGATTGTAGACTACGGCACCGACTATGCCCGGGTGTGCCTGTGCTGCTCCATCGGCCTGTTCTGCCAGTTCACTTTTGAGCGGCTGCTCCAGTCCACCGGCCGCACCCACCTGTCCATGTGCACCCAGATCCTGGGGGCGGTGACCAACATCGTCCTGGACCCCATCCTCATCTTCGGCCTGCTGGGCTTCCCCCGGCTGGAGGTGCTGGGGGCCGCCATCGCCACCGTGGTGGGCCAGTGCGTGGCCGCCGTGGCCGCCCTCACCCTGAACCTGAAGAAGAACCCGGAGATCCACATCCGCCCCAGCCACATCCGCTGGCACGGGGCCACCGCCAAGAACATCTACCGCATCGGCCTGCCCTCCATCGTGATGCAGTGCATCGGCTCGGTGATGGTCTTTGGGGTCAACCGCATCCTCATCTCCTTTACCACCACCGCTACGGCGGTGTTCGGGGCGTATTTCAAGCTCCAGAGCTTCATCTTCATGCCGGTGTTCGGCCTGAACAATGGCATGGTGCCCATCATCGCCTACAACTACGGGGCCAAAAAGCCCGACCGGGTCAAGCGCACCATCAAGCTGGCCGTCCTGTCCGCCATGGGCATCATGGCGGTGGGATTTGCGGTGTTCGAGATCGCCCCAGGCGCCCTGCTGTCCTTCTTTGACGCCTCGGAGAACATGCTGGCCATCGGCGCCCCCGCCCTGCGGATCATCGCCCTCTCTTTCATCCTGGCGGGGTTCTGCATCATCGCCGGGTCGGTGTGCCAGGCCATCGGGAACCCCTTCTACAGCCTCATCGTCTCCGTCTGCCGCCAGCTGGTGGTGCTGCTGCCGGTGGCCTGGCTGCTGTCCCAGACGGGGAACCTCACCCTGGTGTGGCTGGCCTTCCCCATCGCCGAGCTCATGTCCTTGACCCTGAGTATCATTTTCCTGCGAAAAACCCTCCGCATGGCGGATGCCGCCATGGCCTCCGGCAAAGCCGGGGCTTGACGCCGGCAAGTGGTCCTGTAAAGACCCCCGCAGGTTGGAACCTGCTACGTGGTTCCCCGCCCGGCCCCGGGCGGGGGCCCGGCTTTCTTTGGAAGAAAGCCGGAGGAAAG
>OLFX01003140.1_pt1 | contig 11530 bp, 8 predicted proteins | sample 1605091 | NCBI WGS metagenome assembly OLFX01 (sample SAMEA3888906, study PRJEB22519) | human gut metagenome | biome: human gut; feature: human-associated habitat; material: faeces | place: Denmark | collected 2012
TGTGCGTCCATGTATGTGTCATTTACACTTAAAATTATGCACTCCAGCGTGCCGAACCGTATTCGACGTTGTGTCGGAACTTCTTTGCGTTTTTGCCCTTCACATAGACCGCCGCATAAAATGCCGCCGCTATCGCCATGCCTGCCAGCATATCCTGCGGATGAAAACTCGGCAGCGGCGACGCGAGCGCCTGCATGAAGCCGTCGCCCCAATGCAGAAACTTCTCGGCGAACGCCGTTCCCCCCGCCAGCCGCCACGCCTGACCGATTTTCGTTCCGTACAGCGCAATGCAGACATATGGCATCGTGCGCAGCACAATCTTTTTGATGTTCATCGGCTCTGCTCCCGCTGCTTTTTATGCGTGATGATCTGCTCAATCGGCGCGTGCAGTTTCTCCCGCAGTTTGGAATGTTCTTTGCCGTGCATCTTCCGGCTGGTGTATTCGGACAGCGCCGCATTCAGCGCGTCCGCATCCCGCGCCTTGAAGAAAATCAGGAACCTGGGCACATCGCCTTTCACCTTCTTCACCGCATAATCCACGCCGTATTTGCGCGCCACGCGCTCAAAGGCTTTGATATCCTCGCCGCTCAGTTCCACGTTGCTCACGCCCTGATTCTGCCCGACCAGCTTTTTGACCGATTGCCTGCCCACATAGCGCACACCCGTCTGCGCATCGTGCTTCTTCTCTTTCTTGTGCGCCACATACTTGGCGATTGCCGCGCGAAACAAACGTGCGGTCATCTTCGCCGCGTTGACCGTCAGGGTCAGGCTTTTCTGCTCGACCTCCTCCTGCAAGGTTCATCCCCTCCTTACTGATCCCGCCTGTGGATGATTTCGGCAAACATAAACACCGCGCCAAGCGCCATCGAAATCAGCCCATAAAGCATCATCGGCGTAACGGGAACATCCACACCCGTCTGAATCTCGTCCTTGGGACGCTCCTCCTCCGGGAAATTGACGAGCCTGAACAGCTCATCCGCCACGATGTAGTTTTCGTCGATCACCACGCGGATGGTTTCCTCCGTCAGGCGATAGCCCGCCTGCGTTTCGATTTCGCGGATGACGTACACGCCGGGCTTCAGGTCGTCCGCATGGACAATGCCATCCTCGCCGGACACCAGCTCGCGCAGCACATTTCCATCCTCATCTTCCAGCGCAAACTTCACGCCCTCCATCGGGCATCCGTCCTCATCCACCTTGATGAACTCGTAATGATTCGGAATATCCGTAAACAGCAGCGTGTTCGGCGCCTTCCAGTCCTCGTCCACATGAATCAACACGTCCTCCACGTGGCTAAAGCCCTCCGGCGCAACGGTTTCGCGGATAATCCAGTCGCCGTAACCAAAACCCGTCAAATAGAACTCGCCCTTTTCGTCGCTTGCCGCCACATCCACGATTTCACCCGTATCAGCGTTGATCAGGCTGAACGCCGCGCCCGGCAGCACCTGCCCCGCCGTATCGACCTTCAGGCCGCGAATCTTCTGACGCTCGTTGACGACGGTCGCAATCGGCTCTTTCGGGTTGACGAACGTGCCGTCCACCGTGAGCCTGATTTCCGTATCCGCCTTGAGATAGCCGGGGAGCGCCCGCGTTTCAACGAGCGTATACGTTCCGAACGGCACTTTTTCAAACGTCGCCATGCCTTTTGCGTCTGTTTTGGCGGTCATCATCAGCATCCCGTCCGCCTTTTTCAGCCCGAACATCACGCCCGCAAGCGGCTTACCATTTTCATCCGCCTTGCGCAGCGAAAAGCGCGTGTAGTCGTCGCGAATCATCGTGTCACCCGTGACGTTTCCATCCGCATCGACGGTAAACCGCATCTCCGCTTCGTTCAGCGCATAACCGTCCGGGGCATATACCTCTTTGAACGTGTACGTTCCCGGCGTGACGGGAATCTGCGGAATCTGTCCGTTTGCGTCGGTCGTTTCGCGATAAATAACCTTTCCCTGTTCGTCTTTGACCTCGATGGTCGCGCCCGGCAGCGTCTTTTGCCCGGTGATGTCCGTCTTGGTCAGCGTCACGCGGGTATAAATCAGCCCGTCATGCACGGGCTCTGGCAGACTCACGCGAATCACGCCGCCGCTCTGCGCTTGCGGCTCAAGCGTCACGGCAAACTTCGCCGGATTGAGTGTCCATCTGTCCGGCGCGGACAGCTCTTTGACGTAATACGCGCCATGCGGGAAGTTTCCGACAAACGCCAGCCTGCCCGCCGCGTCCGTCGCGCCCGTCGCCACAAGCGTATCCGCCAGCAGCGTCACGTCGCCGACGCGCAGTTCTTCATCGGCAAACAAGCCGAACACAAAGCCCTCGCCGGGGATATTCACAAGCGCCTGCCGCACATGATCGCCATCCATGATGATTTCCAGATCCTCCTTTTCCTTCTCCAGCGTGATTTCCGCGGACAGGTAATCGTTGCCGAGCGTCACGTTCGTTTCGACCACCGCCGTGTGGTCGTCCGCATAGCGCAGCTCGACCCCATACGGCGCGCCATCCAGCAGATATCCTTCCGGCGCGCTCACCTCGACCAGCTCATACCGCCCCAGCGGAAGCTCCTTCGACGCATCCTTTCCCGCTTCCGTCGTCGTGATCGTGTCCGCCACGTCGCCCGCATGAAACCAGACCGTCCCGTCTTTTCCGACGATATCCTCCGCCGCGCGCAGCTCAAAGACTGCGCCCGCGAGATATCCTTCCTCATACACGGGCTGATGCACGATGTTACCGTAAGCGTCCGCCTGCTCCGCCAGACGCACAAACTTCAAGCCCTTCTTCTCGACCATCACCCTGCCCATGACGGGTTCATTCTGGATTTCAATATCCAGCGTGTACGCTTCGCCGGGCGCGTCGCCCGTTTCGCCCACGAACACACCGAGCCGTTCCGTGCGGATGAGGTACCCCTGCGGCGCTTGCACTTCTTCAATGAAATACATGCCGCGCGTCACCGTTTCCGGCAGCGTCACCTCGCCGTTTTCATCGGTGTAGAAGGTGTCGATTTCCCTGCGCGTCGGATAGCTCACCGTCTGCGTCACCACGTTGCCGTCGCTGTCCAGCAGCTTGAACGCCGTGTTCGCCAGCCTGACAGTTTTGCCCGTTTTCGCATCCGTCTTGATGAGCTTGAGCCGGTATCGAATCGCCTGATTGTTGATCGTCAGAATTGGTGGGTTGGCAACGTCCTCGTCGCCGCGAATGAAGATTTCCACGGGGCTTTTGAGCGCATGTCCTTCCTTGCCCTTCACCTGCTTCAGGACGTACAAGCCATACGGAAGCAGCTTGGTTTTGGCATAGCCATACCTGTTGGTCACGAGATAATCCCGCTCAAACGCCCGCGCATTGCCGTAGCTTCCGGCTTTTTGGAGGTACAGCTCAAACTCCGCGCCCTCCTCCGGCGTTTCAATCAAGCCCGCATCGTCGTGAATTTCGTTGTCGCCGAGGAATTTCACGATGGCGTACACGCCCTGTTTGATGATGTTGAGCTTCAATCCCTCATACGTCACTACCGCCGTTTCGGACTGGCTCGCCGCACTCCGCGCATCCACGAAGAAGTGCGCGTCGCTGGGTTCATACCCGACAGGCGGGGACGCCTCGACGATTTCATACAGCCCCGGCCACAGCTCGCCCGTTACGGCGCTCGCATCGCCGCCCGCCGTCGTCAGCGCATCCACAACCGTATCGCCCTTTTTGAACAGCACGTTGCCCTGCCTGTCCCTGATCTCCGCACCCGCCAGCACGCGGAAAACCGCGCCCGTCAGTTCGCCGTCGCCGCGCGTGCTTGGCGCGTCGATGTTCGCGGGCTGGGGCAGTTCGTCGCGCCGCCTGCTGTTCGGGTCGTCGCCGCCGTACTCGTCGCCGTCCCGCTTATAGAGTTTGAGCTTCACCATGACGGGCTGATTCGTCGCGCGAAGCTGCGTCGTTTCGTCCGAACGCACCGTCGCGTCCAGCGCGATTTCCTCCATAACATAGCCCGCCGTCGCGCCGCGCTCGCGCACGATATATCTGCCCTTGCGCAAAGGCGGCGAAACCGCCGTGCCGTCCTTTCCCGTCGTCATGCCGGCGACCAGCGCATTGCCGTATTCGTCGTTTTCATAGATATCAAACGCCACGCCCTCGATGGGATTGCCGTTCAGCCTGTCCGTTTTGACCAGCCGAATCCAGCCCTTTGTCGGCTCGTTTTCCGCTTCTACGGTATAGGTCTGCATGTTCTCCCCGTCGATGGTCACATCCACGAAAAATGAGTGATCTATAAAATGCTCCGGCATCCTGGTTTCAGTCACGCGGTATGTGCCATATGTCAGCAGCGGCGAAATCGCTTTTCCTTCCGCGTCCGTCGTCATCACCGCTGCCGCTTCGCCATCCTGACTGCCGCCATGAGAGGGCAGACCGCTGATTCTGGTGATGGTAAACTCCGCGCCCGCCAGCGCTTCCTTCGTCAGCGCATCCCGCTTCACGATCCGGATTTTGCCGTTCACCCGGTCGTTTTCAAAACGAATATCGCTCGTCGCGCCCGGCGCCACCGTCACCGCCTGCGACGGGTTGACGGCAATCTTGTAGCCCGTCGGCGCGCCGACTTCCCGCACGATACAACTGCCAGCCGGGAGATTATCAAATTGCGCTGTGCCGTCCGCGCCCGTGGTCTGCGTCGCAAGCACCGTCCCCGCGCCGTTCATCAGCTCAAACGTCGCGCCCGAAAGCATTGCGCCATTGTCCGCACTGATTTTGCTCACGCGGACAGCCCCATACGGCTGTTCAAACTCGATGCGCACTTCCTTCAGTTTGGCAGGCAGGCCGTACTGCGGGATGATGACCTTCTGGATATCCGCGTTTGGAATACCGATTAAAAAAGCCGCTTCCTCGTCTTGCGAAGAAACGGACTGCGCGGCAATCGAGAAGGTGCTTTGAGTGGAAGTGACGGAAATCGTGTCACCGCTGTGCAGGTAGTAATATTCGCCGTCCGAACCGGCGCTGTTGCCGGTCAGATTGCCGACGCTGCGGCTGATGCGAATCAGATCCGCGTCCGTCGTCAAGGTCACCGTGCCGACGTAGCTGCCGTTCTGCATGCTCACCGATTTGCTGCTGATGCCGATCTCGCCCGTGATGCCCGCGCGCTCAATCGCGCAAGCCGCCAGCCAGCGCGCGTATTCCAGATAGTCGCCCGGCGCTTGACCGGATGCGCGGTAGAACTCATCCATCCGCCAGTAATCGCGCACATACCAATCGCCCTCAAGCTGCTTGACCACCTCACGGATGGCGAACTGCCCCGCGACGCGCGACCATACGTCGCTGTCCGCATAGCCGGTATCCACGATCATGTACGGATAGGTGTGCCGCAGCACCCAGCCGATGGCGTGCATGGTGCGGCTTCCGTAAATATCGCCGGAATACCCCGGCTTGACCGCGTACCCGTCCAGACCGACAACCTCAAACGGGCCGCTGGCGTTGTTCTTCGTGCCGGGGCTGTTCATGGTGTGTTCCAGACAATAGACCGTCTGCCCCTCCAGATAATGCGGCGTGGCGTAGATCGTGCCGTAGCCGTCGAGCTTGGCAATCTGCTTGTATTCGCTGTCGTGTCCGGAACTGCCGTAAAGGTTCTGCTGACCGGGATAGAACGTCTGCACGCCCGCGTTGTAATCCCGCAGGTTAAAATCCGAGGCCGCATAGAGCGCAGCCGGCGGATATGGGAAGGCATAATCCGTCACGTCATAATCCGCCGCGTCGGACGGCTGAGTTTCATCCGCCAGCACCCAGACCGTCGCCGTGTCCGTCCACGCCATCTCTCCGTTCGGTTCTTCCTCGCCATACAGATACCGAACCAGCAGCCACGTTCGCTCCTGCGCGTCCTGCCGAACCTGTTCCACATATACGTTGGCTTCATTCACGAAATTGCCGTCGTACAGCTCGCCGTCGTCCTCATCGCCCGCCGTTTCGTCGATATCCAGATAGACGCGCGTATTCGGCGTAACCCAAACAAAGTCGCCCTCCTGCACAGGCGGCAGTTCGCTCTCCTCCAAGGTCAGCGGCTCCTCCTCCGGGATAAAATCCGGCAAGTCCAGCATTGCTTCTTTCGTCAGGCTTTCTTCCTGCTCTGGAAGCGCATCGGCAGATTCGTCGTCTGCCGCGCTGTCCACCACATCTTCCTCCGGTTCGGGGATGTAGTCCGGCAGACCGTCCGCAAATTCTTCTGCCGATTCATCCAGCCCGCCATCCAGTGTTTCCTCGCTCGCATTAGCTTCTTCCTCCCACGCCGTTTCTTCCGCGTAAATGCCAAAAGGCAGCGCCGTCAGCGCCATGCCCAGCGCAAGCAGCCCTGCCCAAATTCTTTTTGTCATAGTCCTTCCTTTCAGCGCTCCACCGCCAGAATCACCAGCCGTCCTTCCTTGCCCGCATAGCTTCTGTCACAGGTAATCAGGGTCAGAATATGGTCGTCCGCGCCGACCTCCACGCCCGTATCATACAGGGATTCCGATTTTGCCCGATTGACAAACGCCATGAATGCCGCGTCCCCGGAAAACGTCGTTCTCGACGGTTCCCAATCGCCGGTCTTCATGTTCACGACCGCAAAAATCGTATATTCGCTGTGGCGGTACAGGCTGTCCAGTACAATGGTTTGGTTGTCCTCGTAAAAATCCGGGTTCTTGTACCGCATGAGCGACGTGAACATCTTCTCGCCGCTGCTGCGCAGGTGATGCCCGTAGATGGCGATGTTCCGCCCCGGCGCTGCATAATCCGCATCCGCCAACGAAAACAGCGTTCCGACCACGCTCGGCTTTCCGCTGAACGTATGGTTCAGATAATCATCGGGAGCATCCGTCTGCACGACAGGATAATCCACATTCGTCCCCGGAATCCGCAGCCACGCGATAAAGTCGGAATTTTGCGCCAGATATGCGGACAAGTCCACCGCGGACTGCGCCGCCCGTTCGCCGACTGCGTTTTCGGACTGCTGAACGGGCAATCCTTCTTCCGCCAGTGAAAGCGGCGGCACAACATGCTGATTCAGCGTTTCTTCTTCCACGGTTTCGCGCGCTTCCGCCTGCCGGTTCTGCTCCCGAAGCTGGTCATATTCACCTGCTTCCGCGCTCACCTCCGCATCCCATTGCAGCACAGGCAGGACAGCAGCGAGCATACCCCCGATAAGCAGCAGCGCCGCCAGAAGGGTAAGCGGAGAAAAGGGACATTTCCTTTGCCTTTTATTGCTTTTCATACACACTCCCTGATGCAAAATAAGGACAGCCTTTTTCAAGCTGTCCCGCAGTTATTCGCTTTTTCGCTTTCTTCTCAATAATGCAGATGATGTCTGTGCAATAATTTGAATTTCTCCTTATCAAATCACGATTTGTCAAATCAGGGTTTGATGATATGCGGATGGACACGAAAAAACAAAATGTTCTCATCCTCATCTGTCGGGCTGCCTGTTTCTACATTGGCTCAAGCAGCTTATGCAGAAGATACCTCATTCCATCCGCTCCTTTACAGCACCGCCATAAAGCGCTGTTTGCTGACGTAGCTCTGCATGAAATCATCGTCTGCGGAGAACAGGAAGCAGCGTCCGTCCTCCAATCTCGTCACGGCGTTGAGCATGAAATCATCCTCGTCGCCGCCCGGAACGCCGAAGAAGCGGACTTCCACAGGTTCTTCCCCGAAGAACAGCGTCGTGTTCTCGTAGGCTTCGCTGTACAGCCCGCTCAACTCATGCAGCAGTTGGACGCGCTCATATTCCGGCGCATTGTACTGCTCAATCAGGCGCTGACGCATACAGTTTTCCAGCAGATCGCCGAAAGCCATCGTCCCCGCCATACCGTTTGCCGTTTTCAGTTCACAGACGTAGTTAAAATTCATATCGCTTTTCCTCCGTTATTTTGGTCGTTTTAAGCCAGCCCCCTGTACCGCATATCCGCCTCAAAGATGTTTTCCGTCGTCGTCGGTGCTTGGAACAGGCTGGTCAGCAGGTAGCTGCGGATGTTCCGAATCTCCCTGTTTGACCGTTTCATGCTCCATAGCAGCGTGTCAATGTGGCTTGAAGTCAGCTCATGAAAACGCCTCTTGACCACCTCCACGCTGTACGGAACGCCGCTGATGCGCATCATTCCGCCGGGCATGCAGCAGATCTCGGTCATCAGCTCGACGATTTCGCTGACGACGCTGCCGTTTTTCGTCCCCTCGTAGGCTTCAAAGCAAATCTGCTTTTCAACCTCCGAGCGAATCCTGTTCCATGTCTGCACGTCTACACAGTTTCCCATCCCGTCATATCCATCCGCTTCGTAGACTTGAACGTGCGATGGATATGGATTGGATTTATGGGTATTGGGTGAATACGTTTTGGATATATGGGTATTTGATTGTACCGAGTTTCCCGCATCCGGCTTTTCCGTATGCGGTTGCTCCGCTTCCGATGTTTCCATCTCCAGTTCTTCCGTGCCTGACTGTCCGTCATCCGATCCTTCCGACGGTTCTTCCATTTGCCGAACGGGTTCTTCGTAAAAGTTATACTCGGTATCACTCATACGCCCATCTATACCGCGCACACGCTTGCGCACCAGATATCCACCCTTTTCCAGCTCCTTGAGCGCCGTCCCGATGCTCTCCGCTCCTTCCTTGCAAATGGCTGACAATCCCCGAATCGTGAAATTCCAGTCCTCCGGCAATGCCAGAATCAGAGTCAACAATCCCTTCGCCTTGAGGGACAGATTCTTATCTCTCAAATGATAATTGCTGATGGTCGTGTAATCCTTGACTTTCTCTACGCGAAATATGCCCACATAGAAAACCTCCGTTCCGTTTGTAAATTCAAAAAGCGCGTGTCCAGCGACAAACGCCGTTTTGTCAGGCCATGTTCATTGCCCATTCAGAAATCCTTCGTCGTCCAGTTCGTCTTGATCGACGATTCCTCCAAGCGCAGGCTCGTCAAACATGCTGATCTGATTTCCTTTGTTCAGATGTTTTAAGCCAGTCCACCACAGCAATACGCTTTCTCCGCTGTCCCATTCGGGAATCACCTTTTTCCCTGACATTCTCCGCGCTTGAAGCATCCGTTCAAACGCATCCGCGTAAAACTTCCGAAACTGCGGAAACAGTTTCAAATCCCGCTGCATCCCTGCCGATCCGCCAAGCGGACAACAGACGCATCCAAGGCGCTTCATCCCACAGTCATACAACTTGCAATATGGAATACGGTATCTCCGCAAAAAAGACCATACGTCGCTATCCTCCCAGTCAACGATGGGATTCACCACGATTTTCCCCTGACGGACACAATGTTCCACTGTCTTTCGATTCTCCACGTTATCCGAATTGAGGATAATTCCATACTTACCCTTTTTGTAATCTGCGTTGAAATCGTCCGCAGTAACATGCGCTTTGTCGCCGTCAATATTGACAAGTCCTCGTTTTTTTCTTCGTCTTGCACTCTCCGCCCATCTCACACCCGTAACCACAATCCGTCCCATTCCCTGCGTTTCTTTAAGCGTTGCGCAACAGTATCTCTGGATTCTCGTCGGCGGAAATTGGTTTTTGACAATCAGTTCCCTCATGGTCATCTGTGGACGCACCAGTTCCGTTTCGGGATGGGCTTCTCGAACAAATTTTACGAGTTCGGGTGGATCGACAGTCGTTATGTTGTAATGCGAATCAAAGCGAACACCCGCCATTTTGCACAGTGCCAGCACACAGGCGGAATCCTTGCCGCCGCTGTCCGCGACGTAGTAACCCTCGCTGGGTTCAAAAGCCTTTAAGCGCTCCTGCGCAATTTTCACCTTGTCTCTGACCGTGCCGAAAAGGTCTTTTTCAATCAGTATCTTCTGTCGCCCTCTTTCTTGTACTGCTTCCAAGCATCCTTTTATCGTTCCTGATTTTTCTGCCGCTGTTTCTGCCACACATCCAGCAGCCTGATGATGGTCTGCTCCATCTGCTTGGGCGTATAAGACTTCGGAAAGTATTTGTGCAGCGTATCGCTTCTGAGCGTCACCTTATCCATGTCGCTCTTTTTCTCCTCGCTCATAATGGCAGACATCGCTTCCTCCGTCAGCCGCCCTTCCTGACTGAATTTCTTGAGTCGCTGCGCCTGCGAAAGCGATGGTGTAGTCTGTTCCGCATCCATCGCTTCCAGCAGCATCCGCTGTTCATCCCGCTTCAAATAGGACACCTCCACAGCGGGATTAAACGCCAGCTTGCGCTCATCCACCATATCCAGCAATTCTGGAATCAGCTCGGTTAAACGGATATATCGCTGAACCTGTTTATAGCTTTCACCCGTTCCATCAGCAACAATCTCTGTACTCCGCTTTCCTTGAAAATCTGGGACAACTTGTCCCACTTTTTTCGGTCGTCCTTTTACCCGTTCAATAGCTTCCAGTTTCATTCGATAAGCAAATGCCCGCTCACTGGGCAAAAGCTCCTCGCGCTGGATATTGGAATCGACCATCACCAGCACGGCGGCATCATCGTCCAAATCCCGAATGATGACCGGCATAGTTTGAAGCCCCGCCATTTCACAGCCGCGCTTACGCCTATGCCCCGATATCAGCTCATAGCCGCCTTCCGGATCGGGTCGCGCAATCGCGGGAACCAGCACGCCGTATTCACGGATGCTGTCCACCGTATCGAGCATCCGCTGATCGTCGCGCACCTTAAACGGATGATTTCTAAACGGCTTGAGCTGGTCAAGCGGAATCTCCTGCACCCGCTCGCGCTGTGCATCCGCCCGATTTTCCTCGGTCTGAAAGATATCATCGACCGATTTCAGCACGATGTTCTTCGCGCTGCTTTTCAAGCGCCAGCACCTCCTTCGTCAACTGCCGATAGGCTTCCGCGACCTTGCTTCTGGGCGCATAGGCAAAGATGCTCTTTCCCTCGGCACTGGTTTCCGCCGCCCGCACAGAGCGCGGAATCTCCGTTCCAAAGATGTTGATTTTCCCGCCGTATGCCTTCCGAATCATCTCGCTGATTTCGCGCTCGTAGACCGTTCGCCCGTCCATCAGGGTCATCAGAATCCCCTCGATTTTCAGGCCGGGATTGATTCCGCGCCTGACCTGATGAACGCTTTCCAGCAGCTTCTCGATGCCCTTTGTCGGCAAATGCTGAGGTATAGTCGGCACAACAATCCCATCCGTTGCCGCCAGCGCGTTGATGGTCATCATCCCCAGCGACGGCGCGCAATCTATGAGAATGTAGTCGTACTCATGTTTGTAAGGCTCAAGCACCTGTTTGAGTATTATTTCGTGGCTCGTGACGTTGATCAATGACATCTCCATACCTGCCAGCTCGATGTTGGCAGGCAGGAGATCCACCCCTTCCTCGTGATGAAGCAACCCTTCTCCATGGGTGACAGGTCTATCCTGTATGGCTTTTATCATAAGATCATACAGCGTAATCGGCAGCTCGTCCGGCTCCCAGCCAAGGCTTAGGGTCAGGCTTCCCTGTGCGTCTGCATCGACAAGCAGCACCTTCCTGCCCGCCTGCGCTAGCCCTATGCCCAGGTTGGCGCAAGTCGTCGTTTTGGCTGTGCCGCCCTTCTGGTTGGCAAGACTGATAACGTGCGCAT
>OLFX01003145.1_pt1 | contig 11507 bp, 17 predicted proteins | sample 1605091 | NCBI WGS metagenome assembly OLFX01 (sample SAMEA3888906, study PRJEB22519) | human gut metagenome | biome: human gut; feature: human-associated habitat; material: faeces | place: Denmark | collected 2012
CTATGAAACAACAGGCGGTTATCTCAAAGTGCTTGATGAATCTGAATGTGGTCAGATATGGTGGGGCAGCTTGTCAGACCGTCAGAAGAATATTATCAAGGCAATACCAAACTTTGATGCTGAAATCTTCTTCCAGTGTACGGGTATCAGGGTAGATGAATGATCTGCATTTCATGCCCCACCAAGAAGAAGCATTGAACAGAACTGAACAGTTCAACCGTTGTGCGTATTATCTTGATATGGGACTGGGTAAAACCTTTGTAGGTGCTGAAAAAATGTATTTGCTGAATAATTCGGTGAACTTGGTCATCTGTCAGAAGTCAAAGATAGATGACTGGGTGCAGCACTTTAAAGATTATTACCAAAGTGACAGGGTGATGAACTTGACCAAGAAAAGTGAAGCAATCAATTTCAGGACACTGGTTGACACCAAGGAATTATACAAAACGGTTATTCAGATTGTTGGTGTCATCAATTATGAAACAGCGTTCAGGCGTGATTGGTTACTGAAATTACAGGGGTTTACCCTGATGCTTGATGAATCAAGCCTTATTACCAATGAAACCGCCAAGCGGTCAAAATTCATTCTGAAAATGAAACCTGAAAGCGTGATTTTGTTATCAGGAACACCGACAGCCGGGAAATATGAAAGGCTGTGGTCACAGGTGCAGTTGTTGGGGTGGAACATTACAAAGAAAGCCTTTTACAACAGTTATGTTGTGACAGAATGGATTGAGAACGGGGACGGGTTCAAGCGTGAGGTTATCACCGGGTATAAGCACACGGAACACTTGAAAAAGAAACTTGCAAGTTATGGCTGTATCTTTATGAAAACAAGTGAAGTTCTTGAACTTCCTGAACAGACTGAACAGAAAATATTCTTTAAGTCCACACAGGCGTACAAGTATTTTACCAAGAACAGTTACCTGTTGTTTGATACGCTGAATTACTGCAAGTTTGATGATTCAGACAGTGAGAATGAAAACCAGTGTATTGAACTGGTCGGTGATAACAGCATGACAAAAATGTTATATGCCCGGCAGTTATGCGGGCAATACCACAAAGAAAAATTGCAAGGCTTGCGGGACTTGGTTGAATCAACAGAAGATAGACTGATTGTGTTTTACAACTTCACCGCTGAACTGGATGCAATGCAACGGGTGCTGAATGATCTGAACAGACCTTATTCCGTTGTAAACGGTCAGAAGAAAGACCTGACAGCATACGAAAATGCAGATGATTCAATCACATTCATTCAGTATCAGGCGGGTGCAATGGGGGGTAACTATCAGAAAGCAAACAAAATCATATATTACACACTGCCACTTGGCAAAGGGTCATGTGATTTGTGGGAGCAGTCAAAGAAGCGTATTCACCGCATAGGACAAGCCAAACCGTGCTTTTACTATTACTTACTGGTGAAAGGTACGGTTGAAGAAAAGAATCTTGCAGCATTAAAAGAAGGGAAGGAATTGACAGATGAACTTTTCAAAGATACTTAACTGGATATTTGGAATCATGGCGTTCATTGGTGTGTTCCTGATTATTGGTGCAGTTGGTGCATCTGATTATGCGGTTGAAATGGGAATATATGAACCACTTACCGCACACCTGAAAGAATATATCATTGGTGCGATTCTGATGATTCCCGGAATCATTTATTTGAAAATCACGGAAAGGGGTGATGAAACATGAACTATTCAAAGAACCTTAGAAAGTCCGCAATGGCAAAGCGGGTCTTGATCTTGCTTGGTGTTGCCTTTTGTGTTGGGTTAGCTATTGGGGGTGTGTCTGTATATGCCCTGAAAACTCATATAACCGCCAAGGACAAAGATAAATCAATAGAACGCACACTTGAACGGGATAATATAGAAACCCTTGTATATGGGGCGTATGATGACAGAACATTCACACAGGAAAATTCCCTTGACTGGGGTGCGGGTGATTTAGATTTCACACCGCTTGACTGCAAGATGCCGGAAGAACAACAGGAATTTACATATTACCTTTGTACCGGGTACAACATTGATTTTACCCTTGTTATGGCACTGATTCAGAATGAAAGTAGTTTTGACCCGGCGGTCATCAGCAAAACCAATGATTACGGTTATATGCAGATCAATCAGATCAATCATCAGTGGTTGACAGATACCCTTGGTGTTACGGATTTTACAGACCCGTATCAGAACATCAGGGCGGGCGTGTTCGTACTTAGAAAACTGTTTGAACGGTATCAAGATACCAATATGGTCTTGATGGCGTACAACATGGGTGAAGATGGTGCTGCCCGGTTGTGGGAAAAGGGCATCTATTCAACAGATTATACAGAAAAAATACTGAACTATCAGACACAGTTCAATGAACAGTTGGAAGGGAGTGAATAAGAAGTGAGTGCATACCGTGAAGAAAAACCATTGACAGAAGATGACAGATTTACTTTTGAAGATTCACAGATTTTGAAAGAATTGCGTGAGTCTGACCGATTGACAGAAAGGGAAAAACTGGCAGTTCAGAGATTATATAGAACATATCAGTACATGGTGGATTGATGGCAGCAGAAAAGAATTTTGAAAATAAGGTCAAAGCGTTCCTGAAGGACACCGGGGCGTGGCTGCTGAAATACTGGGGCGGTGCTGCTTATACAAAAAGTGGTATTCCTGACCTGTTGGTTTGTTCAGACGGGTGTTTCCTTGGCATTGAAGTCAAAGCACCAAACGGTGAACCGTCACTATTGCAGTTGGTCAACCTCAAAAAAATCAGAGAATCAGGCGGGTATGGAATTTTGTTGTACCCCAAGGATTTTGAACAGTTCAAAATGTTCATTGCAAAAAAATCAGAACTTAACGCTTGGTATCTTTCCAACATTGAAGATCAGAAGCGTTGGGAAATAAAATTATCAAAATAAGGAGTGAAAGAGCATGGCAGCAAAAAAGAAAGCAGATGCAGCGGTTGAGAATACCGCAGAAGTAACACAGGAAACAACTGAACAGGTTCAGGACACAGTTGAACAGATGACAGAGGACAACAAGAAGGAACTTGACAACAAGAAGTTTGTGGTTGACCACTTACTTTCAACTAAGCGTGAAGGAATGGAAGATCTGATTGATTACATGGAACAGATCGGATTCTTTGAAGCACCTTGCAGTGGTGGAAATCATCTTGCTTGTCAGTTCGGACTTGTTCACCACAGCAGAAATGTAATGATGGCAGCAGAAAACATTGGTTATGCACTTCTTGGTAAAGTTAAGTATGAAGAAATTCGTGATTCAGTCATCATTGCAGCAGCATTACATGATCTTGGTAAGTGTGGGGACTTTGGCAAGCAGATGTATGTGCCTAACATCCTGAAATCAGGTAAGGCATCAGAAGCTAAACCGTTTAAGCGTAACCCGGCACTTCTTCCCCTTGACCACGCAACCCGCAGCATCAAGTTAGCAACCCTTTTCATTGACCTGACGGAAGAAGAAGAATTTGCTATCAGATACCATGATGGTCTGTATGAATCAGCAAACTATGGTGTCAAAGGCAACGAAACAGCACTGTACTTGATTCTGCATTATGCTGATTTATGGTCAAGCCGTATCACAGAAGGTAGCACTGATGAAAGTGGTGATGAATAATGGAAGATATTTCAAAGGCAATAGAACTTGCGGTTACAGCCTTCAAAGAAAAATTTGGTGAAGATGCCAAACTTGAAGAAGGTGATGAAGTTGTCTTTCAGTTGAATAATTGTGTGTTAATTATCAGCATTGAAGATAACACAATGAAGCAGAAATTCATTGGCGGTCAACCTATTAAGATTGACCATACTTTGAAAATTTATGAAAGTGAGGAATAAAACAATGGTAAATGAAAGACAGGGAAAGGTTTACAATCCCCGCCCGGTATATAACAGAAAGTTATTACGTTCAGTAATTCGTGCGGGAGTTCAGAAACAGTTTGGTCAGCATCATGTTTCTGCTAACATGGCGGGAAACTTTGAAAAAATCAGAAAGGAACAGGTGAAATAATATGGCACAGATGCTTTTGATTATGGGTGAATCAGGTACAGGAAAAAGTACCAGTATGAGAAATTGCGATCCGGCAACAACTGCCGTTGTGAACCCGGTTGGTAAGCCGTTACCGTTCAAGGGTAAGTTCACAATGCTGAACAGTGAGGTTGAATCACGTAAAATCTGCAAGTTTATGAAGGAACAGGCAGCAGCCGGGAAGAAGTTACTGGTGGTTGATGACTTCCAGTATATTCTTTCAGTCCCTTACATGAACCGTATCAAAGAAAACGGTTGGGACAAGTGGAATGATTTTGGTGCAAACTACTTTGAAATCATTGAGGTATGCAAGGAACTTCCTGATGATGTGGTAGTTGCTTATATGACCCACACAGAAACACTTGAAAATGGTGTTACTACTATTAAGCTGATCGGAAAGTTACTTCGTGAGAAGATCACCATTGAAGGACTTTTCACCATTGTACTTAGAACAGGCGTGAATGAAGGAAAATATTATTTTTACACACAGAACAGTGGCAAGGACACAGTGAAGTCACCTATGGGAATGTTCCCGGCATACGCCATTGACAATGATCTGAATTATGTAGCCGATAAAATCCGCAACTTCTATGAAGTCGGTGAGTATAAGACAGATGCAGAAATGGGTCAGGCTGATGCACAGGCTGCATCCGATCTTGAAAAGCCGGATGCAAACGGCAGACGGGCAAGGGGTGGAAAAAAGACCACAACAGAGGATGCAGCACCAAAGACAGGCAGAACCGCCCGCAAGACACATGATGAAGTGGTAGCTGAAAATAATCAGAAAATGGCTGATTATATGGCAGAGCGTGACAAGGCTGTTGATGCGGTTGCTGATGGGCGTGAAGAAATCCCGTTTGATGAAGCGTGTGCAGCAGCGGATTCTGTACCGCAGCCGGAACTTGAAACACCGCCAAGAAGAACCCGCAAGGAAAGAAAGTCTGCTGAACAGTCTGAACCTGTTCAGGACGGTACAACAAACACTGATTCTGAATCTGTCACACTGGATGCAGACACATACTTCTATGTTCCGGCTGATGATAATTATGTGATGAAGCACAAAGGTGACACGGTTGACCTGATTGTTGACGGTGTTGAGGTTATGAAGGTCATCAGCAAGGAAGAATTTGGTGAAGGTGTGAAGCGTTTAGCACAGGCAGACAACCCTAAGCCGGAAAACCCTATTGACGGGGCAATGAACCCGCCGGAGAAGGGCAGACGCACAAGAAGAAGTGCAGCACAGGCACAGCCTGATAATGCAGATGCAGCAGCGGATGAAACCTCGGCAGTAGATGAACAGCCGACTGGCAGAACCCGCAGAGTAAGAAAAACACGCTAAGAAAGTGAGGTAAAAGAACATGAACAATCCTTTTGGTTTACCTGATGAACTGTTTGGTGCAATCCTTGCATCAGCAATCACGGAAGGAATGAACACGGCAAACAGCCGTTCAATGAAGAACCCGCACCCGGTAGCACCTAACAGGATGTACCGCCGGAAGATGGTGCAACTGCTGCAAAGAAAATCTATGATTCCTATGTAAAAGCCGGGTTCAATGAGGTTCAGGCGTTTGAGTTGTTAAAGTTAGTATTAAGCAAATAAGAAAGGTTAAAAGGTGAAAAATTATGGCTATTGATTTCAGTGCATTTGATGAAAAGGTTGATTTACAGGAATTACAGAATGAGGTGCAGAACGCACCTGATAATGATTTTGCTGATGTGCCGGATGGTACATATATCATTGGTATTGAGAAGATGGAAATTAAGTTGACCAAGGCACAGGATAAGTTGATGTTTGCAGTTCAGGCAAAGATCAAGGAAGGTGAACAGGCAAACCGCATGATCTTCTTCAACCGTGTTATTTCCGGCAACAGTTCCGCAAAGTGGACGGACGGACAGGCAATCAAGTCTGTATGCACTTGGGTGAACAAGCTGATTGCAGAAGATGACACACCTGTTGAGTTCGTAAACTATGCAGATTTTGCAGATCAGATTCTTGATGTGTTCCAGTCTATTCAGGGTGCGATTGAAGTTGAGGTTGATTATAAGGCAGATGCTTTCAACCCTATCACAATCAAGGAAGTTTTTGACTGTTAAAAAATTTTGCTTGCGTGTGGATTGACAATCCACAATAATGTTATCAGGCGGTGGCGGGGTCACACCTTCCACCGCTATTTTCAGAAAGGGGTGAATGTAGTGATATTTTATGACTTTGAGGTTTTCAAGGAAGATTGGCTTGCCGTTTTCATTGATGTGACCAAGAAAAAAGAATATGTGATAATCAATAACCCTGATGAATTAAAAGCCTTATATGAAGCTAATAGCAAGGATATATGGGTAGGTTATAACAACCGCCACTATGACCAGTACATTATGAAAGGTATTCTGTTGGGAATGAATCCCAAAAGAATCAATGACTGGATAATTGTTGAAAAAAAGGAAGGGTGGCAATTTTCATCAGCGTTCAACAAAGTTCCAATGATTAACTATGATGTTATGCCGAACCCCCCGGTTGGTTTGAAAACACTGGAAGGTTTTCTTGGCAGCAATATCAAGGAAACGGATGTTGATTTTAGAATAAACAGGAAATTGACCAAGGAAGAAATTGAAATGACGGTTTTTTACTGTCGGCATGATGTGGAAGAAACCATCAAAGTATTCCTTGAAAAAATAGATGAATTTAATGCAATGCACGGTATCATTCAGGCTTTCCCGGACATTGTGAACCTGTCTGATATAGGGGACAGTGAAGCAAGAATCACCGCAAAGGTGCTTGGGTGTTCCCGCAGATCATTTGAAGATGAATTTGATTTCTACTTCTTGCCGTGCTTGCAACTGAAAAAATATAAATATGTTCAGGACTGGTTTGAACAGAAAAGACAGGAAGCCTTGTCAATGGACTTGGCACACATGGATAAATACTCAAAACGTACATGGTACAAAGAACAGGGTCTTGAAACCGTGGTTGCGGGTATTCCTCATTCATTCGGTTTTGGCGGTGTTCATGGGGCAACAGCCACACCAATTCATAAGACCGGGCAACTGCTGCACGTTGATGTAAACAATTACTACCCGTCAATGCTGATTGCTTGGGGACTGGTTACAAGGGCAGCAACCAATGACAACTACCCGTTGGTGTATAACACACGAAAAGCCATGAAGGAAAAACAGATTGCTGCAAAAAACGCCGGAAACAAGAAAGAAGTCAAGCGGTGGAAGAAAGCACAGTTGCCATATAAGAAGATGCTGAACGCCTTGTCAGGTGCAATGAAGGACGAAACCAATGCAGCGTATGACCCAAGAAATAATAACTGTATGTGTATCAATGGTCAGTTGATGTTGCTTGACCTGATTGAACACCTTGAAGTTGTACCTGGATTTGAACTGATTCAGTCCAACACGGACGGTCTTATTATTTGGATTCCTGACACAGATGAAGCCTTTGAAATGGTGGATGATATTTGTTGGGAGTGGGAACAGCGTTGTTCCACAGATCAGTGTTCAATTCTTCTTGAACTGGATAACATCAGTGAAATCTATCAGAAGGATGTGAACAATTACCTTTGGGTTGGTATTGACGGTGGGGTTGAAAGAATCGGTGCTTATGTGAAGGAACTTTCAGCGGTTGACAATGATCTGCCAATCCTGAATAAAGCACTGGTTGACTACATGGTCAAGAAAACCCCGGTTGAACAGACCATCAATCAGTGTGATGACCTGATTATGTTTCAGAAGATTGTCAAGTTATCAGACAAGTATGATTGGGTAGAACATGAGCATTGCACCCCGCTTGTCAGTCATATAGGCAAAAGAACAATCAAGACGGTATATGAATACCCTGACAAGGACAAATACACATATAAGTCATACAGGGTGTTTGCATCTAACGATCAGAAGGACGGAAGATTGCTGAAACGTAAACAGGTGAAAGCAAAGGGTGAAAAATTTGGTAATACACCTGACCACTGTTTCATTTTCAATGATTCAGTTGTTGGGGTAAAAACACCACCTGAACTTGATAGGCAGTGGTACATAGATTTAGCAAAGAAACGCTTGAAACAATTTGGTGTTGTAGCGTAACACCGGGAAGGAAGGTTTTTATGGATTTAGAAATCAGATATGAAAATGGTTCAATGACTGTTCATCTTGAAGAATTTTTGAATATCCGCAGCATTACCAAAGTCAGGAAACTGCTGAAACTTATCAGAAGCAGTTTCAACCCGGAATGTGAACAGCAGATTAAAGAATTTGTTCAGGAACAGACTGAACAGTTTGAACAGGTTCAGAAGGAACACAGTATTTACATTGAAGGGTACACGCAAAAGGTCAAGTATGCAGAACAGCAGATCAGGCAGACAAAGCACTGTATTTCACAGATTCAGACGGGTGTTAAAAATTCGCAGCTTCTCCGGGATTCACACAGGAAGAACACAAAAGTTTGGAAGGATCGCAATGCTGATGTAAAAAAGTACAGGGAACGCCTGAAAGAACCAAGAAACACATTGAAGGAACAGAAGAAAGAACTGAAAGAGTTGAAATTTTTGTTGCGATCAAGGCAGCAGTCTTTTGACCGTAACATCAGGAATAAGGATTTTTATAAAAAGGTGTTAGAAAACATCACATAAGGTAGGTGATAAAAGATGCTTTACAAAGGTTATGTTGAAACCAAAGGCAAGGCAAGCATTGAAAAACTGAAAAACAGAACCACATGGAAAACCTATGATGAAGTGAAAAACCTGAACGGGTTCGGCGGGGTTTTGGCTGATGACACCATCCTTATTGACATTGATGATTCTGACCAATCTGAAATTCTGATGAACATTGTGGAAGAACTGCAACTTGACTGTAAAGTCCTTTGTACCAGTAGGGGAAAACACTTTCTTTTCAAGAATCATACTATTGCAAGGAACAGGACACACGTTCAGTTGGCGGTTGGTCTTACTGCTGATATAAAAGTCGGCAGTAAGTTATCCTATGAGGTTATCAAGATTGACGGTGAAGAAAGGTTTTGTGAATGGGACATTGAAGAAGGTGGAAAGTATCAGGAAGTTCCCAAGTGGTTGTTCCCGGTCAAGGCAACCGCAGACTTTGTTGATATGGATGCCGGGGACGGAAGGAATCAGGCACTTTTCAATTACATCCTGACCCTGACTGCAAATGATTTCACGGTTGAAGAAACCCGTGAGTGCATCCGCATCCTGAACAAATTTGTACTGAAACAACCGCTGTCAGATGATGAACTGGAAGTGATCTTGCGTGATGATGCTTTTCAGAAACCTGTTTTTTTCCTTGGCAGCACATTCCTGTTTGACAAGTTTGCAGTGTTTATGAAGAACACGGCACACGTTATCAAAATCAACGGACAGTTACACATATACAAAGATGGTGTGTATTCCAATGGGTACAAAGAAATTGAATCAAACATGATTCAGCACATCCCAAACCTGAAAAAGATGCAACGCCGGGAAGTTCTTGACTACATGGAACTGATCGTTGATGAAAAAGAACAGTCAGATGCAAACCTGATTGCTTTCAACAACGGTGTATATGACCTTGTGACCGGGGAATTGAAACCATTCAGCACGGACATTGTTATTACTAACAAGATTCCTTGGGACTACAAGCCGGATGCCTATTCTGAACTGGCAGATAGCACCCTGAACAAGTTAGCGTGTGGTGATGCAGCAATCAGGGCATTGTTGGAAGAATGTATTGGTTACTGCTTTTACAGAAGAAATGAGTTAGGCAAGGCGTTCATCCTGACAGGTGACAAGTCCAACGGTAAAAGTACATTTTTGGATTGTGTCAAAGCAATCCTTGGTGATCGAAACATTTCAGCACTTGACTTGAAAGAACTTGGGGACAGGTTCAATACTTCAATGATGTTCGGCAAACTGGCAAACATTGGTGATGATATTGGTGATGATTTCCTTCAAGGTTCACAGGTCAGCGTGTTCAAGAAAATAGTAACAGGTAACCGCATTAAGGCAGAGCGTAAAGGACAAGACCCATTTGAGTTCAACCCGTTCATCAAACTGTTATTCAGTGCAAATGATATTCCACGTATGAAGGACAAGACCGGGGCGGTACTTAGGCGTTTGGTTATCATTCCATTCAATGCCACGTTCAGCAAGGATTCACCTGACTATGACCCATTCATCAAGTACAAACTGATTCAACAGGAAAGCGTTGAATATTTCATCAGGCTTGGTGTGGAAGGTCTGAAAAGAATTATCATCAATGACGGATTCACCAAGTCAGACAAGGTTCAGAACCAGTTGACAGAGTATGAAGAAGAAAACAACCCTATCCTTGTATTTATCAATGACACCGGGGTTGACATGATAGAAAATGAACCAACCGCTGATGTATATAAACGGTATCAGGTTTTTTGTGCAGACAATGCAATGCAGCCAATGTCAAATATTGTATTCAGTAAGCAGATCAATAAAAGGCTTGGGTTCAGAGTAATTCAGAAAAAAGTGAACAATAAAAATTGTAAGATATTTGTTTCATAGCAGAAAGGAAGGTGATTTAATGTGTCAGAAAAACTGCAAATATTGGAACTTTTTGGTGGCATAGGGTCACCAAGGGTTGCCCTTAGAAACATAGGTGTTTCAGTAAAATCTATTGATTATGTGGAAATTGATGAAAAGGCTGTCAGGTCATACAATGCAATGTTTGAACAGGAATCAGCATATTCACCGCAGACAGTAGTGGGGTGGAATCTTCAACCTGATATTCTGATTCACGGGTCACCGTGTCAGGATTTCAGTATTGCGGGGCATCAGGGAAAAGCAACGGCAGCAGACGGAAGAATAAACAAAGGAAAAGGTGCTGATGAAGGTTCAGGGACAAGATCATCCCTGATGTGGGAAACGGTACATATTATTGAACAGATTGAATGTGAAGCAGCAGACAAACGTGCCTATGATCTGATTAAGGTTTTGAAGTACATCATCAAAGGTGCGGGGTTTGAACTGACTGAACGTGTTCAGGTAAAAGATACCAAGACGGGAAGGGTTTACAGATGAATGAAATATTTACAGGTACATTTGATAGGTGGAAATGGTTTCCACAAATGAAACCTTGGGAACTGGAAGTAATGAGTTCCAACAAAAAGGTTCAGAGAATGAAAGACAGGCAAGATAGAAAGGTGAGGTTAAGAAATTATGGAAAATAAGATTTTGGAATTATTGGAACAGAAGGGCAGCGTGTCAATGAATGATGATATTTTCCCATTGGTGGAAAAAGAATTTGAAGGTCAGGTGATTGGTGCAGAACTTTATGAACTTGCACACCAATACATATTACAGTTGTTGTATGGGGTGCATACTGCCGGGGTTGCCGTGATTGCTGTTCCTAAGTTTGCAGCGGGTCAGCAGTTTGGTCAGATGGTTGTTGCTGATGTGATTTATACAAAGGTGAATGATACACCGTATGATTTTATGCAGTAGTTGCGGTTGGTAACTGTTGGTAACG
>OLFX01003148.1_pt1 | contig 11495 bp, 5 predicted proteins | sample 1605091 | NCBI WGS metagenome assembly OLFX01 (sample SAMEA3888906, study PRJEB22519) | human gut metagenome | biome: human gut; feature: human-associated habitat; material: faeces | place: Denmark | collected 2012
TGGAGCGTGGCAAGAGTGGACGCAACTGGACTTAAGGCAGGAACCACGATAAATGGGAGCGGTCTTTTGACGGCTGACAGATATGAGCCGACCGGAACACTTGTGCTACAGGTAACCTGTACTTCCGTGGCGGATCCCGGAATGTCTGCATCCACAAAGGTATCGGTATTACCCTATACCAACATTGACGGAAAATATGATGCAACACTGATTGCCAAGAATCTGACCACATATGATTTTACCGAAGGAAGTACGGAAAAGATCGGTTATAAGGCATTGATTGAATGTCTGCCGTCCTGGGCGGATTACAGAAATGGTTATCCACAGATTGAGTGGAGTGTGGTAGATGATTATGCCAATAATTACAAAATAACCGGTTTGACAGATTCTGATGGTCGACAGTTCCAGGCAGAACTGGAATGTGGAAATATGACGGATACGGTAGTACGTGTACGTGCGGTGATAGCTTTATCAGTAGATATTAAGATTACCAGAGAAATCGATATTACAATCCCTCCCCTGAAGACGGTTGTAAACGCGAAGGAACCGTATATTTACTCCAGTCAGTTTGTATTAAACCGTAATGGAAAAATTAATTGCGAGATTCGAAATTATAAAGGGGAAGTAAATTGGAGATTTGCAGATATTCCCAGTGAGCTGAATAATGATTTCAAGGTATGGAACGGAATACAAAAATCATATCAGGTCGGTTTTGAAGTCTATGACGGAGCATATGATAATGTTCATCAGGAAGCCTATCTGACAACAGAAAATACGGGAGAATCTACAGAGGTAAGAGCACTTAGCTATATTTCCTGGGATACCGAATATCGTCTGAAGCTTCAGGCATGGAGCCTGGATGATTCCACATTAGTGGCCGAAACGGTAATACTGGTGCCGGTAGTGGATATCTTATTTGCCAATGATCAGCATGTGATTACGGTGCTGAGACCTACCTGGACGAATCGTTATGATCTGCATGCGTATGGTTTTGAGTCTGGAAGAGAGAAAGGACATAGAGCAGCAAAACTGGCAGGATATTTCCAGGGAGAACTGCCGTTGGATTCCAACACGAAATTTGCAGAAATTGATAATATGCATCTTCCTTTTTCGCAGGTACAGTTTGATATTGGCGCACATGAAGAAAATGATTATTTAATTATGACCATTTATGATGAACGATATCCGGATCATAAGAGAAATCTTTTACTGGAAGTAGAGAAGAATCCGGAGTGGTGGGAATGGAAGGATAATAAATGACCATGAATTGGAAACGCAATTCAAAAAAGTACATAGCAGGAATCCTCACCATAGCTTTGGCCGTCGGAGCCGGTCAGAGCTATGGCTCTATGGAGGTCAGTGCGCAGGAAAGAACCCTTCCGGGTATTGAAAAACTGGTACAGGATACGGTAGCTTCTTCTGACGGTACTTTCCATATTCTGGAGATCGTTCCGGCGAAGGAAAATGCCACGATCGGCTATCTGGCAGGCGGCGAGGAGCCGGTATCTGAGGGCAGAAAGCTTTCCGAGATGCCGTCAGCCACAGAGCGCCAGACAGCTATGGACAGTCTGGATGCTGCAAAGTTTCCGACGACAGGTCCGGTTACTTTTTCTGCCTACAGCGAAAGCACCGGAGCTTCCAGAACCGAGGACGTAAGAGGACGCTTTGTATTCCGACAGGACGGATCCGGCAGATACAATTACCAACAGATCGATGCGGTCTATCGTGAGATTGCCAATGGGGAGACGGTAGCAGCAGGAGAACGTTATAACCGATACAGTGCATTGGAGGCCGCCGGAGACAGTAACCGGGATGCCAAAAGCGTGACTCCAGTATTTTCCCATAGATCTACCGGAGGAAGCAACGGACTGGAGACTACGATTATCAATGGTTCAGACAGCGCCAGGGGATATGCGCAGGGCTTATATGCAATTTCGGAGACGGATCTGGCCGCTATTGATAAAACGAGTTTTCAGGCAAAAGATTATGTGGACAGGACAATCTATCAGAAGATAGGTACGGGTGAGACTGCCGTTTATACCTATCTCGGACAGATTGTATACGGTACCGATGCGGCACTGCCAGATGGATTAAAGACTACGTCCAGGGGGGTATCCGGAAATGATGCAGGTACTGTTGTGCAGGCACGCACGACATCCGGAGGAGATGCGATAGCAGCCTATTCTGCCGGAGATATTACCCAGAATCTCTACATCCTGGATCATGCACAGCCGGATAGCGCACAGCTTTTGGCAAAATGGGATGATGTTTCGAAGGCATATACATTTGAGACCATAGCCAGTGCCTATCTTGTGGATTTCACAGCAAATGATAACGGCGACTATTATGTATCTGCAATGACAGTAAGTGACAAAAACGGTGATTACCGTCTGATCGATACCTATCGTAAGGATGAGGCCGGCAGCTACACTATGGTGACACCGGGTTCCCTTCAGGTTACTTACAAGGGGGAAGCGGGCTTTGACACCGCCAACAGCTATGATTTTGTAGGGGATGACAGAGAGGATGCTACGGAGACTATTGCCTATAACGGCGGTTTCTACAACAAAGAATGGTTCAAGAAAAATGTCCTGAATCTGTCCGGTACCAGTCGTTATGAGAGTGGTACAGCCACCGGAGACGATATCGATACACTGAAGATCGAAGTGACAACACTTACCCTGCAGGAACTGGCTGATCTGGCAGATGCTTCCATTACAGCGGAGGATTCTTATTGTGGAATTGATCTGGCAGATGTGGATCTGTTCTATTTTTCCGGTCAGGGAAATTACGGGGCAGAGCCGTCCAATATGGTCTCTGCGGCAACCGTGATCGCAAAGCTGGCATTTGGCGTGGACGGCAGCGGGATCAGAACCGCTGCAGCCAGAGTGCCGGTGATCATGGATTATAATTTTTATGCCAAGAACAGCACCCAGAGCAATGAAGTGTTGACGAAACTGGCATTGACTCTGCTGCAGGTGTCGGATGACAATGTGGCAACCGCAATCGCAGGTCAGGGAGATTCCTATTGGGAAAATGTAAGTGTCGATACGCTGAAAAGCGCGGCAGAGGGAAATATCAGATCCTATGCGTCTGCAATGCAGGCGGCAAATGCGGATACCCTGACGTTGGATACCTTGAAGGAATACCTGAACGAAAATGTATACCTGAACAACGACAGTTCCAAAGCTTATGCGGCAGAGGATTATCTGACGGATCTGAAGTCAGATACGACAAGAGCATGGATCTACACGGATGTCCTGAAAGAGATCCGCTACGAGAATTTTCTGATCACACAGGAAAATGCCACGGCGGTCACTTTGAATGAAGAGATCAGCAAAGCTTCCATCACCAGATATATTATGAACTGGTATCTGCACAGAAGCCAGGTAAAGGACAGCCTTGCGATATTGGATCTGGAGCCCTGTTATGATTTCGGAACTGGAGCTTTATCTGCAGATTCCGTGAAAGGATTTCTGGGGCAGAGCAGTTACGGTGGAAGGATTTCCATTACCCAGATGGCTTCCGCAGAGTTCATTGGCAAGATAGAGGATCTCAACGATCGATATGATATGATCTATGTGGGTGCCCGCACCGGAACCATGAATGTGAAAAACAATCAGACCGTTTACAATGACAGTTCCATGAATGGGCTGATCTATACGCATATCGGGGATCTGTATGATTATAAGGATGAATCGGATGATAACAAGAACCGTCTGAAGGATGATTCCCTGAGTCACACTTCCAATCAGTACCGTGGCCCGGGAAACGATATGAACTCCACCAGAGAAAAGGAGTTCGAGCAGTATATTTCCGCCGGGTATCCGGTAGTATTTGCGAATGCACTTCTGACGGGAATTGACGGTAAGGTGAGTGCCAATACGGCAACAGTGGACGAAAGTTCCTATTTTTACCAGTTGATACAGTTTGCCTTGTCCACGGATGAAAGCGGCAATTACAAATACTGGCAGGAGAATGTATTTGCGGAGAGTCAGCTAGTACCCGGAGCAGCAGAAAAGGCGGCGGATGACAGCAAAGAGGCGCTGGCTGCCGCAAAGGCGGCAAAGGAAGCAAGAGAAGAGAGACAGAGAAACTTTGGCAACCATCTGAATCTGTCCAAACTGCAGATCGAATGGGTGAAAAATCTTGGGGAAGATTATATTCCTACAGAGCTGCATTACAACGGGGACGGTATCAACGATGCGTTCCTGAAGATGACGGACGGTAAGTTCTATCTGCAGTATATTTTTGCTCTGTCCAATGATGCGGCTGCCTCCCAGGTGAGCACGACGTATGATTGCAAGCTGTATATTGATAAGAACTCCGACGGTCGGTTTTCCGGTTCCGATGTGATCGGGCAGACACTTTCCTCCACGGAGGAGCTTTCCGGACTGAATCTGTATGTCAGATCCGGGCAGGAATGGAAGGAAGTGGCGAAGAATGACAGTGGCCATTACGAGCTGCGCACCGGATATACCTATAAGGTAGTCAGAGTGCTGCCGGATGATTATCAGGGAGTATTGCCCTGGAAGATGATCTTCTTTGATAATTCTGATGCACTGGTGAGAACCGCAGTGTCCGGTTATACGGCAGTGGACAGAGGTTCCAGAGTGGATATTCAGGTATTGCAGCTGATGTCCGACAGAAAAGCATCTAATGACAAGACACTGTGGGATCTGGAAAGTGACAGTGATGTAAAGTCACTGTTAAGCGGTATCCGGGAATTTAATGTATCTATTGATTCCGTGAAGACTTCAACTTTTATCAACGGATTGATTTCAGACGATCAGTTGAAAAAGCTTAAGACCGATGAACAGAAGTCTGAGGCTTATTACAATGCGGCATACAATACTTTCCAGCAGTACGATATGCTGATCCTGGGATTCGGAGACAACTATCAGTTCGGAAGCAAGGATCAGAGCCTGAAGAACATGGCAGTATCCGAAGCCATCCGTGATTATATCGAAGATGGTAAGAGTGTCCTGTTTACCCATGACAGCAGTTCTTATATCAACAGTAAGGCCGGTAGCGGTAAAGGCTGGTACTGGGGCTACGAGTTCAACAAGACCATGCGTGCGGCGGTAGGGCTGGATCGTTATGGTGCGTTGCTGGAATATTATGATGACCAGAGGAACAATTCCAGTTTATCCGATGCCCAGAGAAAGCGTTATGATGCTTATTACAATATTCTGGACACGCAGTACAATTACGATACGGCATGGAAGCCGGGAACGGACCGGAGCAGTGATCAGACGGTCGGAAATATCGAGGGCACGACCAAATATACGACAGTCCGGTATGTGCAGAATCGGATCAATGCGATCCTGCGGAAGGGAACGTCTTATACGAGTTTCTATTTTCCGATTTGCAATTCTCTGTTTTATCAGGGTATGGATAAGACGACGAACTCTCAGGGGCAGATCACGGTGTTGGGAGATTACAAGGAATTCGGAGACGGTGCCGGTCCTGATATGATCGTTACGCAGGTAAATCAGGGACAGATCACTAATTATCCTTATCAGATCACTACAGAAGAACAGCAGACTCTGACAGTGGCGGCAACACATTATCAGTGGCTGCAGCCGAACATGGAGCTGGATAAGGATGGAGACGGCAAAAATGATATTGTGGTATGGTATTGTCTGTCTGACCTGTCCGACAATGCCAAGACCAGAAAGACACAGACTGAGAGGAACAACGGACGGGGCAATGACAATGGTGTGAACCTGTATAATGTCAGCCCCAAAGATGTGGTAAATAACTATTATATTTACAGCATGGGCAATGTCACGTATTCCGGTGCGGGACATACGGAGCCTACAGGAATGGCGGAGAAGAAGCTGTTTGTGAACACCATGGTAGCAGCTTACAATGCCGGAACCAAGGCACCTTCCGTATTTTTCCGGGATGACAACGGCAACACCATTGACTCCGTATATATGATGTATGATGCTGCCAACAAGATGATCCTGGATCGCAGCAATAAGATTCAGGTGGATTTCAAGGCTACCGATTACAACATCCTGTCTTCGGCAACGGAGATCAGGGTAGAGTTCTTCAAGGAGTCCACGGATGCGGATGCTATGGAGATCGCATACGGCAAGGGCACATTGAAGGTGAAGCCTCTGACCGGACTTACAGTGACAAATTCTTCCAAAGCGGAAGTGGGAGCACATGTGATTGCCGGCGGAGACAATCACTTTACGGAAGGTGGAAAGGACTATTATGTCACAGGTACGTCGTATTATTCTGTGACCAGTGACGGTGTATACACGCTGGCATTCCCTGCATCGGAGATGGGCCTGTTCTCCGGCAGCGGAAAGATGACGCTTAACGATCAGGATGCCGCCACCATCTATATCCGCGCTACGACCGTTTACGACAACGGAGCCAAGCGGACCGAAGGCGCTGTTAAGAGCCTGACCGTCAGCGCAGCGGAACTGTTTGACCTGGATTAAAGAATTTGCACTCAAAACAGAAAAGACAAATTGCACAAAAAGCAGGGCTGTGGAAAATAACCAATTTCCGCAGCCTTGTTTTTGTGAGAGTTTTTGGGCGGGATTTTCTTGCAGAATCAATATATGTATGCTATAGTAATCACATCTTAAGAAAGTCTATATAGGCAATATTCTGAAAAAGTTTTAATGCGTAGATGCAGTCGGTGGCGGATCGCCGCGAATTCATGGATTGACAGAACAATCGGACAGGGAGGAAACTATTGGAAACAAACGATATTGTGACGAAAAATTTTGAAAGCTATGCGGATGTGGCGGCGGACATAATTAATGTTCTGTTACATGAAGGGAGAAGAAGGGTTAAAGATTATGAAATGTTGTCGGCGGCTACTGAGAGTCTTTACTTGGATAAAGAAAATGGATTGCGAAATCAATTGGAAGATGTAGCAAAGTACCATGTGGTAAATGGGGTGCCTAAGGTATTGTATTTATTTGCCAATCAGACAAAGGTGGATAAGGGCATGGTATTGCGCAAGGTCGGGTATGCAGGTGGAGAATACCGCAGACAATATGAAAAACAAAATCCGAGCCTATATCCTGTGATAGAAATAGTGTTATACTGGGGAAAGAGCAGGTGGAAAGGGGTATGCAGTTTGCACCGGTTATTTGATGAAGAAGGGGCGACTGCAGATATTATATGGAAGTATGTAGATGATGTACAACTTCATGTTTGGGAAATGCGTCATTTACCCAGAGAAATACGAGAGCTTTTTCAAAGTGATATGAGAATCATCGTGGATTATCTTGCAGAGGGAGATGGCTATCGGTCGGACCGGAAAGTGATTCATAAAGAAGCAACAGTTAAGATGCTACGGGTATTATCCGGAGATACAAATGTTGATGATACCGGAGATGCATTAAAAGAAATGGGAATCAAAGAGGAGGATGAGATCAGGGTGTGTGAATTATTTGATCAGTATACAAGAAAAGGGATTGCACAGGGGATTGCACAGGGAATTTCGCAGGGAGTTGCGCAAGGGATTATTATAATGTGCAAGGATTTTAATACCAGTTATGAAGAAACTTTACAAAAGGTGAGACTGAAACTGAATATCTCAGAGCAGGAAGCTGAGAAAGAAATGAAACTTTATTGGTAAATATGGAATAGAAACTTGACTTTTTCTATGTACTATGATAAATATATACTATACCTACTGGAACAGTAGGAAATATAAAGGGAATAATATAGTATACATAGACATAGGAGGAGAAAAAGATGGCATTTGCAGCAGAGACCATATGTGTCCAGGGAAGTAATGAGAGAAAGGATCCGTTCGGCGCCATCAGCATGCCCATTTATCAGAATGCGGCGTATGCGCATCCGGGACTGGGGAAGAGTACGGGATATGATTATTCCCGCTGCAGCAACCCCACCAGAGACGAAGTGCAGAAGACGGTTGCTCTGTTGGAACAGGGAACAGAGGCACTGGCATTTTCTACGGGAATGGCGGCAATCACTGCAATGATGGAAATCTTTTCTCCCGGAGATCATCTGATCGCTACCGATGATCTGTACGGCGGTACGTTGAGACTGTGGAACACGATCAGCCATAAGAACGGAATATCGGTAGATTGTGTGGATACTTCAAATGTGGGGACCGTGAAAGCGGCGTTGCGCCCGGAGACAAAAGCTATCTATCTGGAGACACCGTCCAATCCGATGATGAAAGTAGCGGATATTCAGGCAATTGCAGATCTTGCGCATGAGAATGGATGCCTGTTGATCGTGGATAACACATTTCTGTCTCCTTATTTCCAGAAGCCGTTGACATTAGGAGCTGATATCGTGGTACACAGTGGAACCAAATATCTGGAAGGACATAATGATACTTTGTCCGGTTTTCTGGTGGTGAAGGATAATGCTCTGTATGACCAGCTCTATAATATCTACAAGACTACAGGAGCCTGTCTGTCTGCGATTGACAGCTGGTTGTTACTCCGCGGTATCAAGACACTGGCAGTCCGCATGGAACAGCACCAGAAGAATGCTCTGGCCATCGCACACTGGCTGGAACAGAGACCGGAAGTGGAAGAAGTCTATTATATCGGACTGGATTCCAGACCGGATAAGGAGCTGATTGACAGACAGTGCAGCGGCTATGGAGGAATGATTTCTTTCCGATTGAATTCTGCGGAGAAAGCTGTTAAAATTTTGGAGAGCGTAAAGCTGATCCGTTTTGCAGAAAGTCTGGGAGGCGTGGAAAGTCTTCTGACTTATCCCATGAAGCAGACCCATGCAGATGTACCCGTAGAGGTCAGAGAAGCCCTTGGAGTGGACGAGAAGCTTCTGAGAATGTCCGTTGGTATTGAGAATATCGATGACCTGCTGGCAGACCTGGTGCAGGCTTTTGCCTGAGAGGGGTTGATTGGTATACATAGTAATTTAGCCAGTTCCGCGGAAAGTTTCACGGAAGTCCCACAACAGACGCAACGAGTCAGGACGTGCAGAAGGTCCTGGTAGAATAGGTACGATTGACAGAAAAATTTAACCTGCAACTTGGGGCCACAGGCAGAAAGCTTGCAGGTTGTCGAAAGGTAAGAGGATTCGTATGGCTACATACAACTTTGATAAAATTATAAATCGTAAGGGAACGAACTGCCTGAAGTACGACTATGCCGTGGAGAGAGGCAAGCCTGCGGATGTGCTGCCACTGTGGGTCGCAGACATGGACTTTACAGTATCGGAGGAGATTACGAAAAGCCTTCACGCGGCGGTAGATCATGGAATCTACGGATACACCCAGCCTAAGGATGCTTATTATAATGCCATAACCAATTGGATGGAAAAAAACCATAATTGGAAGACGAAGAGAGAGTGGATCATGAAGACCCCTGGTGTGGTATTTGCACTGGGTGCAGCGGTAAAAGCTTTCACAAAGCCGGGAGATGCGGTCTTGATCCAAAATCCGGTGTATTATCCCTTTACCAATATCATTAGGGACAATGACCGTAGGGTGATTGATAATACATTGTTATACGAAAAAAGGGTAACTGAAGGAAAGTCGCAGTACAGCATAGATTATGAAGACTTCGAGCGCAAGATCGTGCAGGAACATATAAAACTGTTTATTCTGTGCAACCCTCATAACCCGGTGGGAAGAGTATGGACCAGAGAGGAACTGCAGCAGCTGGGAGAGATCTGCCTGCGCCATCATGTGATCGTAGTCAGTGATGAAATTCACAATGATTTTGTATATCCCGGATTTGAGCATACGGTGTTTGCCAATGTGGATCCCCGTTTTGCGGAGTTCACCGTGACCTGCACCGCACCCAGTAAGACCTTCAATCTGGCAGGCTTACAGATTTCCAATATTTTTATCTCAAATGAGACATTGCGGGAAGCATTCCAGAAGGAAATCGACAAGACCGGATACGATGAGCCGAATGCGTTGGGAGCGGTAGCCTGCGAGGCTGCATATCGTGGCGGACAGGAGTGGCTGGATCAGTTGAGAGCTTATCTGCTTGAGAATCTGAACTTCCTGCGAGCATATCTGCAGGAGAAAATTCCACAGATTCATCTGGTAGAGCCGGAAGGTACTTATCTGGTATGGCTGGATTGCAGTGAACTTGGGATTTCCGGCAAGGAACTGGATCAGTTTATCGTAGAGAAAGCGGGACTCTGGCTGGATGGCGGAGCAATGTTCGGACCCAGTGGAGCAGACTTCCAGCGAGTGAATATTGCCTGCCCCAGAGCAACTCTAGAGCTTGCACTGGACAAGCTGAAGGCGGCAGTAGACAACCTGGGCTAGGTCCGACAGATTTGATGTGAGCAAAGAAAAATATCTGTGGACGCTTGTTCCGATAGGACAAAAATTATAGCGGTATAATATTAACAGACATATGGTATATTTTTACAATGTTGTCCATATACTGTAACATATCAGGCCATTCATGACTGATCACGGCAGCTTATGCTACGCTTGTGATCCCTGATGAAGGGCCTTTTCGATAGTATTGCCATAAGGAAAGGAGCACACAGTATATGCCAAGAGGACAGAGAAAATCCCTGGAGGAAAAGATCCAGGCAAAACAGGAGTTGATCAATGCGCTGAATATCCGCATTGAATCCGAGGAACGGGAACTGGAAGAATTATATGAGCAGAAGAGGCGCAAAGAACTGGAGGCAGTAAGTGACCTGATCGAGGATGCCGGCCTGGCACCGGAGGAAGTCTTGCAACAATACATTGAGAACCGCAGCGCAAATGCATCGTGAGATTGCAGGTGAAAGAGAGCTTGCTCACCTTAAAGAACCGGAGCTGTACCGCCCAAAAGTTAGAAACAGAATCAATCTAATGACTGGAGGTCGATACACGCCCGGTCTTTTTTTGTGCCCGTTTGGTTATCGCCAATCATGTAATTTATTAAGGCGAGTGTCTAAATTCTGAATCATAAAAAACTCCTTTCAAAATGGTTTGGTGTAAATAGGATAAAATACCAGAAAAAAATACAAAAAAGTCTAATTTTCAAGTGGAAAAAGGGATGATTGTATCAAAATAAAGAAAAAGGGTAAATCAGATACAAAAAAAGAAAAAATATGAGAAATTTTGTACTAAAATAGCCAGAAAACAGCTTTTAGCGAAAATGGAGATAAATGAACATTGTGGGACATGCAGATAAGCAATAGAGCGGGCACTTTTGAAGGCACAAGCATATCTGAGTGCATTATAGCATGACAGGGGAGATTTTGAAAAGATGTTTGTTTGGGAAAAGAGATCTGAATACAAAACACCCACGGCATGGAATTCCAATGGAATCCCTTGCCGCGGGCAGTGGTTTCAGACTATAAATGTTTTATTCCGCGCTTCCTTCGCCCTTCTTCAGATTCTTCTGGGCGGTGGAGAGCATGAGTTTGATTCGGTTGAGCTGGTTGACTTCGCTGGCACCGGGATCGTAGTCGATGGCTACGATGTTGGAGGAAGGATATGCCTTCCGCAGAGCCTTGATAACGCCCTTACCTACCACGTGGTTCGGCAGGGA
>OLFX01003154.1_pt1 | contig 11479 bp, 13 predicted proteins | sample 1605091 | NCBI WGS metagenome assembly OLFX01 (sample SAMEA3888906, study PRJEB22519) | human gut metagenome | biome: human gut; feature: human-associated habitat; material: faeces | place: Denmark | collected 2012
CAAAATAGTCAGGGGTAAGTCCAAGTGATACTGCAATATCACTTTGAACCTGTTCTGACGGTGTGGTCTTGTCATTCAGGTACATACTGATTGACCCCTTACTTTTCCCGGTCAATCCAACAACCTGTGCCTGATTGATTCCTAACTGCTGCATAGCTTGTTTCAACTTTTCGCTGAATTTCATGATTTATCACCTATCCTTTCTTTATTGTGGACTGACAATCCACATTTTAGGTAAAAAAAATCTCCATAACTTCATCATCTGTCAAATGAAGAAGTTCTTTCAAGATCATTACCTCACTTGCTTTGAACTCTGTTTCATTGTTGAGTTTTTTCAAAAACGCCTGATAAGAAACCCCAACCTGTTTAGCAACGTAAACCAATTTGAAACCACAAGCATCAATTTTTTCTCTTAATAAATTACCTTTAATCATCTTATTTTTCACCTTCCTTTTCATCATCAGGGAACGCATTATTGTTATACTGTTTCCTGATCGTTATTCTAACAACTCCTGATTCCAACTGTTCAAATGATGTTTCCTTGAACTTCTGCGGTTTGCCTTTTTTCAGGCTTTCTATGTACGCAAGGTATTCAAGTTTGGTTGGAAATTCAAGAATCTGTTCAATCCATGCTGCAACTATTTTCTTCACATAATCACCTTCTTTCTAACATGAACCACCGTCAGCACCATGAAATGCACCAACAGGATAATTCCAATCATTTGTGTATATGTCATCTGTGTTGAACTCACCAGTAAGTATTGAATGTATTGCTGCTTTATCCTTCCAACACACGCAAGACTGTGTATCACCGATAAATTCATCAAGATTCTTTTTGTTATCCAGTGTGAACCCAAGAACTTCTTCATCATGCCTTAGTGTAGCATAATCATCAGGGAAAAGTTCTTTTACTCCGGCAAATAACCGCGGTGTTGAAAATATACACATCATACAACTGCATCTGTTCCAACCTATCCTGTAACATGGGTGTGGGTTTATATGATGCCGTTTCAGCAGTTCCCACACATCCTTTTCAGAATAATCAATGCAGCACCGCCATTGATGAACGATTCTGTGTGCCTTGGCTTCTGCATTGGTGCGGTGTATTTCCATTTCATTGTACTTTGACCGTCCGGCAGATTCACCACGGCGTTCACCTGAAACAATCAAGATTTTCTTGTCACGTTTGGTTTCTTCAAGATTGGCTGTCACACTATCCTGAACCGCTGCTTTTAAGTTACCACTACACCAACGCCCTGAATGTGTACCACCTTTTGCGGGGAATTTATGTCTTTTACCACCCAGTTCTTCAAGTTCACCAATGCGGTCAAGATTACTGACAACCGTATCTGCAACACATATTTTCAGATATGCAGAACACCAACGCCGTGACAGATCACCAGTTTTTGCGGGGAACTTCATTCTATAACCATACTTTTTCAGAAGTTCTTCCATTTCCTCTGTTGCCTGTTCTTTCAGTTCTTTGCATTTCAGATAATTGCTTGAAAGTTTGCACTGCTTTACTTCACCAGTATCAGGGTCAATCCATTCAATGGGTTCTGATGCGCCTATCCGATACAATTCACCAAAGAAACCATTCACCCTGTATGAAACCCTTAACTTGATACCCTCTGCATCTGCAAGTGCTTTTACATAGTTTTGGGTACATTTCCAGTCCATACGCCTTGAAGGATGCCCGCCGTCAATATCGTGATGCCAAAACTCTATTCTTTCTTTTGGTACACCAAGTTCAAGAAGTTTTAGGTAACAAGCAACTGAATCCTTACCGCCGGAAATCAAAACAACTATCAGATCATATTCTTCAAGTGGTAAAAGTTCCGGCAAATAGATTTTCTTGAAATGCTCTGAATCAGTTCTACCGTCAACCCTTGGTTTCAATTTGATGCCCTTGCCATATATCGGTGCATCAGGAACACCTAATCTGACGGGCGTTTCCTTGGTGCAATCCGCATCTTTTATGAAATCAATCATTGCCTTTATCCTTTCTCAGTTCCTTCAAAAAGTTGTCTATTGTCAGCACACCTTAGTACAATCAGGGGTGTCTTTCCTTTATCAGATTTCACATTAAAATCTGAAAACCTGTTACACATTATTGAACTTTTTGAACGGTGCTGTTCAAACCGCCGGGGTTTCACATTAAAACCACCAAAACCTGTTGACCGACACACAATAGACAATTTTTTGAAAGAACTGAATCCTATTCCTTGGTTCTTTTCCCCGGAACTGCTGCAACAGTTCTTTTTGAAGTAGTCAGGAAGTCGGGGAACTTCCTGACCCTGAAACAAAGTGCTGTGTCATCTCGTGCGGTTGATTCTTCCACTTAACGGTTTCTTGTTTTAGGGGTAAAGTGCCGATTGGTTCAGCCTGTCCGCTTTCTTCAAATAGTGCGGTACACTGTGCTTTCTTGCCCTACCGTTCCTGTTTTCTTCAACTACTTTGACGGGTCATGTTTATTCTTCACACGCTCTATCTGCTATCCGGCAGCCTGACCACCATGTCACTTGCGTGTAGCCCTATCGCTTCACCCGTGTCCTTCCTACTTGCTTTGTTTCTTGTGGATTGTCCGTCCACATTTCATACTATAAACCTATGTGGATTGAATGTCAACTATTTTTTATAAAAAACTTAAAAAAAATTGATTTTCAGTCCCTAACATAGTAAAATTACATATAGAAAGAGATCGAAAGGGGGTGACATTTGTGGTAGACAGAAAGAAGGATTTTCTGAAAATTCTTGGTAATAACATCAAAAAATACCGGGACGATAAAGGACTTTCTCAAGAAGCACTTGCCAACCTTTGCGGGTGGAATACGGACAACGCACGGTCAACTATTTCAAAGATTGAATCAGGGACTAACGATGTCCCCACATCCAAGTTAAAGATCATAGCAGAAAAACTTGGTGTATCAGTTTGTGATCTAATGGATTGTTCAAATATTCAAGAACCGTCTGAATCTGTTGAACTGGTAAAACAAGTTTATGATGAAGAAACCCAATTTGTGATTTCTTCATTTATTAAACTGGATGCAGTTGACAGAATTAAAGTCATTGAACGAATTAACACATTACTGGATGATGAAAAATATTCTGTCAAAAAAGAATCATCAGGAAGTCAAACGGCATAATATGGGTTGACTTTTCCAAAAGGTAACTGTTGGTAACGGGTAACTGTTGTTTTTCTATACTCTATATTTTTACTTTTTTATTTTTTACATTAGAATTACTACATAATCAAAATATAAAGAAAATCAATTATCAACAGTTACTAACCGTTACCCTATTGATAATACTGCATTTATAACAGATACTTAAACCGTTACCAACCGTTACAACGGTTACTGAATGAAAGGAAGGTAAAAATGTTTGGAAAAAAGAAAGAATCAGGAATACCAGTAGGACATTATGAAGGAATTGAAGGGTTTGCGACTGATTACCCTTGCAGAATTGAAGTGAAAGGTGATGTGTTTGAGATCAGAAGAATCAAGCCTGAAACTACGGTTACACTTCCAATGAACAGAATCAAGTCATTTTCAGCAATGGAAGAAGAAAAGTTCATGTTAAAATATCACGGTCAGGCAAAAAACACATCAAAATTAAAAGGTGCAAAGAAGTATTACTTGGTTGTGGAATATGACAAAGGTATGCTTGCCTTTTGGGGAACGGCAATGGAATATGGAAAATTTCTTGATTTACAGAATAAAGGTGTTGCAGCACCTTCACATATTGAATTATAACTGAACAAAAATGAACCCCAACCGTTGCAGCGGTCAGGGTTCTTATAACTCTATACCAAGGAATAGGATGATATAGGCTATGCAATCCTAATTATATCATCCATTCCTTGAAATTTCAATCAGGAAGGAATGATATACATGGGAAGAAGAAACCCAAACGGTTACGGATGCGTGACCAAGTTGAAGGGTAACCGTTCACGCCCGTGGCTTGCCAAGGTCACCATATATGACGAACAGGGACACGCAAAACAAACCCCTATCGGTTACGCTGAAACAGAAGAAAAAGCCAACATCCTATTGGCTGAATATAACAACAACCCTTGGGACATTGACCGGGAAAAGGTCACCTTGGTTGTACTCTATCAGCGTTGGTCTGAAATCAAATTACCAAAGTTAGGAAAATCAAATCAGCAGTCCTTGCGTTCAGCGTTCAAGCACTGTTCAAAATACTACGGTGTGAAGTACCGATCATTGAAATCTTATCAGATGCAAGACTGCATTGACAACTGCGGGTGTGGGTATTCAACACAATGGTCAATCAAGAATCTGTTCGGTCACCTTGACCGTTTTGCTTTTGAAATTGACCTGATAGATAAAATGTATTCACAAATTACCACCGCACCACCAATACCTGATACCACCCGTGAACCGTTCACGCCTGAACAGGTTGATGCACTGTGGAAAATAAAAGATGACCCTTGGGTCAATACAGTGCTGATCTACATATATACGGGGTTCAGATTACAGGAATTGTTGGGAATGAAAACTGAACAGGTGAACATCAAGGACTGGTATTTTGAAGGTGGAATCAAGACCGCTGCCGGAAAGTGCCGTATTGTTCCGATACATGACCGCATCAAACCATTTGTGAAAGCATTGGTTGATGAAGGGAACAAGTATCTGTTCACCTATCAGGACAAAAAGTTCAGTCGGGCAAATTACTATAAGTGTTGGGGTGAAGTCATGGAAAAGATAGGTGCAGACAAGACCCCACATGAAGCACGGCACACCTTTGAAACCAACCTTGACAATGCCAAAGGTAACAGAAAATGCATTGATATGCTAATGGGTCATAAGTCAAAGGATGTGGGAAACAGGGTGTATAATCACAAGACTATTGAACAGTTACGGGAAACCGTTGCCCTGTTAAAATAATATTTTTTACGCTGAACCAGTAACAAATTAGAAACAAAAAAGACGGGAAATGCCGTAAAATCAAGCATTTCCCGTCTTAAAAAATGTATTATATCATAAAAGGCGAACCCTGGCACCGCCAAAGTCCGCCCTTCATCATTTTCTTCTCTTATTCTTCATTCATCTTAGCCAGCTTGGCTGCCTGGTCGGCTGCGATGCAGGCATCGATGATCTCTTCGATATCTCCGTTCATGATCTTGTCTAACTTGTACAGGGTCAGACCAATACGATGGTCGGTGACACGACCCTGCGGGAAGTTGTAGGTACGGATCTTCTCAGAACGGTCTCCGGTACCGATCTGGCTACGGCGCATCTCTGCTTCCGCATCGTGTCTCTGCTGCTGCTCGATGTCATACAGCTTGGACTTTAACAGTGCGAATGCCTTAGCCTTGTTCTGGATCTGAGACTTCTCAGTCTGACTGTATACCACGATTCCGGAAGGATAGTGGGTCAGACGTACTGCGGAGTCGGTGGTGTTGACACACTGACCACCGTTACCGGATGCTCTCATGACATCAATACGGATATCCTTGTCCTCGATGACGATATCAATATCATCGTCCACCTCCGGCATAACTGCCACACTGATGGTGGAGGTATGGATACGTCCGCCGCTCTCGGTCTCCGGCACACGCTGTACACGATGTACGCCGCTCTCATACTTCATCTTGGAGTAAGCACCCTGTCCGCTGATGGTAAACTGTACTTCCTTCATACCGCCGATACCAATCTCATCCACGTTGATCAGCTCTACCTTCCAACGCTGCTTCTCGGCATAATGCACATACATACGATAGATCTCCGCTGCAAACAGTGCAGCCTCATCGCCGCCGGCACCGGCACGGATCTCCACGATTACATTCTTGTCATCATTAGGATCCTTGGGCAGTAACAGGATCTTCAGTTCCTGCACCAGCTCTTCCACGCGCTTCTTGCTGTCGTTTAACGTCTCCTTGATCATCTCGCGCATTTCTTCGTCTTTTTCCTCTTCCAGCATGGAAAGAGAATCTTCAATATCCTGCTTGCACTTTTTGTACTCTGTATACGCATCCACGATAGGTGTCAGATCACTCTGCTCCTTCATCAGCTTGCGGAAACGTTCCTGGTTATTCGTGACCGTGGGTTCATGCAGTTCGCCCATGATCTCTTCAAAACGAATCAATAAATCTTCTAACTTGTCAAACATAACTAATTCCTCTCAATATAAGTTGTAACAGTTCAGCCATGAACATATTGGAGAGCAAAAATCATGCTTGCATGATTTTGTGAACGAATATGTTCATGAACTAAGCGCCAGGTTTATGAGCAAAGATAGTCACGAAGTGACGGAAAGCGTGTCAGCGCGACTTTGCGAATGGTGCGGGCTGAACTGTTACATACGTTCCAAAAACTACCCGGTCCAGACCGGCATAATCCTGCACCACTTGTACCTCGCGGTACCCTTCGGTGCGCATCAGTTCCGATACAGCCTGTCCCTGGTCATATCCGATCTCAAAAAAAAGCATTCCACTGCTCACCAGATGTTTTCCTGCTTCTTCGATGATACGGCGGTAAAAATGTAAACCATCCTCCGTACCGTCCAGTGCCATCCTGGGTTCATGATCCCGTACCTCCGGCATCAGCTTCTCCACTTCCGCACTGGCGATATAAGGCGGATTCGACACGATGATCTCGAATTTTCCCTCCACCTTGTCAAACAGGTCACTCTGTAAAAAATGAACCCGATCTGCGTTCACCGCATCCAAAAGCGTCTCCGCATTTTGCTCTGCCACTTCCAGCGCATCTGCAGACAAATCCACACCCAGTCCTTCACAGGCATTGCTGTAATGCAGAAGGCTTAACAGAATACATCCGGATCCCGTACACATGTCAAGCACCCGCATTCCGTCATGGAGTTCCTTCAATACTTCCTCCACCAGAATCTCCGTATCCTGTCTCGGGATCAGTACGTGCTCATTGACAGCAAAGGTCAGTCCCATAAAGTCCTGCTCCCCGGTCAGCTGCTGCAGCGGAATGTGCTCCGCCCGCTGTCCGATCCAGCCAAGATATTTCTCTTCCGCTTCCGGTGTCACCGACTGTTCCCCGTGCACCAGCAGATCATTACGATTCGTACCGCATACCGCTTCCAGCAGAAGTCTCGCATCCAGTGTGGCTTCTTCGATTCCCGCTGTCTGTAAAGCCAGACAGCCCTTTTCATAGCATTCCCGATAGGTCATCTTAATCCTCTGGTTCTGCGGATGCATCGTCCTTCATCCAGCCCTCATCCACTTCGTAACCGAAGGTATCCTGTAAATATTTCTTCCAGTCGAACACAGCTTCTACGGAAGCGATGGCTACCTCTGCCATGCTCTCATCGGGTTCCCTGGTGGTCATACGTTGGATCCACATACCGGGAGCAGACAGGATCTTAATAAACACATTATCCGTGCGTCCGGCCAGACGGATGATCTCGTAGGAAATTCCGGCCACAACCGGCATCAGCAGAATACGAAGGATCACTTTCTCCGCCACATTATCCACCTGGATAAAGAAGAACAGCACAATACTTACCAGCATAACAAAGAAAATGAAGCTGGTACCGCAACGTTTGTGCAGTCTGGAGCTGCGCATCACATTGTGCACCGTAAGGGGTCTGCCCTTCTCGATACAGTTGATGCATTTGTGCTCCGCCCCATGATACTGGTACAGCCTGCGGATATCCTTCATGGCGCTGATGCCCCATACATACAGCAAAAACAGAGCAATACGGATCACACCCTCAATAATCGCCATCAGGGAGCGGTTGCGGATAAAGCTCTCAAACAGAGAGGAAATGAAATACGGCAATACGATAAAGATGCCTACTGCCAACATAATAGAGATCACCGTCACAATACCGGACAGCAGCTTTTCTCCGTTGCCACCGCTCATCTTGTCCATTGCCTTATCGAATTTCGTTTCTTTGCCTTCCTCTTCTTCATAGAAGGAAGCGGAATAATTCAATGCTCTGGTTCCCAGGATCAGGGAATCCAGGAAATTAAAGATACCACGGATAAAGGGAAGCTCCTTGAACTTACTTCCGTGAGCCAGACCCTGATAGGTCTCCACTTCCACTTCAATCTCGCCGTCCGGCTTGCGGACCACCACGGCTTTCTTCTCCGGCCCCAGCATCATGATCCCTTCCAGCACGGCCTGTCCGCCGATACCGGAATAACGACTCTTTCTTCTAGCCATAAAACCTCATCCTTATAAATGCAGTATTAAATAGGAACATAGTTTCCTATACGACAAGAAAAGGTTGAGATAAGAATACCTCAACCTTTCGCTTGCAATCTTATTTAACACCGTATTTCTTATTGAACTTATCAATACGGCCATCGGTTCTTGCAGACTTCTGCTGGCCAGTGTAGAATGAATGACACTTGGAGCAAACTTCTACGTGAAGCTCGGGCTTGGTGGAGCCGGTTACAAATGTGTTACCACAGTTGCAGGTTACAGTTGCCTGGTAGTAAGCGGGATGGATTCCTTCTTTCATTTCTTTCACCTCTCTATAAAAATGTCGTGTATAAGTTCTTGTTCTCATCCTCACTGCTTATGGAACCACAAACAGCGGTATTATTGTACCATAAGAGTTTACACGACGCAAGACCTATTTTTACATATTTCTCCTCTGATATTGCACTGTAATGACATAAACTGTTTTTTCAGTCTCATCAATCTTATAAATTGCCATATAATTATCGACCAGAAGCTGTTTATACCCCTTTCCGGCATACTTTCCCTCTAATCTATCCTGATGTGAACCGGGAAAAGTCTCCAGTTTTTTTATCGCTCTCCAAATTCTGTCTGTTTGTGCTTTTGCATTTTCCGGAACCTGTTTTTCTATGGCGATATACCTGTAGATTTCTTCCATATCACGATATGCTCTCGGATACAACTTTATATGGTATTTAACCATAATATTTTTTGTCTAGCCGTTCCATTGCGACATCCATATCCATCGTATCCGCACCCGCAGCAACTTCCTCTTCCGCCTCACAGATGGCCTGGTCGATTTTATGAATTCGTGCAAAATGCTCATAAAGTTCTGCGCTCATCACTACCAGATCGCTGTAGCCATTCTTAGTAATAAAAATCGGTTCCTGCTTTGTATGTGCTAATTCGGATATTTCACTTGTTTTTCTCAAATCTCTGATTGGCATGATCAATGGCATAATAGCACCTCCTTTATGCCATAATTGTAGCACAATTATGGCACATCGTAAAGGTATATATTCTGCCATCATTTCCAATTTTTGTCAATTTTCTATCTCTTGCCTAGATAAACCGGTTCTTCTTCACCATATTCACAAATTCCACATTATTGCGGGTATGGGAGAACATATCAAGGATGCGGTCGGTAGCTTCGTCGGGCTTTAAGCCATTCAGGGCCTTACGCATGATATTGATGGCTTCCAGTTCTTCCGGTGTCAGCAACAGATCCTCTCTTCTGGTGCCGGATTTTGCCAGATCGATAGCCGGGAAAATACGTTTCTCGGACAGCTTTCTGTCCAGAACCATTTCCATATTACCGGTTCCCTTGAATTCCTCGTATACCACATCATCCATCTTGCTTCCGGTCTCTACCAGTGCGGTGGCCAGAATGGTCAGGCTTCCTCCCTCACGCATATTACGGGCTGCACCGAAGAATCTCTTGGGCATGTGGAGTGCGGCGGGATCGAGACCACCGGACAGAGTACGTCCGCTGGGGGGAACCACCAGGTTGTACGCTCTGGTCAGACGGGTGATACTGTCAAGCAGGATCACGACATCCTTCTTATGTTCTACGAGACGCTTTGCACGCTCGATCACCATCTCTGATACTCTCTTGTGGTGCTCGGGAAGCTCATCAAATGTAGAATAGATCACTTCCACATTGTCTCCGTGGATTGCTTCCTTAATATCGGTAACTTCCTCGGGACGCTCATCGATCAGCAGGATCAGCATGTGCATCTTGGGGTTACCGTTCAAAATAGACTTTGCCACTTCCTTCAACAGTGTGGTCTTACCAGCCTTGGGCGGGGATACGATCATACCACGCTGTCCCTTACCGACAGGGCTTACCAGATCCATGACTCTCATAGCCACGCTGCAGCCGGGAGTCTCCATCTTGATGCGCTCATCCGGGAAGATCGGCGTCATATCCTCGAATGCCATTCTCTTGGCTGACTCTTCCACTGTATAACCGTTGATGCTCTTGACGAACAGCAGTGCACTGAACTTCTCCTGCTGTGTCTTAATACGAGTATGTCCCTCCAAAATATCTCCAGTCTTCAGATTGAATCTACGGATCTGAGACGGCGAAATATAGATATCATTATCTCCCGGAAGATAATTATCACTTCGGATAAATCCGAACCCATCTGGCATAACCTCCAGAATTCCGCGTGCAACAATTCCACTGTCCAGGCGGTCAATATCATGGATTTCTTTATCTCCGGTATTCGCAGACATCTCTTTTACTGTCTCACGCTTTTCCTGTTTTTCTTTTTCCTGTTCTTTTTCATCTTCCTGTAACATCAATTCGATTACCTGGGCCTTTTTCATTGTAGAAATACCTTTCAGGCCTCTTGCTTTTGCAAGTTCTTTTAACGTCGTCAACGGTAATGTTTCATATTTTTCTTTCATCATCGCTTTATATTCCTTTCAATTATAGGCTTATGTGTCATCACGGGATTCTTTGTCAGAATAGACTTCATCTGAAACTAAAGTTTATTATACTACAAATGTTTCGCTTTTAAAAGCCTTTTTTCAAAGACATTTCTTGATTTGGTAATCTTAAAATGATATGATGGTATACAAGGGATGACCTTGTTCAAATCCCCATATACAAAATATAGTAGAAAAAGGTGGTATTTAACGTGACAAATCAAGAAAAAGCTCTGAAAATGCACGAAGAATGGAACGGCAAACTTGAAACCATCGCAAAGTCTCATGTAAAGACTCGCGAAGATCTGGCAATTGCTTACACACCGGGTGTTGCTGAGCCATGCAAAGTTATCGCTGAAGATAAAGAAGCCGCATACAAATATACAATCAAATCCAACACAATTGCTGTTGTATCTGACGGAAGTGCCGTGCTTGGACATGGCAATATAGGACCGCTGGCTGCCATGCCTGTTATGGAAGGAAAAGCTGTCCTTTTCAAAGAATTCGGTGGTGTCAATGCTGTGCCGATCTGCCTGGACACTCAGGATACTGAAGAGATCATCAAAACTGTTGTAAATATTGCTCCTGCTTTCGGAGGCATTAACTTAGAAGACATCAGTGCTCCAAGATGCTTTGAAATTGAGGAACGTCTGAAAGAACTTCTCGACATTCCTGTTTTCCACGACGATCAGCACGGAACTGCCATTGTGGTTCTTGCCGGAATCATTAATGCATTAAAAGTAACAGGAAAAGACAAAGAGACCTGTAAAGTCGTTGTAAATGGTGCCGGAAGTGCCGGTGTTGCAATCACAAAACTGCTTCTCACATACGGATTTTCTCATATTACAATGTGCGATATCAGT
>OLFX01003164.1_pt1 | contig 11458 bp, 14 predicted proteins | sample 1605091 | NCBI WGS metagenome assembly OLFX01 (sample SAMEA3888906, study PRJEB22519) | human gut metagenome | biome: human gut; feature: human-associated habitat; material: faeces | place: Denmark | collected 2012
GGAAAAAGAAAAATCTTTTAAATATTTAAGAAAAAAATAGGTGATTGAATGAGAAAATATTTATTTATTGGTAATACAAATGAAAATACGGGACCGGCAAATGTGAATAAAGGAATTGTGAAACATTTATCATCAAATTTTTGTACTTCGTTTAGTAATAATAAGATACGCAAATATTTGAATTCAATAATTAAGACACTTTTTTGCAAAGTTATTGTTGTTTCTGGTCTGTCAAAAATCGGAATGTATTCTTCAAAGTTGGGGAAACTCCTCGGCAAGAAAACTATCTATATTATGCACGGCTGCAATGAAATTGAATTTAAAGTGAATCAGATATCGCCAAATGAAAAAGCTCTAAAATATGAAAAGTATTTTCTAAAAAATTCGGATTTAATTTTGGCTGTGTCAGAACGCTATAGTAAAATGATTCAGGAAAAGTATCCTTTCTGTGCAGATCGGATGAATTATCTACATAATGGTGTTGATAGAGCTGATTTTGATTATATTGCTATGCCACGAGAAAAGGGTCGAATCATAGCTGTAGGTGGAGATCAAAAGCTGAAAAACAATATAGAGGTTGCCAATGCTGTAGCAAAATTAGATGATAGTAAAAAGTTGATAGTCTATGGGCAGCTTTATCATCCTGATGATTTGCCAAAGGGAAAAAATATTGAGTTCAAAGGGTTGGTTCCACAGAAGCAACTCTATAAAGAAATGATGAAAAGTGAATTGTATGTTTTGAATTCTGTCTACGAATCTTTTGCTCTTTCTGTTTTTGACGCTTTGCTGTGTGGATGTAGCGTTCTTGTAACAAATGTGGCGGGTGCTTTGGAATTGTTAAATGTTACAGAGCATGATGTGATTTACGATCCGATGGATAAAGATGAGATTGCTGAAAAAATTGAGTATTTACTTCAGCACCCTAATAATAAACGCTTAATGAAAAAATTGGATTTTGATAAAATTTCTTACGAAGCACAAGTAAAACGATTAGAACAGTTCTGTGAGATACTGTGTCAAAAAAATAGGAGTTAATGCATAAGAATTGTATGTAAACAGAATTCTTGCTCAGGTTGCATGCTTGCGTAGGAAAATGTAAACAAGAGGCTATATCAATTCAGGATAATTTGTTGGCATATAATGTGGTTATCGATGAAGGAAAATGTGTGGGTTGTGGGGCATGTGAAAGAGTTTACCCAAATTGTTGGTTCTTTCAGTACAGGTATGATCGTTGTAAATAGATTTCCATTTAGGTGAACCATAGGAAATAGGCCCTTTAAACCTAGGCTCATTATCTTTGTTCTTAACATAAACGACTCTTCCATAGTCAGAAGTAGAGCGTGTTTGTGGAAAAGGACAAGCATCAATAAGGCCAGAGGGATTTCTTTCTGTAATGAGTATGGTCATATCCATCATATGTCATGGTGTGATTGCATCTACAGACTGGTATACCATCCGAATTGATAGATTCACCGGTTTTAGATACATTCGATTTTCTTCTTTTATTATGATCAATCAAGGGAATGATATTCTTCTCTTGAAAAAACTGATAAATTGATTTACTGTCAGAAGCGGAGTCTAGACATATATATTTAGGTTTCATATCCGGGTTGATATCCAGTATCTGATCTGTAGCCGAAACACAGATTAAAGCATCATGATGAGATGCTTTTTCCAGAGAGATAAAAACAGGCAGATCAATGTGTAGAGATGGGTTGTGGAAAGAGATATTGTAGAAAGTGAAGCCAAAAAAATACTGAGCAAGATCACTGTCCCAACCTATATCCGCATCCGGTGCGGAGAAACGATAGTTATTGTCAGGATCAAAAGCATCTTGAATTTTATGTCCATAACAGGAAGCGTAAACATGAATGTATGAGTTACCACTAGAAAGAGTCGAATTGGCAGTTTCAATCAGGCCCATATCAAGAGAAGGAATAACAGCAATAGCGTTAAAAAGAAATTTCATAGTAAATAACAAGCGGTCTCTGTCGAACTCTGTACTGTTTCTGTATTTATCGCAAATAGAAGAAGTGTCATCTTTGGTAAAATTAATAAGTTTTTCACCTTTAGCAGGTTTATTCTTAAATTTTTTCTTAGCAATGAAAGATTGAGAAGCAAGGTCTGACAAATGAGGATCGTAGCCAGTAAGGCGAATGATAAAGTCATAGTAAGAAGAATTAGGAGAATCAAAAGAGCCAATGAGATATTGAAGCAAAGAATCATTGGCAAGATTATCACACCAAAGTTTGATAGAAGAATACTTAAGATGATTCATCAAGGCGAAAGAACAAACTAAAACAGCAGGATCAATAGCAGGTCTGCCAGTATGAGAATAAAGAGGAAACAAGATACCTGAAGCAAGAGAAATATCGAGCTTGCGCAGTTTAGATAAATTAGGACGATATTTAGATTTAAGAAGTGTTAACTAGGAAACATCAAGATGAGATTTGTGAATAATCAAGAAATCGCGATACTTCCAAATAGTAGAAATATGGTTAATCATAGAGCTGACCTCCCTTCACCTTCTTAGAATATGAGTAAAGCGAGTCGCGAAAAGTGAGAAAAAGTCAAGAAAAAAACAAAAAGTGGAGGGAAATAAAAAAGAGTACTGTTTATCAGCTTCGAGAGTTTTCGACAGTGCTCTATATCTTAAAGGAGGAAATAATGCAGAAATCATTAGCGAAAAATTCAATATATAATATCATATATACCATTGCAAATATTCTGTTTCCGTTTGTGACATCGATATATGTATCGAGAATCCTTCTTCCAGTTGGTGTTGGTAAGGTTGCATCTGCTCAGAATATTGCGTCTTATTTTGTGACGATTGCTGCTTTGGGACTTCCATCCTATGGTGTAAGAGAGTTCGCAAAAGTTAGAGAAAATAAGTGCGAAAGTAATAAGTTATTTACGGAACTCCTGTTATTGAATATTGTATCTACGACATTGGCGGTAATCGGATTTTTTGGTCTTGTTTTTATAAATGGTGGTTTTAACGGTGAATGGGCATTATATGCTGCCTGTGGATTGGCTGTTTTCTTCAACTATCTGAACATTGACTGGATGTATAAGGGATTGGAAGAATACGGCTACATTACTGGAAGAAGTCTGCTAATAAAAGGAATTTCTCTTGTTGCACTCTTTTTATTTGTTAAAACTCGTCAGGACTACATTGCGTATGCATTGATTTCAAGTCTTGCAACAGGCGGAAATTATATATTCAATGTTATCCATGCAAAAAAGTTTGTTAAATTTGATTTTTCTGACATTAGAATTCAAAAGCATATAAAGCCGGTTTTGTTAATTGCTTGCATTATATTTTTGTCCAGTATTTATAATAAGATTGATGTAACAATGCTGAATATGATGGCAACGGATGAGTCCGTTGGATTTTACTCGTATGCGCAAAAGACCATCAACATGGTACTTACTATGGCAAATGCAGTCACTGCAGCATTGCTTCCTCGGCTGAGTTACTATTATGACAATGATTGGGAAGGTTTTTATCGATTACTGGATAAAGGGTTCCAAATCTTATGTATAATGACTCTCCCATTGGCGGTTGGAATGGCTTTGGTGGCATCTCAAACTGTTCAGTTTCTTTACGGTGAGGCATTTGCACCAGCCGTACTGACGATACAGTTGATGTGCCCATTGATTTTAATTAAAGGGTTCGGCGATTTGTTTTGCTATCAGTTGGTCTATAGCACTAAAAGTGAAAAAATTATCCTTCCAGCAGCAGCTTCTGCGTCCGTGATTAACGTTATTACAAATGCCATATTGATTCCTATGTTGCTGCAAAATGGTGCAGTAATAGCGTCTGTATTGAGCGAATTGGTTACCAATGCAATCCAGTTTATTTATATGCAAAAGAAAGTGCGATTTAGCATTAATGGAAAAGCACTTGTAATGGGACTATTTAGTACAGCGATAATGTCTGTAGGCGTACTGATGCTTATGCAATTAAGATTACCGAACACAGTAGGTCTTTTCATTGAAGTGTCATGTGGAGCAATTGTGTATGTTGCTGTAAATGTGGCAATGAAGAATGTGCTGATATTTGAAATTATCAAAAAAATTAAAAGCAAAATCTTACATAAGAACTAAAAAAATATTTCGATGCTGTGTATTGTGATTTGTGAAGAGGAAAATTGCAGTGGAAAATATAAAGGAGAAAAGCATAGATTCGAATTATAAGTTAATTGATCTACTGAAATTTGTTTGTGCATTTTTAGTGATTGGAATACATACCAGACTATTTCAGGCGAGTAGTAATCTTTTGGGTAGGTTATTTTACAATGACATTTCTAATTATGCGGTGCCTTTCTTTTATGCGTGTACAGGATATTTTTTAATTGAAAAGCATCAGGAAAAAATTGCATGACAAATTGAGGCTTCATTGTAAAAAGATTTTGCGAATTTATTTTAAGTAGTCTGCCATTAATCTTCCGTTAACTATAAGTGGATGGATAATTGAGGGCAGGATAGATCCGGCATATTTGATTCTTTGCTTACGAAATTTTGTTTTTGTAGGTGAAAATTTTTACTCTTGGACACTATGGTATTTAAACGATCTGGTTTTTGCGTTGCTTTTGATTGGTATTTTATAAAAAAAGATTTTCAATTAAACAAATTTCCAGCAGTGGTGTGTTTGCATATTTGGTTAGTATCGGACTGACCATGCTAAATGGTCATTTATAAAATTTGTCTCTATTTTTGGCAAGACCGGTTGAGCTGTATTTTTCTCTGTTTGCAACAACAAGAAATGGCTTGTTCCAGTCATTGATATTTCTACCTTTTGGAATGTTGATAGCGAGGATAAATCAGGCAGATGAGTTGAAGCCGTCTGTGAAAAATGGCTTGTTTGTTGGAGCAATCTACATAGTAAAAGTAGGCTTCAGCTTAATGTGGAGCAGTATTTCTCAAAAATATTGGATTTGCCAACGTTCTGGCTCTTGTTTGAACTAATAATATATGCATGCAAAAGGTTGGATTTCAAAAGCACATTTTACATGCAGTTAAGAGGAATGGGTGAAAATATATATTTTGTACATATGTATTTTGTGGCATTCTGTTCGCTTGTGATATATAAAGAAAGTGGCGCAATAAATTTGGATGGGGGTGGGTAAATTTGTTCTACATGAATTTAAGGGGCGGCATATACCCCCAAACGGTTTACAGCTGATATTGGGCTCGGACAACTTTTAGTTGTTTAAGTCAAGAAAGCTATCAATAATTTTAAGTAATATTTTATTTGTATGGGTGGAGCAACTATAATTGCATTCATTTGTCAGATATCTAAGAAACGTAAAGAATAATAAAAAGGAAAGCGAGAAACACAATTATGCAATTAAAAAAGGTGATAAAAAAAGCAGTCTATGGTGCAAAGTCGGATTCGGAGTCTTACGTTGAGCACCTTAAAGCTATTGGGATGAAAATAGGAAGTGACTGCATTGTATATGTTCCAACAAAAACTTTGATAGATGAACAATATCCTTGGATGATATCAATAGGAAATCATGTACGGATAACTGAAGGAGTTAAGATTTTGACTCATGATTATTCATGGTCAGTTCTCAAAAACTATTCGGGGGGGGGGGGTTTGGAGCAAGTGGTATTGTTGAAATAGGTGATAATGTATTCATAGGAATGAATGCCATTATTGAGAGAAATGTTAAAATAGGTAATAATGTTGTCATTGGAGCTGGAAGTATAGTAACAAAGGATTGCGAAGAAAATAATGTGTATGCCGGTGTGCCGGCGAAGCGCATAATGAGCATTGATGAATTTCTCATAAAAAGGCGAGATAAACAATTAGACGAGGCAAAACTTCTTGCCCAAAGATACTATGAGCGATACCGCAAAATGCCGGAACCAGCGGTGTTCCATGAATATTTTATGTTATTTGAAACAAGTGAATCTGTTATAAATAATGCTGTGTTTGAAAAAAAGATTCGACTTGGAAATAGTGAGGAACAAACATATTTATATATGAAAGAACATGCTCCTATGTTTGAAAGTTATGATGAATTTATAAAGTATTGCTTTGAACAAGAAAGTAATGAAATATAGGTGTAATTTTTTTGCTTGAGAGATACTAAAGACTTTGAATATCCACAGATAGATGAAAGCAAGTGTGTTCGTTACCATCAGTGCATTAAAGTGTGTTCGATAAAAGCAGCACGAGCACAGTAAGGAGAAGAATGAAAATGAACACAACATTACTTATCATAGTGGCTGGAATTGGCAACCGATTTCGAACAGAAATAAAACAGTTGGAGCCGGTGGATGATGCTGGTCATATCATCATGGACTATTCGATTCATGATGCCATTGAAGCAGAGGTTTCAACCATGTGGTATTTATTATCCGTAAGGATATCGAGAAGCAGTTCAAAGAGGTCATTGGTGACCGCATTGCGTCTATCTGCTCTGCTCACAATGTAACTGTGGACTATACTGTCCAGGATATCAATGATATTCCAGGAGAACTTCCGGCAGGCTGTACAAAGCCATGGGGAACTGGTCAGGCTGTGCTTGCAGCAATGGAAGTAATCGATACCCCGTTCATTGTGATCAATGCAGATAATCTGAAAATATAATTTATAAAAAGAATAAGTTAGAAGTACAAAAGGGTGCAAAGCCCCTTTCCCTAAATATAAAGATTATTGTGTTGCTGTAATATTGGCATTTTGCTGAATCATAAATGTCAATTCTTCAACTGTGAGTCCAATACCCAGTAGTTGTTTAATATCTGATTTTAAGTTGTTCTTTACGTATTTAATTCTTTGTTCAATTGGCATTTCAACTTCTGCTAAGTCTGCAGGATTCCAAATTTCTACGTCGTTTTAAAATCTTATTAAATTTGTTGGCGTAGCAAAGATGGTTTTTATCCTTGACTGCTGCATGTACAACTTCAACCAAACATGGTTTAAGATATACTCCGGCTCTGGAAATGCGTACAGATTTTTTCTTTCCTGCAGACTGGTTACAGTATGGAGTTAAATCTGCCCAGGAAGTTAATCGTCTTGTAGAAGTAAATTGATTCATATCTACACTGATTTCAGAAAGAATTGTGATGGCAGAGTTTCTAGAAACACCAGGTATCTGACACAAAAATGAAATATAGTCTTCATATGGCTCAATCATTAAATCAATAAGTTTATCATGTCTTTGGATATTGGATGATAATTTTTTAATGTGGTCATTTACAAGTTCTATACGGAATTTCTGGACTGGTGTTAAATCCGTTCCGTGAATAGAGTCAAGACTCATATCAGGAGATGCTTTACTTTTTTTGTGAACTTTTGAAAGAATATCTTCATCTGTGTATTGATTATCTGATAAAAATGATATTAGATGCGGATTTGCCGAAAACATCAGTGAAGACCATATCCAGTTTACAATTACCAGAAGTAAGAGCATTCTGAAAACGGCGGCGTGACTCGTGGTATCTGCAAGATGGATGAGAATGGAAACTTGACTGAGGTTATGGAAACCAAGAACATCGTAAAAATCGCAGCCGGAGCAGAGGCAGACAGTGTGGTTGTTGATGTGAATTCTCTGGTTTCCATGAATATGTGGTGCTTGACTCCTGATTTTCTGAATGTGCTGGAAGAAGGCTTCAAAGAGTTTTTCGAGAAAGAAGTATCGAACAATCCTCAGAAAGCTGAGTATCTGATCCCAATCTTCATCGGTGAACTGCTGGAGCAGGGAAAGATGTCCGTAAAGGTTCTGAAAACCAATGACACCTGGTATGGTATGACCTACCATGAAGATGTCACAGCAGTAAAAGACAGCTTCAAAAAAATGCTGGAGAACGGCGTGTATAAGGCTGATCTGTTCAGTGACCTGTAAACGATGATGAAAGAATCGGTTGATTTACTAGGGAAAATCCTCACAAACATCCTGACTGCTCTGTATGAGCCGTTTAGTTTTTCAATCCTGCTTTCCTTTTTTGTCATATTTTTCTATCTATATGCTTATGAAACTCAAGAAGCCGGGAAAGGCTGGAAGAACGCCATAGTGACATGGTATCAGAAATTCAAAGAGAGTGTATTCTTTCGGAAGCTGTCTCTATTAGCCTTTGTTGCATCAATGATCTTGTCCCAATCATTGCTGAACCGTAACCTCAGGATGAACCCGTTGTCCAAGATTATGAGCGGCTGGGGCATGTGGGAGACAAAAAATGGTGAACAGGGTTGTACCACACAGAGTGTATTGAAAATGTGATCATGATGTTGCCGTTTTCAGCAGTAATGATGTGGATATTCGAAGATAGGAATTAGCTGGAAGAAGATCCTGTGGCAAAGCGGGAAGATAGCATTTATCTTTTCGATAAGCATAGAGATGCTGCAATTATTGATTCGATTGGGAACGTTCAGCTATCAGACATCTTCTATAACATTGTCGGTGCAGTAGGCGGATTGATGTATTGTGTGGTGATGAAGGAAAGAAAGCATCTATAAAACTGGCTGAAATTGCGATATACTCGGGGCGGTAGCTCCCTATGCTTTTCTGATAATCGCACATCTCTCCGTGGTGAGCAGCAGGCTACAATCTATGATCGGTGAAGATGTGGTTGAAACGTAAGAAGAAAGGATGAGACAGATGATTCTGAAAAGAGATGACGCATTTAGAGCTGTCTGTGAATTTAAAACAGAAGTGAATCCAGGCACATTCAGTGTTGGAACTGGGATGTTTGTAAGCTCTCAGGCTGATGAGAATACTATCTATGGATGGATTATAACAGCGGGACATGTGGCAGTAGGAACTACGGATAATACAGAAATCGTGATTGCTACTAAAGATGGCAAAGCTGAAGTCTTGCCATTGAACATGTTTGGCCCGATAACTAATTGGAAGCATCATCCAGTTGCGGATGTAAGTGCATTTCAAATCATTTTTTCTGAAACAAATAAAGAATTTATTGAGAATCGATTTTTTCCATATGATCATATCAATACAACACGAAATGTTGTTTCAAGAGATTTTGAATTGACAAGCATTGGATTTCCGCATGGGCTCGGAACTGAAGGCTCATTCTCTCCATTTACATTTAGATCTTATGCTTCATCGGGATTTGTGACATTACCACGCGCAGACACAGAAAATTTATCTGACTTTTTTTGCTTAGAGAATCCAAGTGTAGGTGGCTATTCTGGATGTCCGGTGTTTGATCTTGGATATTCCACAAATGGTTTGATGACGATGACAAAAGAGAAAACTTGGTGTCATGGAATTATGCATGGAACAATGAGTGACAATACGGGCGGAAAAATAGCACTGGTAACGCCTGCATTCTATTTAAAGGATATTATGCGTGGCTATTAAATAAAGGCTTAACTAGCAATTTGGTGACTTTGTTATAATTCTGCGCTTTATTACTTATGCGAACAACCATTCGCTTTTTAAATCCTTTAAACGAGTGATCTTATAGATGTTTTTCAATCTAAGTAGCACGTACTGTAGCTTTTCTGTATTATCCATTCCTTGCGTTTCTCTTTGCATGACAAAAAGAGCATTGTACCGATTAATGTCATTAAGTTAAGCCTGGATTCAATTTTATATCTAGGCTTTTTATCGTATTATAGTTAAGAATGTGATATTTTAGACATGACGAAAAGTAAGCGTCAAATAGAGCCCATATTAAAATAACGATTTCTTTGTGAAATAATAGAGCCACAAGGAGGTCGTATTTTTATGCCAGGTACTTCAAAAGTGGAATGGATGCATATATTCGCAGATCAGGAATCTAGTGAATTGAGCGTTTCTCAGTATTGTAAGCTTCATGGTATATCTGACAAAGCATTCTACAATGCAAAGAGCAGATATAAAAGGGCTACTGAAGAACCTTCTCTTGTAGCTATTGAAGTGAATGATGATATTGGATTTTCAAATACTGGGTGCATTAGTTTTAAGTTAAATGGTATGCGTTTTGAATTTAATGTATCTGCTCCGGACAGAGATATACAACGAATCATAAAAATATGTTTGGCATTATGATTAGTTTTGATGATATTCCAGAGATTTATATTGTAAAGAATGTTACAGATCTTAGAAAAGGAATTGATGGATATGCATCTATCGTTCAGGATCTGTACCAGATTATTCCGTTTCAGGATGCATTGTTCATATTCTGTAACAAACACAGGAATAAAATAAAGTGTCTGTACTGGGATGGAAATGGATTTTGGCTTTTGTATAAAAGACTTGAAAAAGGTCATTTCAATTTCTAAAATTTATATAGAAAATCGATGTTGTTCCTTTTTAGGAAGCAAAATTAAGTGATATTAATATTGATACGTTGGCACAACATTATGGTTTTGATACATGTTTGTTGGATTTAACAAACGATTTTAAAACTGCATTATTTTTTGCAACGTGCAAGTATGACTATAAAACAGATTCTTATCGTCCTTTGACAAAAAAAGATATCGAGGCTACAGAAAATTCAAAATATGGTATAGAAGAATGGATTTCTCAAATTGAGCTAACAGAAAGAGCGTATACAGAAACGGATTTACTATCCATGATTATAGAATTGTATCTTCAAATTAATAATGACTTTAAATACAAAGAACATATACATAGTATTTGCCAAAAATGGATTGATGGTCAACCACCAATTGAAATTAGTAATACAGTAAGTATTGAAATTATAGAAGTAGAAAAATTATGTAATAAAATAATTTCATATGAGGTGAATTTTCTTATCGGTAATATATGTGATTTGATAGTACTTGATGAAGAAGATGATGAGCATTTTGATCCAAGAGATATTTTGACAGTGTTGCAAAAGAAAGTGAAATATGGTGTTCCAAATGTGACGGCAATTTCTGTTTGCGAAAGTATTTTTAACGATCGTCTATTAGCTATAAATATAGCTAAAATTTTATCTGATGATAATATTGAAACGGATAAGATACTTGATGTGATGAAAAATCATAGTGAAGAAATTTTCAGTTTCCTTGATCCTTATCCAAAATATTTCAAAGATAAATTATCTGTGTTAATGAAATAAATATATTGTTGATGATAATATTATTAATTAAGTATTATTGGTATATGTAATATGGTTAATACCGCAAAATAAATAATTTAAATTTGAAAATATAAATTTTAATTCGTATAGTGAATGATTTATTAAAGAATATCTGTTGTTTTAATAATGAAAAAAGCATATACAAATTTCATTTAGAATTAAGTAAAAGAATAACAGATTATAGTAAAATATAATTAATGACACACATAATAACTATAGTTTGGCGTTATAGTAAAAGCTAAAAAATATATACCAGGTTAACGATTCAAAAGATTTGGAGTTGTGAAGTATATTGTTTAGTTGTTTAATTCTTATATTGACCTTTGCGAATGCTATATATCGTATAGTTCATAATATAGACACTTAAAAATTTAATGGAAGAGAAAACATATATTAAATAGTATAAAAAAGA
>OLFX01003165.1_pt1 | contig 11455 bp, 12 predicted proteins | sample 1605091 | NCBI WGS metagenome assembly OLFX01 (sample SAMEA3888906, study PRJEB22519) | human gut metagenome | biome: human gut; feature: human-associated habitat; material: faeces | place: Denmark | collected 2012
TACTACGGACTCGACCAGGAGTATGTCTACGTTTTGGTCTCTGGCGTGGTGAAAACAAGCGTCACATTGCGGGAGGGAAGCGAATTCAACATCTTCTATATCAAGGGCCCCAGCCCGGTGTCGCTGCTGCGCGACGAGGTGAGCAGCCGTGCCAAGGCTCCGTTTACCGTGCGGGTGGAATCTGATGAGGCGCTCTATATGAGGATTCCGCGGGTGGCGTTTTGGGATTTTGTGAACGAGGACCCTTTGCTGCTGGGTTGCGTGAAAGATTACTACCGCTCAAGCTTGGAAGAGACCCTGTACCGTATGAGGTACCTCACCATGAACGGCAAAGTGGGTGCGGTAGGTGGATTTCTCTACGACCTGAACGATCGATTTGGCGCCCCGTGCGAGGGCGGAAGCATGATAACCCTGGACATCACCAACGAGGACATCGCCCAGTTCTGCGGTATCTCGTCCAGAAGCAGCGTTAACCGTATCCTGCGGGGCTTTCGCGAAAAGGGGATTATATCCACGCGCGAGCGCGGAAGCCGCATTGTGATTCACGATAAAGAGCGGCTTGAGCGCTACGTGATGGGCTAGCGCCCGGGCAGGTGGCGGGTGGGCGGCGTTGCCGTTCGTCGGGCACGTTGGGGCCGTTGGTCGTTTTGGCGCACGGGCGCATGCGCGAACGGGGCGCTTGTGGGACGCGCGGGCGGGCGTGGCAGGTACAATACCCTCGTCCAAAAACTGCCAACCAACCGTGCGAAAGAGAAGGCGCCTATGTCCGCAATGCAAAAGCTGCTCAAGATCACCAGCATCGCCATGCTTGTTTTGGGCGGCCTGTTCATTCCCCTTACCGTGATGAACTTTATCCACGCAGAGACGTTCCCCGGCATCATCATCGCGGTGCTCACCGCCCTGACGGCGCTCTTCGATATCCTGCTGGGCTTTTTGGGGTCGACCGCGGCCAACGTGCCCAGCCGCGTGACCGGCCTTTTGCCCATCATCGTCATGGCTCTGATCGTTAACGCGGCCTCCGTCCTCTATATCATGCTTATGGAGGGCCTGTGGGTGCCCACGCTGGTCAACGCGACCGTCAACCTGGTGTATTCCTTTGCGGCGCACCGGGTCAACAAAGAGGCCCTGCGCTAGGGCCTTAACGTTTGACGGCTGAGTTTTCAAGGCGGGCGGGTATCCAAAGGGGTGCGCGCCCGCTTTTTCGTTTTATCATGCAAAGCAGCGACGTCGATGAGAAAGGATTGGCTATGAAGCTTGTGATAGCCTCTGACCTGCATGGATCTGCATATTGGACCCGCCGCCTTATGGATGCGATCGCGCGCGAGGCGCCTGATCGCGTGGTGCTGCTGGGCGATTTGCTCTACCACGGCCCCCGTAACGACTTGCCGCGCGACTATGCGCCTAAACAGGTGATTCCTTTGTTGAACGACCTGGCGTCAACCGGTTGCCTCACTGCGGTGCGCGGCAACTGCGAGGCAGAGGTGGACCAGATGGTGCTGTCCTTCCCCTGTATGTCGGACTTTTCTCAGCTCATTGATGAGAGCGGCCGCACGCTCTTTCTTACCCACGGCCACGTGTTTGGCGCCGGGATGCACAACAGCGTGGACAGGGCGCCGTCGCTGCCCGCGGGCTCCGCGCTGGTGTACGGCCACACGCATATCAAGGTGAACCAGGAAAGCGGGGCGCATCCGGGGCTGTGGCTGTTTAATCCGGGTAGCGTGTCTATTCCCAAGGACGGCACGCACAGCTATGGCATTTATCAGGATGGCGCGTTTAGCCATGTGGTTTTGGACGAGGAGTAGTCGCTATGGCGGAGTGGAAGAACACCGGTAGCGGCAGCCTGGCAAGTCTGGTGCGCGACACCTCGACGCTGTCGGATGCGCGCGAGGCGTTTCAGGGCCTGGTCGAGACCATCTGGCGCCTGCGCCAACCCGACGGGTGCCCATGGGATCGAAAGCAGACGCATGCCAGCATTGCCAAGAACATGATCGAGGAAGCCTACGAAGCGGTCGATTGCATCGAGTCGAACGATGTCTCCCACCTGCGCGAAGAGCTGGGCGATGTCCTGATGCAGGTGGTGCTGCACGCGCAAATCGCGGCGGACGCGGGCGAATTCACCATGGCGGACGTCGCGCGCGATATAGACCAAAAGCTCATTCGCAGGCACCCGCACGTGTTTGGCGACGCCGCGGCCCAAGACGCCGAGGAGGTGCTGGCGATTTGGGACAACGTGAAGCTTGCCGAAAAGGAAGCCAAGGACAAGGAGAGCGTGCAGGCGGGCGAGAGGCCGGAAGGGCTGCTCGATGGCGTTCCCACCTCGCTTCCCGCCCTGATGCAAGCCCAAAAGGTATCGCGCAAGGCCGCTGCCGTGGGGTTTGAATGGGAGACGGTTCAAGACGTGTGGGATAAGGTGGACGAGGAGCGCGAGGAATTCCGGAAGGAGGCCCCCGGCACCGCCGAGCGCGAAATGGAGTTTGGCGACGTGCTCTTCGCACTGGTAAACGTAGCGCGCAAAGAGGGAATCGACGCCGAAAGCGCGCTACGCGCGAGCACGGCGAAATTCCGCTCGCGCTGGCAGGCTATGGAAGGTCTCGCCCGCCATCACGGGGTTGCGATCGAGGGCTTGTCGACCCAAGAGCTCAACGACCTATGGGACGAGGTCAAGCGACAGCGCGCCTAGTAGCGAGCGCGAATGGCGGCGGGGTGCCAAATGTGGTCGTTGCGTCGGTAATTGCATGAATGTGCATAACAATTTGCGCTAGGGACATAAGAACACTACCGTACATTGCCGTGGCCTTCAGTAAGTATGAAGGGGCTATGAATCCGGAATGCCACCAAGATACGGGTTTTGGCGGTACGTCGTGCGCCCGGAGCGCGGGATGTGCCGCATAGGTTCAGCCTGGCGCACGTGCATGTTGCGACGAGCTAGCAAAACGTCTACCTCGAACATTGCGATTCCCCAATCAACGCTGCTGTTGGCGGCGGGTCTTTTACGCCGCGCTTCGCTGCCTGCAACTATGCAGGGGCGAGCGTCCGGTAGAAGTACCGGTTGTTGGTACCATTTGTTACTGGGCGTTTTGTTCTGTCACGTAGAGTAGCGAGCCTGTCAGCCAAGTGTGTTAGAAAGGGGTGAGGCGTGTGGAGAAGGTCCACGACTACCTCGTTGAGTACTTGAGGTCGAAGGGATATCCGGAAGTTAAGAAACATCGGCACGAGTACCTTTGCTACTACGGATTCGATCAATCGCACGTCTATGTCCTGATCGAGGGCGTTGTCAAGGCGAGCGTCACCATGCGTGAGGGCACCGAGTTCAACGTGTTCTATATGCAGGGGCCCAGTCCGGTCTCGCTGCTGCGGGACGAGGAAAGCGCCAAGGCAAAGTCTCCGTTCAGCGTACGGGTTGAGTCGGACGAGGCTCTGTTTTACGTGGTGCCTCGGCTGACGTTCTGGAAGTACGTGAACGAGGATCATCGTCTGCTTGATTACGTAAAGGATTACTATCGGAGAAACCTGGAAGACGCGTTTGACCGCACGCGCTTTTTGACCATGAACGGAAAAATAGGCGCGGTGGGGGCCTTGCTGTTCGACTTAAGCGTTAAATACGGCGAGCCGTGCAAGGACGGAACGGTGATCTCGCTGGACGTGACCAACGAGGACATAGCCCAGTTCTGCGGTATCTCGTCCAGAAACAGCGTGAACCGCATATTGCGCGGTCTGCGCGAAAAGGGCGTTATCTCTACAAAGGGCCATGATTCGCATATTGTGGTGCATGATGCAGACTATCTGGAACAGTTTGTAATGGACTAGGGGGAGTGGACGATGGACGCAGCCGATGCAAAACTGCTGGCTGAACGGGTGGCCGCCGGGGAAGTGCCGCCCGATGAGCTGGCGCGCGCGCTGCAGGCGCCGCCGGTGACCGACCTTGGCTTTGCCACGGTTGATAACCAACGCGGCGCCCGTACTGGCACGTCTGAGATCATCTATGGTGCAGGAAAGACAAAAGAGCAGATAGCGGGTATTGTGACGTCAATGCTGGAGGCCTGCCAGCGTCGGGTGCTGGTAACGCGTCTTGACGGCGAGAAGGCCGCCGGCGTGAGCGAGCTGCTTGCCGCCGGCGGTATCGCCATGGAGTACGACCCCGTAGCGCGCTTGGGCATGGTTGGAGATGCCAAGGAGCCGGATGGGCTGGGAACGGTGCTTGTGGTTTGCGCCGGAACCAGCGACTTGCCGGTTGCAGAGGAAGCGGCGCGCACGCTTGAGTATTTGGGCAACCGCGTGGACCGCGCCTATGACGTGGGCGTCGCCGGCATTCACCGCCTGCTTGCGTGCGAGAAGCGCATCCGCGATGCGCGCGTTATCGTGGCCGTCGCCGGCATGGAGGGCGCGCTGGCCAGCGTGGTGGCCGGTTTGGCGAGCTGCCCGGTGATCGCGGTTCCCACCAGCGTGGGGTACGGGGCGAGCTTGGGCGGTGTCGCCGCGCTGCTAGCGATGCTCAACAGCTGCGCCAACGGTGTTTCCGTGGTCAATATCGATAACGGTTTTGGCGCCGCGTACCAGGCGTCGCTCATCAATCATATGAAATAGGCGCGGGCCTTCGCGCTGCTGGGGGAGAGGGTTTATATGGGTTCGCTGTACATCGATTGCTCGCTGGGCGTGAGCGGGGACATGCTGGTCGCTGCGCTACTGGACGCCGGAGCCGATTCGGCAGCGCTGGACCGCGCGTTGTCGAGTCTTTCCGTTGCGGACGAGTTTGAGATAGCGATATCGACCGTGACCAAGGCGGGCATGCGTGCCTGCGACTTCGATGTGGTGCTGCGCCATGGCCATGAGACCCACGACCATGATATGGCGTATCTGCATGGCCGTGGTGAGGACCGGTGCGGCCACGCGCGCGAGCATGCGCACGAGGACGATGGTCATCACTGCTGCGAGCACGCCCATGCGCACGGGCACGCCCATGGCGACCATGACCACCAGCACGAGTACGCCCATGGCGACCATGACCACCAGCACGAGCACGCCCACGAGCATCATCACGAGCACCGTAACCTGCATGACGTCATGGCGATCATCGACTCCGCGCAGATGACGCAGAGCGCTCGCGCCATCGCCGCGCGCGCGTTCGAGATTCTCGCCCAGGCAGAAGCACAGGCGCACGGGTTGCCGGTGGACCAGGTCCATTTTCACGAGGTGGGCGCGATCGACTCCATCGTCGACATCGTGTCCGCAGCGGTTTTGGCCGATAGCCTTGATCCCGATGCCGTCTACGCCACGCCGCTAGCAGACGGCCATGGCGCCATCCGTTGCCAGCATGGCGTCATCCCCGTTCCCGTTCCGGCGGTGGTGAACATCTGCCGCGCCTGCGAGCTGCCCACGTCGCACCTGGATGTTGAGGGCGAGCTGGTAACGCCTACGGGCGCCGCGCTTATCGCCGCGTTGGATGCTCGCCGCGCCCCCGATTTTCCCTACACAATCCTGGCGACGGGCATGGGCGCGGGCAAGAGGGGCTACAGCGTGCCATCGCTGGTGCGCGTTCATCGCATCGAGCGAGCGCGGGGGCCTCAGCCCCATGTCGACGGGGTGATCAAGCTGGAATGCGACGTGGACGACCAGTCCGCAGAGGGCATGGCCCATGCGGCGCAGGCGCTTCTTCGCGACGGCGCGCTCGAGGCCCACTGGCTGCCCGTCTTTGGCAAGAAGGGCCGGCCCACCTATCAGCTGCAGGTTATCGCCGCTCCTCAGGATGCCGAGCGCTTGCGCCGGCTAATGTTTTTGGAGACCACCACCATTGGCGTTCGTTGGACGATGATGGACCGCGAGGTCCTTAAGCGCAGCGAGCGCGTGGAGCAGACGTCTCTGGGACCGGTGCGCGTCAAGACCGTTGTCCTTCCCGATGGCGAGCACCGCTCCAAGCCCGAATATGAGGATGTCGCCCGCATAAGCTCGCGCGAGGGTATCGCGTTTCCGGACGCACTCGTCCAGATTACCGCAGAGATACGTGCGGGTAGGAATACCGATCTGTAGGGGGTTGCCCCGGCTTCCCGGTGCGAGCGCCATACTAAGGCGTTGCAGCATTGTTGAATCTTTTGGTTTCTTGGTTTTCCGTGCATGGTTGGACCGCGCCCGGGCATACTAAAGAAGTTATCCAAGGCTAACCCTTCGCCGGGAAGAATCTCGGCGGGGTCGCTTGCCCTCGTATCCAATGAAAGGGGACGAATATGAGTGAGATTCTCGATGTGTACGGTCGCGAGGTATTGGACTCTCGCGGTAATCCCACCGTTGAGGTGGAAGTTGTGCTCGATGATGGCTCCTTTGGCCGCGCGATGGTGCCCTCCGGCGCTTCCACCGGTGCGTTCGAGGCCGTTGAACTGCGCGACGGGGACCGCGAGCGCTATCTGGGCAAGGGCGTTTCCAAGGCCGTCGACCATGTGAACAAGGAGTGCGCGGACGCCGTGATCGGTATGGACGCGTTTGACCAGCGTGCGGTCGACGCCGCCCTGATCGCCGCGGACGGCACGCCCAACAAGGCAAACCTGGGCGCAAACGCGATTCTGGGCGTGTCGCTTGCCGTCGCCCGCGCGGCGGCGCAGTCTGCCGGCCTTGAGCTGTACAGCTACCTGGGCGGCGTCAACGCCCACCTGCTGCCCACGCCTATGATGAACATCCTGAACGGCGGCGTGCATGCGGACAACAACGTGGACTTCCAGGAGTTCATGATCATGCCGGTGGGCGCCCCTACCTTTACCGAGGGCCTGCGCTGGTGCGCGGAGGTCTACCACACGCTTAAGGGCGTGCTGCACGAGGCGGGCCTTGGCGGCGGCGTGGGCGATGAGGGCGGCTTCGCCCCCAACCTCAAGACCAATGCCGAGCCCTTTGAGTACATCAACAAGGCGGTCGAGAAGGCCGGCTACACCCCGGGCGTGGACTTCATGTACGCCATGGACCCGGCATCGACCGAGTTTTACAACACTCAGACCGGCATGTACGAGCTTAAGGGCGAGGGCCGCGAGCTTACCAGCGCGCAGATGGTCGATTATTGGTGCGAGCTCGTTGAGAAGTATCCCATCATCTCCATCGAGGACGGCATGGCCGAGGAGGATTGGGACGGCTGGGTCGAGCTGACTCGCCGCATCGGAGACAAGGTCCAGCTGGTGGGCGACGACCTGTTTGTCACCAACACCGAGCGCCTGAAGAAGGGCATCGAGCTGGGAGCGGCGAACGCCATCCTGGTCAAGGTGAACCAGATCGGCACGCTGACCGAATCCCTCGAGGCGATCGAGATGGCCAAGGAGGCGGGATACGCCTGCATCGTCTCCCACCGTTCCGGAGAGACCGAGGATTCCACCATCGCGGATCTGGTGGTTGCGACCAATGCGGGCCAGATCAAGTCCGGCGCTCCGTGCCGTTCCGACCGCATCGCCAAGTACAACCAGCTTATCCGTATCGAGGACGAGCTGTTTGGCAGCGCGCGCTACGCCGGTAGGAACGCGTTTTACAACCTGCGCTAGCGCACGCTGTACCGCCGCGCCCAACGAGGCGTTGATGTGAAAAAAGGACCTGCAGCCGGTTTGGGCTGCAGGTCCTTTTGCTTGGACGCGTGATCGATCGCGCAGGGTTGAGCTATGCGCGAGCGACTATGTTCGCGGGGCGAAGCAGGAAGAAGGAGAGGATGGCGACGATGATGACGCTGAGGACGACGGCGGGGACGGTGGCCATGTGAATCATGGGGATGCCCACGAGCAAACCGATGATATAGGGCACCAGCCAGAGCAGCCATACGATGGTGCTGAAGCGATGGAAGGTCTGCTCCTGCGCAATCGCCTTGTCATCATGACGGCGGCCGCGCACGTAGACCAGGGTTGCCCAGCCGGCGTGGAAGAGCATGAGGATGATGGCGAGCAGGCCGGTGATTCCGTGGATGGCGGGCGCGGGCTCGCTTCCCGCGATGCGCGCCATGATGGTCATCACGGTGGTTCCGGTGGTGTCGCAAGCGAGGCCGGCCCAGAACAGGGCGAGGTGGCGGCCATTGAGGTGGCCGGCACGGCGCTCGGCGAAGACGCCGATGGTGTAGAAGACGAGTGCCGCGGTGATGGCGAGGCTGGCGATCATGAGCATGGGTGACATTGCTAAATTCCCTTCCTTAGCAGGTGGATAGGTGGCCGATGTTCGTAGTGAACACCGTTCATCTGAACAAGGTTCATCTTAGGGACGAGGATTGCTTTCCGCAAGGAGAACTTTTCTTGTCCAAATTTCCGCCATGAATTCTCCACCTGCTTGTTCACTTGCGTTCCGCTATGATGAACAGAGTTCATTTTGTGTGTTGCCAAGCACGTTTGGCGTTGTTTGGCGGGAGGAGAGCGGCATGGGGAGCAAACCTGCGATTTCTCGCGAAACGATTTTGTCCGTGGCGTACGAGCGCGCGCAGAAGGACGGCATGGCTTCGCTTGGCATTAGGACCATCGCCAACGAGTGCGGCGTTGCCATCGGGACCATCTATAACTACTTTCCGGATAAGGCGTCGTTGGTGACCGAGGTCGTAGCTCGCTTTTGGCGCGCCGCCATCGAGGAGGCGGGCGTGCTTTCAAACGCCGAGGAGTCCTCTGACGGCGCCGAGAAGAGCCTGCTTGCCTACTGTCGCAGGCTGGCCGAGGAGCTAAGCGAGTCCCTGGGGCATTTCCAGGCGAGTTGGCTTCGCGAGATCTCTACGCTTGACGCGCGCTCCCTTGAGCGGAGCCGCGCCGCCGAGGAGGAGTGCTTCAGGGGTATCTGCGCAGGCATCGCGTCGCATATCAAGAGCGATGCCGCGATCACGCCCGCGGCGCGCGAGCGCTTTGATGCGGACCATCTCGCCGAGTTCATCTGGAAGGCGATGTTCGGCTCGATCAAGGCGGGCGATCCCGCGTGCACCACGTTGTTTGGCCTGATGGAGATGGCGCTGTATTAACATGCTCCGCGCCGTCCAAGACGGCTCGCGCGGCTCGCCGGCGCGGCTCAACGCTAAGCCTGCACAACTGAGCCGCCCGCGCGTGGTATAACTGGAAGGCAAGAAAGCGCAACCGTACCTCAACCAAACAAGGCGCCCATGAACAACACTTCACAGCACAACGGTTTTTCCGTCCATAACGGCACAGCCGGCGAACCCATGCCGCCAAAGGTCAAGCCTGTCTCGAGCGCGTATTCCGATGCGGCCGCTTCTGCTGCGGCCAAGCGCTCGCATCGCCATAAGGGCGAGGGGGCCAAGGGCGGCGAGGCCGAACAGAAGCCCGTGGATAGAAAGCAGACGCCCACGCATCGCCGCGCACCCAAGGGTACGGCTAAGCCGGCGGCGAGGCGCGCTGTCGCCGATAGGCCGCCGGTGCATCGCTCCGGCATCGCTGAGGAGGTTGGGGCGACGCCTCGTTCTGCCGCGAACGATCGCCGGGCGACTAGGGCATCTGTTTCGCCCTCCGCGGATGTCGCGGGCACTGGGCATGGCTCGTCCGCCTCGTCCGTATCTGTATCTGAAGAGCCGGCAGCCCGCAAGGTCTCCGGCTTTGCCAATAAAGTTAGGGGGGCCGTTTCAGGCGGTGCCGCGCGAGTAAAGGGAGCCGCTGCGGGCGCCGACGCCGCGGACGCGTCTTCTCGCAGGCCGGCGCGCGGGGCGAGCTCGGGCGAGCGGTCCGGGGCTTCCGCGGTGGACGAGGAGCGTGCGAGCCGCCGCGCCGCGTACGAGGCGCGCAGGCAGTCGAGCCTTATGAAGTACGCCAATGACAACCGCGTGGTGCGGGCGCTCTACGACTTTACGTCCGGACCGTATCGCGCCGTGTTCTACGTATTGGTGGTTGCCGTGATCGCCCTGGGCGTCTACTTTCCCGTGCGCGACCTCTATATCGCCCATAGGACTAACGGCATCTTGCAAGAGCAGCTGGCCATTAGGGAGAAGTACAACGAGTCGCTGGAAAAAGAAGTGAACAAGTACCTGTCGCAAGAGGGTATTGAGGAGGCGGCCCGTGAGCAGGGCATGGTGATGCCGGGCGAGACCCCCATTACCGTGCAGGGCGCGGATCAGCTGGGCGATAACGGGCAGGCGTCCTCCCAGGACGGATCGGCCGACGGCGCGCAATCCGACGATGCTGCGGGTTCCGGCGATACTGCCAGCCCTGGGGGAGCCGCTGATTCCGCGGACGAAGGGTCGGGCGGGGACGCGGCGGATTCCTCGTCCAGCGAACCGTCCACATCTGCGGAGGTTGAGCGGGCGGAGCGCGAAGTCTACGCAAATTCCCCCTGGTACTACAAGGTGTTGGACTCCCTATTCTTCTATTCTGGCCCAGCGGACCAGATTGTGAAGTCAACGGGCGAATAGGGTAGAGAGGAGAGCGCCGTGCAGCGTGGCGATATGGTGCGCGTGGCGTCCATAGATTTGGGAACGGTGTCTTCGCGTCTGTTGCTGGCCGAGGTGAAGGACGGCGTGATCGTTGATTCTTGCAAGAGGACGATCATTACGGATCTGGGCGAGGGCGTCGACGCGACGGGGCGGTTTTTGGATGTCGCCGTGGCACGCGTGCTCAAGGCATGCTCGTCCTTTGTTGAGGACATCGAGGTGTTTGCCCCGCGGGCGGTGTGCACCACGCTTACAAGTGCGGCGCGAGACGCCTCGAACGGGCAAGACCTGCTGGATGGCCTTGAGCGCCTGGGGCTTGTGCCGGAGGTGATTCCCGGCGAGGTCGAGGCGAAGCTGACGTTTTACGGCGTGGCACATGATTTTCCCGGCGAGCGCATTGCCGTTGCGGATTCGGGCGGCGGGTCGACCGAGGTAGTGGTTGGTCGCTATACGCCTGGCGATCCGCTTGAGGTGGAGTGCGCCCGCTCGATGGACATTGGATGCCGCCGCGTTACAGAGCGGTTTTTGAGCTGCCAGCCGGCGCGCGCGGAAGATCTTGAAGCGGCGCGCGACTTTGCTCGCGAGCAGTTTGAGCCTTACTGGTCCCAGATGGCCCGCCGTCCCGAGCGCCTGGTGGCGGTGGGCGGCACCGTGACCACGCTGGTGGCGATGGATCGCGGCATGCAGGTGTACGATTCCTCGTTGGTCCACCTGCATGATTTGGAACTTTCGCAGGTGGAGGCGGCGCAAAGGCGGCTTTCAACGTTGTCGGTTGAGCAGATCGCTGCGCTTCCGGGTATACAGCCCAAGCGCGCGCCCGTCATTCTTGCCGGCTCGCTGGTCATAGGCGAGCTTATGCGCACCGGTGGATACGGGTCGCTTACGGTGAGCGAGAACAGCCTTATGGCGGGCATGGCGGCAACGCTTTATGAGGCGCTGTGCAAAGAAGTTCCCGCCATAGGGTGGATGCCGCGCGTATCGTGTTAGACTTCTAACGTGCGGGGCGACCCGTAGCGTCATGCGGGGGCGTGGCGGAATTGGCATACGCAGGAGACTTAAAATCTTCGGCCGAAAGGATTGTGGGTTCGAGTCCCA
>OLFX01003166.1_pt1 | contig 11452 bp, 10 predicted proteins | sample 1605091 | NCBI WGS metagenome assembly OLFX01 (sample SAMEA3888906, study PRJEB22519) | human gut metagenome | biome: human gut; feature: human-associated habitat; material: faeces | place: Denmark | collected 2012
ATACCCCCATATAGGACTTTTATATTTCATTGTCCTATATGAGGGTAGCATATCAGGGTTAGCCTGGTGGGGATTTTTTTGTATCAGAGAATATTCATTTTTCTCTCAAATCTTACATACTATAAGTAAAGGAACGAAGGAGGAATATCATGGAAAACAACAAAAATAGATATCCGAGCTGGATGGTTCAGGAATCACAGAGCAATAGTTACAGCTATCCTGGCAATACCATCGGATATTCTCATGGGCCTGCCAAGGATGGCTATGGACAGATTACTACCGGGTGTTCTCAGGAAACGCGTGGATATTTTGGAGATCCGTATGTACAACATAGTCCTGGACCCCAAAATACCACTGGCCAGAATAGCTGGGAAGAATATCAGAAATTGGAATTTTCCCGTTTGTGTGATAGGATGAAAGAAAACACAAAGGAGAAAAAAATAATGAGCTATGTTGGAATTCTACGCAGTGATAAAGGAATTGTGGCATTTTCGGATTCGAGGAGTACCTATGAGAATACTGGATATTCGTTGCACGAATCAGATGAGGAAAAGAAAGTTTTTGCCGGTAAGGAATTTGTTTTTGTCACTTATGGATTAAACAGGATTTATGATTCTGAAGGTAAATTAAAACCATTACAGTCCCTGATCGATCCATGTTTAATTGATTTTTCCGGATCCTATCGTAATTTTTTCTGGAATCTGCAGAGGAAACTTGAAGTACAATTTTTTCATTTTCCAAATGCAGAATATCATTTTTTGATTGGTTTTAAAGATAACGATGGTATATATGGAATGGAAAGCTGTAAATTATCAACTGGAGGTCCTCATTTTTCCATGTTGGCATTTACAACTGGATACTTAACTGGCGGATCTGATGATTTCGGACCGAAAAATATGATTTTATCTCCGTCCATGTCTGTCGATAAGATGAAACAGCTGGCACAAATGGCAGTCAACCAAGCAATAGAAATGGGAAATTTGTGTTTGGAATATAATCCGGTCGGCGGAGCTGTACAAATTACAACTCTTATCTGAAGGAAAGCAAAAACAGTCGGTAGGTGTATCGGCTGTTTTTTGCTTTCATAACATACCAGATTCTCCATACTATAAGTATAGGAAAACAGGGGGGAACAGTATGTATAACAAAAACGGCTATTCGAATCATAATCAGAAATGCAGCTCAGATGACTATCAACCGGATATTTCTGTTTGCATCGAAACGCAAAATACTCTGGAATATTCCAGTGATCCTTATCTGGCGATTCGTCAAACAATAGATCCTTATTCGGAAAAAAAGTTCGATGTTCCGGAAGAACCGCAGCAGTTGGAATTTTCTTCTTTGTATGATAGTATAAAAGAAAATACTAAGGAGAAAAATACAATGAGTTATGTAGGAGTTTTACGGAGTGATAAAGGACTCGTGGCATTTTCAGACTCAAGAAGTACCTATGTGGATCATGGAAAACAAGCATTGGAGTCAGATGACGTTAAAAAAGTTTTCATCAGCAAACATTTTTTGTTTGTTACCTATGGTGTTAACAAGGTATATCACGAACAGGGAAAAACAGAACGGTTAGAAGTGGTGTTAGATAAACTTCTTAGGGATTTTTCCGGTTCCCATCGTGATTTTTTTTGGAAATTACAGAGAAAATTGGATTTGAAATCTGGTAACGTCGAGTATCATTTCATCGTTGGTTTTAAGGATACAGATGGAAATTATGGGATGGAACATTGCGCTTTATCTGCGAACGGTGCTCAGTTTTCCAACTTGACTTATGCATCAGGTTCTATTACTGGAGGAGAACGAGGTTATGGACCTATGGACTTATCGTTCCCACCTTCCATGTCCATCGAAAAAATGAAACAGATGGCAAAAATGGCCGTAACCCATGCAATAGAAATGGGTGATCTGTGTCTGTCATATAACCCAGTCGGTGGACCAATCCAAATTGAAACACTTGTCTGAAAACGCGAAAAGCAGTCGGTAGATACACCGGCTGTTTTTTGTATACACAAATTCTCCATACTATAAGTAAAGAGAAACAGGAGGATTACTATGTATCATACACACAGATTAGCAGAATCTTATCCGGAACCGTCCAAAACAGTCCAGGAAAACACCTTATCTCAGCATTGGTATGAACCTGTTCATAATGGTTTGAGAACTTTTCGAATCGAAGAGTCCTTTCAAACCGGAATGACAGCTCCCTTTCCCCATGATACAATGGAGAAAAATGCGAGGGAGGTAACTGTAGTGAGTTATGTTGGAGTGTTACGGAGCGATAAAGGGATTATAGGATTTTCGGATTCCAGATGCTCCTATCAGAATGATGGGGTATGCCAGTATATTGCCGACGATGTTAAGAAGGTTTTTAAGGGAAAAGATTTTGTAATTGCTACTTATGGTGCAAATGTTGTCTACGGCGAAGATCAGAAACCGGAACGTCTGGAAAAAGTACTGGACCGTATATTAACTGAATTCTCTGGAACACACAGGGATTTTTTTGAGAAGTTGCAGGTAACAATGCGTGCCCACTTTTCTTCTCATCTGAATGATCAATTTCATTTCCTGATTGGATTTCGGGATTATGATGGATTATTTGGGACAGAAGAATGTAGGGTATCTAGGCTCGGTGTGGAATATTCTGGTCCATCTTACGAATCCGGATATCGCACAGGAGGATATCAGCACTTCGGACCGAAAGATCTGATCATTCCATTCAATCTGTCCGTGGAACGAATGCGAAAGCTTGCAGAAGTGATCGTGGACAGTACGGAACAGATGGGGAATTTGTGCCTGGACTACAATCCGGTGGGAGGCAAAGTACAGATTGAGGTTTTGTCATAAAGGGGTGTCTGGGAAAATTGGGTAAAGAAAGTCCCCACTAGGTTAGCCTGGTGGGGATTTTTTCCCCGAAAAGATTGTGTTTTTGTGCGATTTGGAATACTATACAGGAAAGAAGAGTAAAAAAAATGAAGGAAGCGATCTTATGTTATATTTGAGCAATAGGAAATTAGGTCTTAGCGGATGGCTGCAAAATAACGATATTTCTGCATATCAGTCTCCATTACGGTTGAATTCATTAAAGAAGTAAAAAGATGTGTCATAAAAATCCCCAAAAAATAAAAAACTTTCATGCTATATATAAAACACATTGACTTTCAGTACAGAGTAGTGTTATTATAAGGATAGCAAATAAAAGATTTGCATATAATATTACTGATCTTACTCCGGTGTCCTACGGGCCCGGGGTTTTTTTATAGGAGAACAATATGAAAAATACGCCAAGAATATTTAAAGAAATATACGATCAGATTGCAATACAGCAAAGTCGTGGTCTAAAAATATCCAATGATGTTATTACACAAAGAATTATTGAATCGGAAAATTATTATAAATTATTCAATGGATATAAAAAACCGTTTTTGGATTCAACAAAGCCTGATGAAACTTATCTTTCAGGGACAAAGTTCGATGAAATATATTCATTATATTTGTTTGATAGAGAGTTACGAAATCTTTTTATACGCTATATACTAGAAATAGAAAATAACGTAAAAAGTGTTCTTGCACATGAATTTTCACGAAAGTACGGACACGATAATTATTTAAGAGTATCCAATTTTGACACATCCGTTCAGCTCGGCGAAAGAAAAACAAGAGCACAAAAAGTGGGAGAAATTTCAGATTTGATATCTAATCTTCAACATGAAGTCGCAAGACAACTTTCGAAAAATAATTCTATGATTTCACATTATATGTTGGATTATGGCTATGTCCCTTTATGGGTTTTAGTTAATACATTGACTATCGGAACAATCAGTGTATTTTATTCGCATCTTAAACAACAGGATCAGAACAATATCGGTAGATTTTTCTCATTAAAGCCAGATGAATTAAAAACTATTTTACAAGTGCTTACACTTTATCGCAATGCCTGTGCACATGACGAACGATTGTACAATTTAAAATCCATGAATAGGAACATGCGACCGAATAATATAAAGGCGTTACCCATTCATGTAGATCTAGGTATTCCCAAAAATGCAGGAAATAATTATATGGCAGGAGTAAATGACTTGTTTGCAATTGTACTGATATTTAAGACCATGTTATCTAAAGAATCTTTTAGGATATTCTATGGCTTACTGGATACATTAATACAAGATTTGTCATCCAGGCTAACAACTATTTCTATTTTACAGATTGAAGCTGATATGGGTTTTATTCCTAATTGGCGTGATATAAAATAGAGATATTTCAAAAAACATTACATATTTGAAGGACCTGTTTAGATGCAGGTCCTTTTCATTACATTTTTTCATCGCTATTAATATTTTCCATTGCTTTCCGTAATCTTTTGGCTTATAATCAGATTATGTATTTCGGAAAAATAGCCTGTCCGAAAAAATACCGTTTTTTCCATTATTCTACATACTATAAGCAGAACAAGAAAAAACCAATCAAACAAAGGAGAGAAGAAATATGAAGAAACAACAGGTAATGGCATTGTTACTGTCCTCTACATTAACAATCGCAAACGTAACACCGGCACTGGCAGCAGATATCAGTAATGTGGCAGTCACATCAGAAGTCACACAGGATGCCCCAGCAGATGAAGCAACAGTTGTAGAAGAAACCACAGAAACTGCTCCAGACGTAACAGAAAATGAGGAAACTCCGGCAGATGAAAATAAGAACGCATCAGAGGATACTGAAACTCCTACCGATGAATCTGCAAATGGACAGGAAGAATCTTATACGGAAGAAGCAGATAATACGGTTGCACAGGCAGCAGAACAGGAAAATCAAGTCGCTGTTCAGGCAGCAGAACAGGAAAATCAGGACGCTGTTCAGGCAGCAGCTGGGGAATCTCTTCCTATTAATAGTACTTTCGAAGAGAATTATCTGGTATACAAAGTAACTGGTGATAAACAGGTAACAGTTACAGAACATGACATTGCAGAATACTGGGGCAATTACTGTGATGTAGTAATCAATCCTACCGTAGAACATGATGGCGTGACTTATCAGGTTGTATCTATTGATGAAATGGCTTTCATGGACGATTGGACGATTCAATCGTTTACTTTCAAAAAGGGAGTCACTCAGATCGGGAAAGCTTTTATGGGTGGCTGCAAGAATGTTGAGAACGTAACAATCGAGGATCCAGCAGCTAATCTGGTTGTCAAAGATGGTTGTGTATATTCCAGTGATATGACAAGACTGGAAGCAATGATCCCGAATTATCCGATGGAATCTTATACAACCCCTGATTCTGTAACTACCATCGGATCCAGATCCATTCAGAGTAACACATGTAAAGTAGTAACTCTGGGTGATAATGTAACAACTTTGGAAGATTCCGCAACAGGGTATATGCCAGGAACGGAAGTATTCAATATGGGATCTGGTATTACAACGGTTAAAAATGGACAGTTTTATAACTGTGATAATCTGAAAGAACTGAATATCAAAGGTTCTTTTACTCCTGGAATGGGATTTATCTCCGACTGTAAAAATCTGGAAAAAGTAACTCTGGATGGAAATATCAAGGGAGCTTTCGTTGATTTTATTGTAAGATGTCCAAGTATTAAATCTTTTGACGTTATCAACTCCAGCTACCAGAGATCCGTAGACGGTGTTCTGTTCAGCGGGCGTGAATTGATCCGCTACCCAGCAGCAAAGGAAGATACATCCTATTATATTCCAGATGGATATTCTGTAACTGCGCTGGCATTCAACGGATGTAAAAATCTGAAAACTCTGTATGTCGGAAATAATGTAGAACTGAAGGCCGGAATGGTCCAGGATCCTTCCAATGCAATGGATATCTATCTGCTGGATAAAAATGCGATCACTTTTGGAACAAAATCCTCTTATGTGTTTGTGAATCTTCCAAAAGGTTCCAATATCTACTGTGCGAACGAAGACCGTGTAAACGAACTGAAAGCATATGATAAAGTAGCTTATGGAACAACACCAAACATCGGCGTAAAGAAAGTTGCTTATGAAAGTGCAGCATTTACCGATGTCAGTGACAAAGAGGAAATCTCCGTGGGAGAAGAGGTACAGCATATCGCATCCAAACTGACACCGAACTATGCAAATGATGATCTTGTGTATACATCTTCCAATGGAAAGATCTGTACCGTAGATGCAGGAAATGGAACAGTCAAAGGTGTAGCAGAGGGTGACTGCGAGATCTCTGTATCCAGCAAAGAATCCGGTAAAGTGTTAGCTTCCTATACACTCCATGTGTCTAAAGTATCTGTCAAATCGATCACACTGGATAAAACAGAACTGACCCTGACACTCAAGGGCGAACCACAGAAACTGAAACTGACCTTTGACCCGGTAGATTCTGAAACAACCACAGGCCTTACCTGGGAATCATCCGATGAAAAGATCGTCAAGGTATCCAAAGACGGCGTAGTGACAGCTGTTGGCATTGGAAGTTCAACCATTACCGCAAAGATCCAGGGCAAGACAGCTAAATGTGAAGTCCGTGTCTTAGCACCACTGGAAAGCATCCAGCTGGATAAGACATCTGCAGACCTGAAAAAAGGCGAAACTGTGGATCTGAATGTAAAAGTAAATCCGGTATATACTACAGACGACAAGACTGTTACCTGGAAATCTTCCAATACGAATGTAGCAACTGTCGATAAAAATGGTAAAGTAACTGCTGTTGGTGCAGGAGAAGCTACTATTTCCGCAACCGTTGGTAAATTCACAGAAACCTGCAAAGTGACCGTTTCCATTCCTTTGGAAGCAATCGAAATGGCAGACAAATACAATCTGGAACTGGGAGCAAAAGAACATCTTCGTCCAAGAGCAAACCCGATTAATACCACTGCAGATCTGACAAAAATGAAATGGACATCCTCTAATCCGGATGTAGTAAAAGTAGATAAAGCTGGTAACATGACCGGTGTTTCCTATGGTACTGCAACCATTACTGCAGAACTGGATGGCGTAAAAGCAAGCTGTGAAGTAACTGTCGTAAAACCAGGACTGGACAAGGCAGAAGTCACTCTTTCCCAGGAAACCTATACCTATGATGGAACAGAAAAACGCCCGAAAGTAACCGTAAAACTGGAAGGAAAAACTCTGGTTGAGGGAAAAGATTACCAGGTTGGTTATTACGACAATGTGAAAGTAGGAACCGCTTCCGTTGCGATTCGTGCAGAGGGCGAACAGCATGGCATGATCGTAAAAATGTTCACGATCAAACATGTAGAGATCAAAGATGCGACCATTTCTGGTATCAGCAACAAAACCTATAATGGATCCGCACAGACACAGAAGATCACAGTAAAAGCAAACGGAACTACCCTGAAAGAGGGAACGGATTATTCTGTATCTTACAAAAACAACACCAATGCCGGAACAGCTACTGTTACGATCACCGGTAAAGGAAATTATGCCGGAACTGTGGACAAAACATTCCAGATCGCAAAAGTTTCCATCAACGGTGCAAGCGTATCCGGTATTACAGATAAGACATATACAGGATCTGCCCACGGACAGAATGTAAGTGTCAGTGTATCCGGAAAAACCTTACGTGCAAACAGCGATTATACGGTATCTTACAGCAACAATGTAAATCCTGGAACCGCAACTGTCACCATTTCCGGTAAAGGAAATTACAATGGCAGCCTGCAGAGATCCTTCACCATCAAGATGTCTGGTCAGTGGATCCAGTCCGGAAGCCGTTGGTGGTATCGTCACAACGATGGCGGATACACCAGAAACGGATGGGAATGCATCAATGGACAGTGGTATCTGTTTGACAATGCCGGATGGATGCAGACCGGATGGCAGAAAGTTGGCGGCGCTTGGTACTACATGAGTGGAAGCGGAGCAATGCAGACTGGATGGCTGAATGACCGTGGAAACTGGTATTACATGACCGAAAGCGGAGCAATGGCTACCGGATGGATCAACCTGAATGGTACATGGTACTTCTTAAACGGAAGTGGAGCAATGCAGACTGGATGGCTGCACCGTGCATCTGGATGGTATTACCTGACTGGAAGCGGAGCAATGGCTACCGGATGGCTGTATCAGGGAGGTTCCTGGTATTATCTGAATCCGGCAGACGGACATATGGCTACCGGCTGGACAAAAGTTAACGGTAAATGGTATTACATGAACGGCAGTGGAAAGATGCTGACCGGATGGCAGAAAGTTGGCGGAACCTGGTATTACATGGATGCCAGCGGAGCAATGGCTGAAAACACATGGGTAGGCAACTACTATGTGGATGGATCCGGTGCTTGGGTAAAAACAAGATAAGTAATACAAGACTAAAATAAAATGTATATAAGATATTCCCCTGCTGGAGGTTTCTCTGGCAGGGTGATGTCGTATTAAGAGGGAGTTTTACATGAAGAAAAACTCTAAGATTCCAGCGGATATGCAGAAATTGCATAAAGAATTCCTAAAGGAAAAAGACTTATTCCAGTTTCCGGAAGAATGGGAGAATGACATTTTTGTGATCCAACAGGAGAAAGCAAAAAAGAACCGGATCACATTCTTCTTAGTAACATGTATTATCTTTTTGATCTTTCTGACTCAGATGGTCGAAGCAGGAATGCAATTTTTGTCGTTGGTTGGGGGCTTATAAAAGGATAAAGAGATTGTTTCGGCAGTCTCTTTTTTTTGTCCGTAAAGTAATCTCTGTATGAACAAACCAAAACAGTACTACATGGGTGTGTCTTAATTTTGCTCCGGATGCTCCCGTAATCTTCCCATAGGAAAAATGGAAGAGATTGCAACCGGTCTGGTGGAAACTGCTGAAAAACTGGGGGCATTGCATTGCGGATAAATCCGGTAGGTGGTCCAGTATAAATCCGGACGGTGCAGTAATATTTGTGCAAAATACCGAAAAATCATTCGATATTTTGTCTGATATTTTTTTGTTTTACCCGGTCCAGTTTTGGAATTTTTTTACATACTATAATTGAGAAGGAAAATTCCTTTCTCAGTCGAAATTTTCATGGGGGCTATTTGTAGGATCATAGCCTCCTGGTTATTTACCACTACCTTTAGCTGAGGGGCTGCCATCCGGCAGTCCTTTTTGCGTTCCAAAACAGATCCAAATTCGGCATACTATAAGTAAGACCGATCAGTTTAACAAATAAATAAGGAATCTCCTACCTCTAAGTGTAAATGAAGGTAGGGGAGGAACTATCAAAAAGAAATGAAACGGCGGTAGTGGGCGGAAAGAAAATCAGTATCCCCTACTGACATGAGATCAAGCAACGTCGGTATTCCCGACATATCGGACTCTGTGAAATTACCGACCGTGGATTGAAACTAGAAAAGAGAGGAAAATAGTATGTTTGAACGAAGTGATCTAAAAACAAGGGCGAAACTTGCCTTGAAACGAAACTATTGGGGATGTGTGATCGCCCCAGTCTTATTGGCAGCCGGAACCTGGCTGACCTCAGTAATCCTGAACCTGTTTACAGGACCTTCTGTGAATTATGATTATGCCGCCATGCCGATCAATGCAGTATCTTCCAGTGTAACCGTAACGCATGTATCACCAATGTATTGGGTTGTATGGCTTGCCCTGACGTTCCTGGTACTGCAGCCCCTGTTGGTAGGAGTACAGAACTTCTTTATCAAGAATGCCAGGTATAAGGGAACTTTACGGGATATCATGCCAAAAAACAATTATGCGCAGGTGGTGATCGGTACGTTGGTACAGTCACTTCTTATTGTTTTGTTTACCTGTCTGTTGATCGTTCCTGGTATAGTAAAGGCTTATGAGTACCGGATGGTTCCGTATTTATTAGCGGACCATACAGAAATGTCCTGGAGGGATGCGCTGAAAAAGAGCAAAGAAATGATGCAGGGGAACAAAATGGACACCTTTATTCTGGACCTGTCCTTTATTGGATGGGGACTTTTGGCAGCGTGTACCTGCGGAATTTTAGCTGTCTTCTGGGTAACGCCATACATGTATGCGACAGGAGCGGAACTGTATTTGGTTTTGGGTGGAAATTACGGAAGGACATCGTATACGATTTCTGAAACAGAGGGATCTCAAGTATGATCAACAACATGGAGCTAAAGAAAAAAGCAGCTATAGCAATTAAAAAAAATTACTGTAAATGTATTTTTGTACCAGTACTTTTTATTTTATGTCTTTGGCTGAATAATCTTTTTGTAAATCCTATTGATCAATATTCCATGTTCGGAAAAGTGTCCGTTTCAGCTGCAAATATTTTCGCATGGTTTGGTGTGCAAGTCTTTCTGATCAATCCTCTGTTTGTTGGTATTATTCATTTTTATATCTGCAATTCCAGAAGTCGCAGTATCTTGTCGGATGTTCTTCCAAAAAGTAACTACTCACAAGTTGTGATTGGGATGTTCCTGAAGGATGTGTTTATTCTTCTGTGGTCTTGTATGTTTCTTGCTCCTGGAATTGTAAAATTGTATGAATACAGTATGGTCCCGTATTTATTCGCAGATTGTCCTGAACTTTCCTGGAGAGAAGTGTTTCGGGAAAGCAAACGGCTTATGAAAGGAAACAAAATGGATACTTTTGTATTGGAATTGTCTTTCGTAGGCTGGATGCTACTGGCTTTTTGCACATGCGGAATTGTAGCAGTTTTTTGGGTTAATGCATATGTATTTGCTACTGGAACAGAATTGTATTTGTTCCTTTGCCAGCAGAAAACAGAGGTGTCGCCAATATAGGAGTTCTATCTTGCTCTTATGTTGGAAATATCCGGAAGTTTGGGGGTAGTTGGGGACGGTGGGAAGAAGGATACTGTACAGTATTTTGGGCACGCCCAATCTGCCCGCCTGGATGTGGTAAAAGATTGGATACAAATTAAGCGGAAGTTTTTGCTTCCGCTTTTACAATGAATTATTGAAAAAAATGCATAAGGAAACTTTTTGAAAGGAGAAATTATCATGGCAAAATTCAAAGCATTCTGGAACTATCAGAAAAAGAAAACAGGGGAAATTGTAATTGCAGAAGAAGAACTGCAGGAGATGTTGGATGCTGCATGGGGTGCGGGATATAATCAGGGAAGAGCGGAAACTGCTTCTCCACGTATTACTCCTCAAAATATCCCTCAGAATATTCCTCCGGTTCCGACCTCTACAAGCTCAGATCTGTCCAATAGTCCATCCAATATCCGTGGAATTGATGTGGGTTCTCATGGGGTCGGATATCCGATGAGGTAAACGAATCTATACAACAATGAATTACCCCTCCCATACAGTGCTGTGGCTCTTATGGATGGGGTAATTCATTCATGGAAAGTTAGATTGCTTTGCAGCATCTGAAATCCACAATATATTAAAAATTAGAAAACAAATATGGAGGAACAAATTATGAAAAGAAAAATTTATCTGGCAGTTATGGCAGCAGCAGTGATTAGTATGGCAGGATGCGGGAAGAAAATAACCGATACATCCGCAG
>OLFX01003170.1_pt1 | contig 11448 bp, 10 predicted proteins | sample 1605091 | NCBI WGS metagenome assembly OLFX01 (sample SAMEA3888906, study PRJEB22519) | human gut metagenome | biome: human gut; feature: human-associated habitat; material: faeces | place: Denmark | collected 2012
GATGTGTAATCGGATTTACGCTGTTTTCCATGTTTTTTGGAGCAGGTAATCTGATATTTCCGCCGCTTCTGGGTGCTGAAGCAGGCAGCAGTATGATACCGGCTATGGTTGGAATGTTACTGACGGCGGTGGTATTACCTGCTCTTGCGGTGATATCTGTGGCAAAGCATGATGGATTGAAGAATTTGGCGGGAAGCATACACCCGGCATTTGCGACAGTTTATGCGGTGCTGATCCATTTGTTAATCGGACCTTTTGTTGCAATTCCAAGGACAGCATCTACCAGTTTTGAGATGGCGGTCGTGCCATTTTTATCTGACGGAGTCAGTGCTGAGTCTTTATTGATTATGTATATACTCGTTTACATTTTTTGTGATAGCAACGATAGTCGCGCTGAAGCCAACGAGACTTAAGGATTTACTGGGAAAAGTAATGACACCGATTCTGTTGATTTTGATTGCAGTTATTTTCGTGGGAGTTGTTGTAAAGTTCCCGACAGTTGTAAGACAGGCAGATGCGAGCTATAAAGGGCATGCGCTTCAGCATGGTTTTGTCACGGGATATCAGACAATGGATATTTTAGCGGCATTTAACTTTGGTGCAGTTATAGCTATGAACATTGAAGCATTTGGTGTGAAGAATCGGAAAGGTGTGGCTAAAGAGACGATTCTGGCGGGAATTGGAGCTGGAATCTTACTTTGTATTGTATATAGCGCAACAGCATATATTGGTGTATTGTGCAGTAGTAAGGTCGGAAATGTGGAAAATGGAACGCAGATTCTGACCTATGCAGTTCACGCATGTTTTGGTATCTATGGAAAAGTATTGATTGGTATTATATTTTTCATAGCATGTTTTAATGTATGTGTAGGTTTGCTATGTTGCTGTTCTGCATATTTCCACGAATTAGTTCCGAAGATTTCGTATTTTAAATGGTTACTTGTCTTTGCTGTCTTCAGTTTTGTGATTTCCTGTGCGGGATTAAATGCGATTTTAAATGTATCATTGCCGATTCTGAAGGTGATGTGTCCTATAGCAATTGCATTGACCTTTTATGGGCTTATCAGACGTAAGAGACAGTAATAAATATTTATCTCAGTCGAGAAGATTAAGTACGTTTGACTGAAATAGTGAAAAATCTGTAATATGGAGAATTTTAGAAATATATCAAAATCTCCTATATTACAGATTTTTTAGTTACATATGGATGTAGTTAAAGTGCTCTAAAAATTTATACCTCGCAGGATCGAGAAAATGTGCAGAAGATTATTTTAGTCAAATAATTCTTTCACCATAGCAGCATCAAATGTAACAGAGGATACATGATTAACCTCGATTTGATATAGTGCATTTGCTGCGATATGCTCGGCAGCCTGCTCCAGATCACGGATTCCAGTCGTATCTGAGAATTTTTCAATAACAGCGTCCATTTTTTCCTCCCATGAGTATTATAATAACCCCAGTCTGCGACTGGAGATAGATATCCTTTTATATATTACAATGAAAATGGGGTTTTCGCAATGGAAAATCCTTGAGATTTTGGGGAAAAGAATGTGGATAATGTGGGGAAATTACTGTGGATTAGGGTGGATTATTGTGGATAAGAGTCCTGGAGGTTTCCATAAGTCGAGAATTGGTGGAAAATGTGGAAGAATTATGTGTATAAAAAAATCCACCTTAAAAATACCGCAAATAAAGGATTTTTTTGAAAACGATGTGAACAAACCCTCCGAAAAAGTGGATAGATTTCCGGTCAATCCACAAGTTATCCACAAGTTATCCACAAAATGTGGATAATGTTACGTAAACCATAAGCGCTTTCCACATAAGAGAAAAAAATAAATACCGTAAGGTGGGGGTATTTTACAGAACCCTTGATTTTATCGGGTTTTTTGCAATTTTTACTTGACGAAAAGGAGGTTTATTTATATAATTGAAACGATGTTCTGAATGATAAGTTATTTCATAACAATTAAAAATAGATAAAGGAGGTGCTTTACCTATGAAGATGACATTTCAGCCAAAAAAGAGATCCAGAGCTAAAGTTCACGGCTTCAGAGCTCGCATGAGCACAAAGGGCGGACGTAAAGTATTAGCTGCAAGAAGATTAAAAGGAAGAAAACAGTTATCAGCATAAGCTGCAAGACCGCATTTATGTGGTCTTTTCTTCTATCCGGAGAAATATCCGCGCAGGCGGAATCTAATTAAGGAGGATTCGTTTGATCAGATCAGAGTCCTTAAAGAAAAATCAAGATTTTAAAGTTGTATATCAGAACGGAACATCGTACGCAAATCGGCTTCTGGTGATGTACGTGCTGAAGAATCAGCACATGAAGAATCGTCTGGGAATATCAGTAAGCAAAAAAGTAGGGAACAGTGTGGTTCGCCACAGACTCACCAGATTGATCAGAGAAAGCTATCGTCTCAACGAAACAGATTTTGACAGTAACCTTGATATTGTAGTAGTAGCGAGAGCCGCAGCCAAGGGCAAGAGCTTTCACGAGATCGAGAGTGCTTTTCTGCATCTTGCAAGAAAGCATCATATAACAGGGAATGAACATGATAAAGAAATTTCTGATTAAGATGATAAGGCTCTATCAAAAATATATATCGCCGATGAAGAGAACGAAATGTCCTTATATTCCCACATGTTCTCAATATGGTTTGGAAGCAATCGAAAAATATGGCGCATTTAAGGGCAGTCTTCTTGCGGCATGGAGGATATTACGATGCAATCCTTTTTCCCACGGAGGCTATGACCCTGTGCCATGAATTATTTTGTGACTGTTCAGCCTTTTCCCGGGCAGAGCAGTTATCGGAATTTGTAACTGTTCAGTATCTCCGCAGTTAGTGGACGAATGAATAGTTACCGGACTTTTACAATTGAATAAGAAGTCTAGGAGGAAATGAATTTGGAACTGTTTTTAGCAACAAAAACCGGAACTCCTATTATCGGACAGATCGCGTCTGTGATGGGATGGATCATGGATGGCATATATAAGATGCTTGACGGCCTGTTCGGAATCCAGAACATTGGTCTTTGTATCATTATCTTCAGTATTCTTATCTTTGCCTTTATGACACCGCTGCAGATCAAGCAGCAGAAATTCTCCAAGTTAAGCGCGATCATGCAGCCTGAGATCCAGAAGATCCAGAAGAAATATCAGGGTAAAAAGGATCAGGCTTCCATGATGAAAATGAACGAAGAAACCCAGGCTGTTTATCAGAAATATGGTGTTTCTCCAACCGGTAGCTGTGTACAGTTAGCCATTCAGATGCCTATTCTGTTTGCTCTGTATCAGGTTATCTACCGGATTCCTGCTTACGTTGGAAGTGTAAAGAACATTTTTACTGGTGTAGTTGACAACCTGCTAGCTGTAAACGGATACACAGATATCCTGCAGCAGTTTATCACAGACCATTCCATGACACGAGTGCGTCTCGTTATGGACAGTGCCGGAAATGCTACAAGTAACTCGATTGTTGATTTTCTGTATGCACTTTCTCCTTCCCAGTGGAAAGAGCTGGCACAGATGAATCAGTTTTCAGGATTTTCTGATGCGATCACAAAAGCATCCGGCAATATTTCCAAGATGCAGGGCTTCTGTGGACTGAATATCGCAGACCAGCCGCTGTACTATATCATGGAATTCTTCAAAAATCATGGTTCTCTGTTACTTGCGATCGTAGCACTTCTGATCCCGGTTCTTGCATGGGCAACTCAGATGCTGAACCTGAAGCTTATGCCACAGGCTGCAACACAGCCGGCAGACGGAAATGATCAGGCCAGCGCAATGGCAAACTCCATGAAAACCATGAACATGGTCATGCCTCTGATGTCTGCATTCTTCTGTTTCACATTCCCGGTTGGTCTTGGTATCTACTGGATCGCCAGTGCTGTCGTTCGAAGTGCCCAGCAGTTTGCAATCAATCGTCATCTTGATAAGATGAACATTGATGATCTGGTTAATGAGAATATGAAGAAGATCGAAGCGAAGCGTGCGAAGGAAGGACTTCCGCCGCAGAAGATCACCAATCAGGCTCATCAGTCCGCCAAGAATATCAATAAACCTGTGATCAATAAGGGCAACAGCGGAAACAATGGTGCTTCAGACAGAGCACAGAAGGTTGATACTGCTTATGAGAAGGCAAGAAGTGCAAAACCGGGCAGCATCACAGCTAAAGCAAATCTCGTAAGAGACTTTGATGAGAGAAATAAGAAGAAATAATCAGGAACGGAGGGGTTCGTAATGGAGGATTACATTCAGTTTTCAGCAAAAACAAAGAATGAAGCTATCACAAAAGCGTGTCTTGAGCTTGGAACTTCCAGTGACCAGCTTGATATTCAGGTTATCAGTGAAGGCAGCTCCGGATTCTTCGGAATCGGCAGCAAACCTGCCGTGATCAAAGTTCGCAGAATCGAGCCAGTTTCTGATATGCAGGAAATCGATGAACTGGTAGAGTCCGTGAAACTGGACGCTATCAAAGAAGAGAAGAAATTAGAAAAGCCTTTTACTCCGGATGTAAAGAAAGAATCTGCACCGAAAGCAGCTCCTGCAGAGGAGAAGAAGCCGGTGAAGAAAGAAGCTGTACAGGTGGAGAAGGCATCCGAAGAAGCACCTGCAAAGGCAGCAGCGCCAAAGGAAAGACCTGCAAGGGATTTCCAGGGCAAAGCAAAGCCTGCACGTGAGAAACAGCCAAGAGCTCCAAAGGAGCGTCAGCCGAAGGAAACACGTGAGAGAGCACCGAAGCAGGGCAGACCGATAGAGATCCTCAGCGATCCGGAGAAGATCAGAGAGGTTGAGGAGAGAGCAGTCGTATTTCTTCGTGACGTATTCGGCTCCATGGATCTTGGAGAAGTGGAGATCACATCGAAATACAACACTGCAGACGGTTCTCTGGATGTGGATTTTGAAGGTGAGGATATGGGTATCCTCATCGGAAAAAGAGGCCAGACACTGGATTCTCTTCAGTATCTGACAAGCCTTGTGGTAAACAAAGGCGAGTCTACCTACATTCGTGTAAAACTCGATACCGAGGACTACAGACGCCGTCGTAAGGAAACTCTGGAGAACCTTGCAAGAGGAATCGCCTTCAAGGTAAAGAAAACCAGAAAACCGGTAGTTCTGGAACCGATGAATCCGTACGAAAGAAGGATCATCCATGCATCTCTGCAGGGCAACCGCTATGTAGAGACAGTCAGTGAGGGAGAAGAACCTTACAGACATGTAGTAGTAAAACTGAAACGAAATAATTGATGATCCCCCGGTAAAGCTATAAGCCGTATCCCGGAGCGTAAGCTCCGTGGGTACGGCTTTTTTGTATGGAACTGAAAATTATCATTGCAATCTCCGTAACAATTCTTTATAATCATTGAAGAGCAAATAACAAAAGATATTTCTGCAGCGGACATCCGGAATGCAGAGATTAGAGCGTATTTGAAAAATCATTCCCGCAATCTGCACGCCCCACTTTGCGGTATATTTTGCCCGAATTCAGTTGCCGTAGCCCGCTACGGCGCCTTCATCCGGACAAAATCTCCCACAAAGTGTGACGCACATCTTGCAGAAAGCCTTTTTCAAACACGCTCTAGCATTATAAATATGGAAACTGACAGAAGATGTTATTCTAGGTGAAAGCGTGAATAACACGTGTTTTTTGCGTGTAAAAAGCTTTTCCGGAGTAACATTTTTGCGTTTAACCGGATGCTTTTATCCGCTGGACCAGGATAAACGGCATGGCAGCGATCAGCTGCAGTGTGATATAGCGGATGCTTTTATCCGTTTGACAAAGGAGAGTGAAAAATGGAAGAGACAACGATTGCTGCGATTTCCACAGCCATGAGCGCATCGGGAATCGGGATCGTCAGGATCAGTGGCCCGGAGGCTTTTGAAATCGCATCCGGAGTATACCGTTCCAAGGGTGGAAAAAAATCTCTGAAAAACGTCCCAAGCCACACCATCCATTATGGATATATTTATGATAACGAAGAAATGGTAGACGAAGTACTGGTCATGGCCATGCGCGGACCACGGACATACACAGGAGAAGATACCATAGAAATTGACTGCCACGGCGGCGTTTTAGCCATGAAAAAGGTACTGGAAACTGTGCTGAAAAACGGAGCCATTATTGCCGAGCCGGGAGAATTTACCAAGCGTGCATTCCTCAATGGAAGGATCGATCTTTCACAGGCGGAGGCCGTTATGGACGTGATACAGTCCAAAAATGAGTACTCATTAAAGAACTCTGTAGGACAATTAAAAGGCTCAGTCCGAAAAAATGTACAGCAGATCAGAGAGAAACTACTGTACCATATAGCGTACATTGAATCGGCATTAGACGACCCAGAGCACTATGATCTGACAGGATATTCGGAAGAATTAGAGCAGATCGTAGCAGAAGAAAAAGAAAAAATACAGAACCTGTTAAAAACAGCCGGAGACGGAAAGATCATACAGGAAGGTATCCGGACCGTGATTCTGGGCAAGCCGAACGCAGGGAAATCTTCTCTGCTGAACCTGCTTCTGGGAGAGGACAGAGCCATCGTGACCGATATCGCAGGAACCACCAGAGACGTACTGGAAGAGTATATCAACCTGCATGGGATCACATTAAAGATCGCTGACACAGCTGGAATCCGCCAGACAGAAGACATCGTAGAGAAAATCGGCGTATCCAAAGCCAAAGAAATGGCAGCAGACGCAGACCTGATCCTCTATGTCGTAGATTCCTCCGTACCGTTAGATGAAAACGACGAAGAAATCATAAAAATTTTGCAAGAGAAAAAGACAATTGTCCTCTACAGCAAGACAGATCTTGAATCTGCTATAGATATAGAGGATTTAAAGAGCAGAATAAACCAGCCGGTGATCCCAATCTCCGCAAAAGAAGAAACCGGGATCACAGACCTGGAAGAAAAAATCCGGGAAATGTTCTTCAGTGGGGAGATTGACTTCAATGATGAAGTCTACATCACCAATGAACGCCACAGACAGGAGCTTTTAAAAGCACAGGAAAGTCTTTCTCTGGTAGAAAATAGCATAGAAAGCGGAATGCCGGAGGATTTTTATTCCATAGACCTGACAGATGCATACGAAAGTCTGGGACGGATTCTGGGAGAATCACTTGGGGAAGACCTTGTTAATGAGATATTTTCTAAATTTTGTATGGGGAAATAATAACCGCATGGGCTGCGGAGGCCCCGGCCGAATGCCCGCATAGATTGCGGAACTCCGGTCGTATAACCGCATAGATTGCGGCTCCCTGCTGTATGCCACATGGACTGCGGAAGCCCGCAGAGGGTAGATCACATTGGAATGTGAGAAAACCGCAAAGGGGCACAAGGCCGCGCCCCTCTGCACACCCCTGGGCCTTTTTTATATAGTGCAGCGATTGTGGAATGCTGAAAGAAACTAACTTGTGTCTGTATGCTTCTGTATCGGCAATTCAACACTGAGCCGAAATATGGCAGACGGAAGCAGGAATAACCCCGCAGACGTGCATCGCACGTCGAGAACCTCATTACAGTTCCACTGCAACCCCCTCGGCACAACGTTTCACATCCAACACCGAAGCATACAGACAAAAGTCAGCACCGTATCACACACCACAACCCAAGAACTCCTAAAAAAAAGCCCGAGGGGTGTGCAGAGGGGCCGTGGCTTTACGGCCCCTTTGCGGTTTTCCACAGCTTCCCAAAGCAAAAAAACCAGGCCTTCTGCCAAGCAAGAAAGTAAAAATAAAACCAAAAACCAACCACACAATAAACAAAGAAAAAGAAAATCACAAAGAAAAATAAAGAAAAAGAATAAGAGAAAAAATAAAGGAGAAAAAGCATGAAAAATCTGGAACAGTTTTTCGACATCATAGTAGTAGGCGCCGGCCACGCAGGCTGCGAAGCATCACTGGCATGCGCCCGCTTAGGGCTCAACACAGTCATGTTCACAGTCAGCGTAGACAGCATCGCCCTTATGCCCTGCAACCCCAATGTAGGCGGCAGCTCCAAAGGCCATCTCGTCCGTGAGCTGGATGCTCTCGGTGGGGAAATGGGTAAAAACATAGACAAAACCTTTATCCAGTCCAAAATGCTCAACCAGTCCAAAGGCCCTGCAGTTCATTCCCTTCGTGCACAGGCCGATAAACAGGCCTACAGCACAGAAATGAGAAAGACACTGGAAAATACAGAGAACTTAACCATCCGCCAGGGTGAAGTGACCGAGCTTCTGGTAGAAGACGGGCATATCACCGGTGTAAAAACCTTCTCAGGAGCCACCTACCACGCAAAAGCTGTAGTCCTCTGTACAGGAACCTACCTCAAGGCCCGCTGCATTTACGGCGACGTCAGCAACTATACAGGACCGAACGGCCTTCAGGCAGCCAATTACCTTACGGATTCCCTGAAAAAGCTGGGGATCGAAATGTTCCGCTTCAAAACAGGAACTCCGGCCAGAATCGCCGGAAACACCATTGATTATTCTAAGATGGAAGAGCAGTTCGGAGATGAAAGAGTCGTACCGTTCTCTTTTTCCACAGACCCGGAATCGGTACAGATCGAGCAGAAATCCTGCTGGCTGACCTATACAAACGAAAAAACACACGAGATCATCCGTGCAAATCTGGACAGATCCCCCCTTTATTCCGGAATGATCGAAGGAACCGGACCACGTTACTGTCCGTCCATTGAGGATAAAGTAGTTCGTTTTGCAGACAAAAAACGCCATCAGGTATTTATCGAACCGGAAGGTCTTTACACAAATGAAATGTACATCGGCGGAATGTCCAGCTCTCTGCCGGAGGATGTTCAGTACGAGATGTACCATTCCGTACCGGGTCTGGAGAACGCCAGGATTGTAAAAAATGCTTACGCTATTGAGTATGACTGCATCAATCCGCGCCAGCTCTATCCCACACTGGAATTCAAAAAGATCAAAGGCCTTTTCAGCGGCGGACAGTTTAACGGAAGCTCCGGATATGAGGAAGCAGCCGCTCAGGGCCTCATAGCGGGAATTAATGCAGCTATGGAGGTAAAAGGCCGGGAACAGCTGATTTTGGACCGCTCAGAGGCATATATTGGCGTTCTCATCGATGATCTGGTAACAAAGGAGAACCATGAGCCGTACCGAATGATGACAAGCCGTGCTGAGTACCGTCTGCTGCTCCGCCAGGACAACGCAGATCTTCGTCTTCGCAAAAAAGGCTGGGAGGTCGGCCTGATCGATGATGAGACATACCATAAATTACAGGAAAAAGAGCGCCGGATCCAGGAAGAGATCGAGAGAGTGGAACATGCAACCGTAGGTGGTTCTGCAGAGGTACAGAGCCTTCTGGAATCCGGAACCACCATTGCAGAGCTGATCCGTCGGCCGGAGCTTAACTATAAGGTGCTTGCACCCATCGATAAAGAAAGACCGGAGCTTCCGGAAGATGTATGTGAGCAGGTAGAGATCAACATCAAATATGACGGTTACATCCGCCGCCAGATGAAGCAGGTAGAGCAGTTTAAGAAACTGGAGCAGAAAAAGCTTCCGGAAGACATTGATTACGAAGATGTAGGAAGCCTCCGCATTGAGGCACGCCAGAAGCTGGAAGCCTACAGACCGGTGTCCATCGGCCAGGCGTCCCGTATCTCCGGTGTATCCCCGGCTGACATTTCCGTGCTTCTTGTATATCTGGAAAGCAGATCCGGACATAAACACGGATAATACAACGAATAACAATAAAACACAGAAAATAAGAGAGGAAGCTGCATGTACAATTTAGAAATCCTGGAAAAAGGCTGCGAGGAGCTTGGAATCACACTCAGTGACACGCAGAAAAACCAGTTTATCCGATTCTACGAATATCTTGTAGAAAAAAACAAAGTCATGAACCTCACCGGTATCACAGAATTTGACGAGGTTCTCGTGAAACATTTTCTGGACAGCCTCTGCTGCGTCAAGGCTGTAGATATGGGTAAGATAAAAACCGTTATGGACATCGGAACCGGTGCCGGATTCCCGGGTGTTCCCCTGAAGATCGCCTTCCCGGAGGTGGAAGCCTGCCTTCTGGACTCCCTCAATAAAAGAGTAAAATTTCTGGAAGAAACCTTTGCGCTCCTGGGCCTGGAGGGGATTTCCGCCATTCACGGAAGAGCTGAAGAATATGCAAAAAACAAAGTCTACAGAGAAAAATATGATCTCTGCGTATCCAGAGCAGTATCCGGACTTGCAACCCTGTCTGAATACTGTCTCCCGTATGTAAAAGTCGGAGGGCTTTTTGTTTCCTATAAATCCGGTTCTGTAAAGGAAGAAGCAGAAGCAGCAGAGAAAGCAGTAAAAATCCTTGGTGGAAAGATCAGGGATATTCAGTACTTTGACCTTCCGGGATCTGAGATCGGCCGCTCCCTGGTCATTATCGAGAAGGTAAAGAACACCCCGGGCAAATATCCGAGAAAAGCCGGAACACCGCTCAGAGAGCCACTGGCATAAGATACCTCCTGTCGAACAAAGGCAAAATCTGTCCGACAGGAGATTTTTTTGTCCGGGAGTTTCACAAAATTATCACAAATTTATCCTACTTTTATCACAAATTACTTTTACACTATAATCCGATAGAGATGCCCCTGGATTCCCCCATTCTCTGTTTCATCCAGGGGCATTTTCTATTGGTGTTGAAAAGACGCCAGAGTCAAGGGCTTCAGTTTCAGGACCTTTTGCCTCTGGCATCTTATAAAATGGGAAATCGATAATTAAAAAAAGTATTTCCCTGAGAATAAAAGGAGGAGAGTAAAGTGATCGAAGTAAGTAATCTGGTCAAAAAGTATGGCGATCATACTGCAGTTGACCATCTTTCCTTTCAGATCGAAAAGGGGAAAATTTACGGATTCCTGGGCCCCAACGGTGCAGGAAAATCAACAACTATGAACATGATCACAGGATACATTGCTTCCACAGAAGGAAAAGTGATGATCGATGGTCATGATATTCTGGAGGAACCGGAGGCAGCCAAGAAATGTATCGGCTATCTGCCGGAAATGCCGCCGCTCTATTTTGACATGACTGTTCTTGAGTACATGAAATTTGCGGCTGATCTGAAAAAAATCCCAAGAAACCAAAAAGACAAGCAGATAAAAGAAGTCATGGATATGGTAAAGATCACAGACATGAAAGACCGTCTGATCAAAAACCTTTCCAAAGGTTATCGCCAGAGGGTGGGCCTTGCACAGGCAATCCTGGGATATCCGGAGGTGATCATCCTGGATGAGCCGACAGTAGGACTTGACCCGAAGCAGATCATCGAGATCCGTGACCTGATCAAAGGCCTGAAGCAGAAGCACACGGTTATCCTAAGCTCCCATATCCTTTCCGAGGTAAGAGCAGTGTGTGATTATGTTCTGATCATTTCCCATGGAAAACTGGTAGCCAGCGATACACCGGATAATCTTGAACGTCTGGCAGCAGGCTCCAA
>OLFX01003186.1_pt1 | contig 11396 bp, 8 predicted proteins | sample 1605091 | NCBI WGS metagenome assembly OLFX01 (sample SAMEA3888906, study PRJEB22519) | human gut metagenome | biome: human gut; feature: human-associated habitat; material: faeces | place: Denmark | collected 2012
GTGGACATGATCACGAAGAACATGAACATCATCACCATGACCACGACCATGAATGCGGCTGTGGACATGATCATGAGGAACATGAGCATCATCACCACGATCACGACCATGAATGCGGCTGCGGACATGATCATCATAATCATCACCATCATCACGCAGATGAGGTATTTACAAGCTGGGGATGTGAGACGATCAGGAAATACACAAGAGAAGGTCTTGAGAAGATGCTTGAGGCTCTTTCTGCTTCTGAAGATTACGGTATTATTCTTCGTGCAAAGGGAATGCTTCCTGCAGAAGACGGAACATGGATTTATTTTGACATGGTTCCGGAGGAAACAGAGATCCGTGAAGGTGCACCGGAATACACAGGCCGTCTCTGCGTGATCGGCTCCAAACTGAAAGAAGATAAGCTTGCAGAATTATTCGGGCTTGCATAATGATCATGAGGAAACAGCGATTTATGGCAATCCTCTAAAATACTGCATCTGGATTCAGCTCATCAGAGTGTGAAATCCTCTCGTCATAGATGCGCGACTGAATGATTTCGGCAGATAATAACAGAATCAGAATAAAGATAAAGGAATAAATTATATGATGGATGATATCAGAGTTCCCATTTATTTGGTTACGGGATTCCTGGAAAGCGGAAAGACTACTTTCCTGGATTTTACATTGCAGCAGGAGTATTTTGCCATTGACGGCAAAACTCTGTTGATCCTTTGCGAAGAAGGCGAAGAAGAATATGATATGGATAAACTGAAACTTACAAACACAGTTGTGGAAGTGATCGAGGATGAAGAAGATCTGACACCACAGCGTCTGGCTGCCATGGATATCATCCATCAGCCGGAGCGTGTTGTGATCGAGTACAACGGAATGTGGCTTGTAAGTAAGTTTGAGCAGATGGAGCTTCCGGAAGGCTGGGGCATTGAGCAGGAGATTACCTGTGTGGATGCAACTACTTATCAGGTTTATATGGCAAACATGAAATCTCTGTTCATGGATATGATCAGAAATACAGATATGGTTGTATTTAACCGCTGTAAAGAGGGAGATCCGCTTCCTGCATACAGACGAGGGATCAAGGTCGCAAATCAGAGTGCAGAGGTTATCTTTGAAAATGAAGAGGGCGAGATGGATGACATTTTCCAGGATGAGATGCCGTTTGATATCAATGCACCGATCATTGAGATTCCACCGGAAGATTATGGTATCTGGTTTGTGGATGCCATGGATAATCCGGATAAATATGTAGACAAAATTGTCCGCTTTAAAGGACGTGTCATGAAACCACGTGGAATGGGAAGTAAATTCTTTGTTCCGGGACGTGTGGCAATGACCTGCTGCGCAGATGATACCACTTTCCTTGGATACGTGTGCAGAAGCGATTATGCACCGCATATCAAAGAGGGCAGCTGGGTAGAAGTAACAGCGAAGGTCGCATTTGAGAACCGTACAGAATATCAGGGTGAGGGCATTGTTCTTTATGCAAGTGATGTGAAAGAATGCGAGCCGCTTAAGGAAGAGATGGTATATTTTAATTAATTATCTTAGCGTGTGTTTGAAAAATGCTTTCCGCAAGACGTGCGTTACAATTTGCAGGATTGGTTTTTGAACACACTTTAGAGGATGTAAAAAAATAAATTTGACATCAGGACAGGTATGGTAATTCCGGAAAATGGTGTTAAATTAAGCAGGAGACACATATATGTATTTAGTAGTTGGCCTGGGAAATCCTGGGAAACAGTATGAAGCAACACGCCACAATATGGGATTTGATACCGTTGACCGTCTGGTAGAGGATTACAATGTCCCTCAGGGTGGTGTGAAATTTAATGCCATGTACGGTAAAACCATGATCGGCGGAGAGAAAGTGATTCTTATGAAGCCGCTTTCTTTTATGAACCTGAGTGGCGGTCCTGTTCGTGAGATGGCGAATTATTTTAAAATTGATCCGGAATCAGAGCTTATTGTTATTTATGATGATATTGATCTGGAGCCCGGGCAGCTTCGCATCCGCAAGCAGGGAAGTGCGGGTGGACATAACGGGATCAAAGATATTATCCGCCAGCTTGGCACAGAGAAATTTCTCCGTATCAAAGTAGGAGTTGGTGCAAAGCCGAAGGGATGGGATCTGGCAGATCATGTACTTGGCAGATTTTCCACAGAAGACAGGAAACTTGTGGATGAAGCAATAGCAAAGGCGGCAAAGGCTGTGGATATCATAATCTCACAGGGTACAGATGCAGCCATGAACGAATATAACAGAAAAGTACCTGTACAGAAATAAGCAGACAGGAAACAGATGATTGTTCAGCAAAAGGTATAGAAAGCGGTAACTGGAAACAGAAGCCGCTTTTATTACGTCGAAGGATCATGAGGGGTGAAGATGAAAGCATTTTTAACACCTCTGCAGGGGCTTGCAGAGTTTGAACAGATTAAAGAAAAAAGCAAAACGAATAAGGGAATCCTGCAGGTTTCGGGGTGTATGGAATCGCAGAAATCTCATCTGATGTACGGACTTTCCGGGATTGCGCCTTATCGTCTGATCCTGGCGGAGGACGAACGCCGCGCCAGAGAAATTTATGAAGATTACAGATTTTATGACAGAAAAGTGTATTCTTATCCTGCGAAAGATCTTCTGTTCTTTCAGGCAGATATCCATGGAAATCTGCTGATACGTCAGAGAATGAAGGTCATTAAGGCGTTACTGGAAGAGAAAGAACTGACAGTTGTTACAAGTATTGACGGATGTATGGATTTTTTGGAATCTCTGGAAAAGATAAAAGAACAGCTGATTCATTACGAAAGTGACAGCACCGTAGACACAGAACAGCTGAAGAACCAGCTGGTGGCTTTAGGTTACGAGCGGGTAGGACAGGTGGAAATGCCGGGGCAGTTCTCTGTGCGTGGCGGTATTGTGGATATTTACTGTCTCACTGAGGAAAATCCATGGAGAATCGAGCTTTGGGGAGATGAGATTGATTCTATCCGGAGTTTTGATCCGGAGAGTCAGCGTTCTCTGGAAAATCTGGAAGAACTTACGATCTATCCGGCGGTGGAGCATATAGGGGACAAGGATATGGTTTCCTTCCTGGATTATTTTCCGAAGGAAAGAACCATAATCTTTCTGGATGAACCAAACCGACTGACTGAGAAAGGCGGGGCTGTAGAAGAAGAGTACAGACAGAGCCGTATGCACAGAGAGGAAAAAGGCAGCCGGAATCTGCCGGAAAACTGGCTTTGTTCTTTTGAACAGCTTCAAAAAGAACTGAATAAACGCAATTGTATTTCTGTATGTGCGCTGGAACCGAAACAGGCAGGCTGGAAAGTGCGGGAGAAATTTTACCTGGAGGTAAAATCAATCAGCGCTTATAACAACAGTTTTGAACTTCTGGTAAAAGATCTTCATCAGTATAAGAAACAGGGATACAGGATCGCGTTGCTTTCCGGTTCCCGCACAAGGGCCGAGAGGCTGGCAAAGGATCTTCAGGAAGAGGGACTGGCAGCCTTTTATGGACAAGATTATGACAGGGAGATCTGTCCGGGCGAGATCATGGTGGTTTATGGCCATGCAAAGAAGGGCTTTGAATACCCGTTGATCAAGTTTGCGGTAATGACAGAATCTGACATTTTTGGACAGGAACAGAAAAAAAAGAAGAAAAAAAATTACAGTGGAAGCCGTATTCAGGATTTTGCGGAGCTTTCTATCGGCGATTTTGTTGTCCATGAAAAGCATGGTCTTGGTATTTACCGAGGAATTGAAAAAGTTGAAGTAGACAGGATCGTTAAAGATTATATTAAAATTGAATACAGAGGCGGAAGCAATCTCTATATTCCTGCTACTCAGCTTGACTGTCTGCAGAAATATTCAGGGGCAGATGCTTCAAAGGCTCCGAAGCTGAACAAACTTGGTACTCAGGAGTGGAATAAAACAAAGAGCAAGGTTCGTGGGGCAGTTAAAAATATTGCAAAAGAACTGGTAGAGCTTTATGCAGTGCGTCAGGAAAAGGAAGGATATGTCTGTGGTCCTGATACTGTATGGCAGAGAGAATTTGAAGAAATGTTTCCATATGAAGAGACAGAGGATCAGCTCAGTGCTATTGAGGATGCCAAACGTGATATGGAGAGTACCAGGATTATGGACCGGCTTATCTGCGGGGATGTGGGATACGGCAAAACAGAAGTGGCGCTGCGTGCCGCATTTAAGGAAGTACAGGAGAGCAGACAGGTAGCTTATCTTGCACCTACAACGATCCTTGCGCAGCAGATTTATAATACCTTTGTGCAGAGGATGAAGGAATTTCCGGTACGTGTGGAACTGTTGTGCAGATTCCGGACCCCGGCACAACAGAAGAAGGCAATCGAAGATCTGAAAAAAGGTCAGGTGGATGTGATCATTGGAACGCACAGAATCCTTTCCAAAGACGTACAGTTCAAAAATCTTGGCCTGTTGATCGTTGATGAGGAACAGAGGTTTGGAGTTACGCATAAGGAAAAAATCAAGCAGTTAAAGAAGGATGTGGATGTCCTTACACTGACTGCAACGCCCATTCCCCGTACTCTTCATATGAGCCTGATCGGAATCCGGGATATGAGTGTCCTGGAGGAGCCTCCTATGGACAGAATGCCGATCCAGACATATGTTATGGAATATGATGAAGAGACAGTCCGAGAGGCTATCAACAGGGAATTGCGCAGAGGCGGACAGGTTTATTATGTTTATAATCGAGTGACGGATATTGCAGATGTTGCCCTGCGTATTGCGAAGCTGGTGCCGGACGCAAGGGTGGATTTTGCTCATGGCCAGATGAGTGAGAGGGAACTGGAGAATGTGATGTATTCCTTTGTAAACGGGGATATTGATGTGCTGGTTTCCACCACGATCATTGAGACAGGGCTGGATATTTCCAATGTAAATACTATGATTATCCATGATTCAGACAGATACGGGCTTTCTCAGCTTTATCAGCTTCGGGGAAGGATCGGGCGTTCCAACAGAACTGCCTATGCGTTTCTGATGTACAGAAAGAATGTGATGCTGAAGGAGACGGCTGAGAAGCGTCTGGCTGCGATCCGCGAGTATACGGATCTGGGAAGCGGATTTAAGATTGCAATGAGAGATCTGGAACTTCGAGGTGCCGGAAATCTGCTGGGTGCGCAGCAACATGGACATATGAATGCGGTTGGATATGATCTTTATTGTAAGATGCTCAATGAAGCAGTGAAAGAGGCGAAGGGTATTCATACAATGGAGGATTTCGAGACATCGGTTGATCTGAATGTTGATGCGTATATTCCTGATTCCTACATCAGTAATGAATTTCAGAAGCTGGATATTTATAAAAGAATTGCGGGGATTGAGACACAACAGGATTATGATGATATGCTGGAAGAACTTCTGGACCGTTTCGGAGAACCCGGAAAGGCAGTGCTGAATCTTCTGGCGATTGCGAAGTTAAAGGCGATTGCTCATCAGGGGTATGTAACGGAAATAAAGCAGACTGGAAAAACAGTCCGGTTTACCCTTTATGAGAAAGCAAGGCTGAATACAGAAGGCTTTCCGGCTCTTATGCAGAAATACAGAAGAGGTCTGCAGTTTAAGAATGAGCAGGAACCGAAATTTATCCTGGAACCACAGGGGAATCTGATCCTGGCATTGACGGAATTTGCAGAGGAGCTTAAGAGCATGGCGGAAAATATGTGAAATATACTACATATTTTTCGATTTGCCTTGCCCTTCGCAGGAAAAAAGTTTATACTCTAATAACAGTACATTCTGGGAAAGTGGTATGGAAGAAAGACCAGATTGATAATATGGAGGAAGAAATGAAAAAAATGGTAAAGAGAACAGCCGTTGTGACACTGGCAGGTGTGATATCAGTTGGTATGCTTTCCGGCTGTGGAAGTAAAACATTAGATGGAACAAAGACAGTGGCTACTGTTGACGGAACAGATATTCCGCTTGGAGTTGTAAGTCTTTATGCCCGCGAACAACAACAGCAGACAACAACCATGTATTTAAATTATATGGGAAGTGCAGATAATATCTGGGATCAGACAGCAGGTGATGATTCAGATGAGACTTATGGTGATCAGGCAGTGACAAGCAGTCTGGAGTCTGTTGAGAAGATGTATATTCTCAAAGAGAAGGCTGCGGATTATAACGTAGAGCTTACAGATGATGATGAAGCAGCGATCGCAGATGCAGCATCACAGTTTATGGCTGCAAACAGTGAAGAGACAATTAAGGAACTTGCGGTAACGGAAGATCAGGTAAAAACACTTCTGGAGCTTCAGACAATTCAGAAGAAGATGTATGATCCGGTTGTAGCAGAAGGAAAGATCACAGTTTCTGATGATGAAGCGAATCAGACAACCTTCACTTATGTAAGTATCTCTACAAGCGGTGATGATATAACTGATGAGGAGAAAAAGACTAAGAAAGAACAGGCTCAGGAGATTCTGGATAAGATGAAAGAGGATCCTACAGCAGACATGAGTGAGATTGCCAAAGGTGTAGATGACAGTTATTCTGCAGTACAGGGTAATTTTACAACAAAAGAGAGCGAAGACGAGGATGAAGATTCCGGCAGCGAGGCATATCCGGATGAGGTTCTGAAGGTTCTGAGAGGACTGAAAGACGGAGAAGTTGCAGACAATATTATTGAGACTGACACAGGATACTATGTAGTAAGACTTGACAAGATCAATGATAAAGATGCCACAGCTTCCAAGCGAGAATCTCTTCAGAATTCCAAAGAAAGTACCTATTTTACAGATACAACTGCTAAATGGCTGGATGAGGCAGATGTAAAGGTAGTTAAGAAAGTCATTAAGACACTTAAGATTACTGACAAACATACCTTCATGGCACCGACTCCTACCCCGGTTCCGGAAACACCGACACCTGAAGTGACAGAAGAGGCAACTCCAACACCGGAAACAGAGGAAGTTACAGAAACACCTGCAGCAGAGGATACAGAGACAACAGAGACTCCAGCGGCAGAGGAAGAAGCAGCAGAAACTACTGAAACACCGGAAGCAACACCGACAGAAGCAGCTAAATAAGAAAATCCGAACTGTCAGTAGCCTGCTGATGGGAATTGATTAATGTAAACTGATTAATGTAAATTAAAACAGCTATGATGAAAACCTGAGTGTTTTCACATAGCTGTTTTTGAGTTTAAATAAATCCGAAATCATTCTCCTAAATATGCAAAAATAACACAGATAAATAGAGATATGATAATACGTTATTTTGTATGTTCTGCTAAATGAGATGGAAATGCTTCAAAGCATTGGCAATTCCGTTATCTTCGATATCGGTTGTCTGGTAAGTGCAGTGAGGCAGGATCAGGGGATCCGAGTCGCCCATTGCGATGCTGTTTCCGGCGAACTGCAGCATAAGAAGATCGTTCGTGCTGTCGCCGAATGCATAGGTGTCTTTGACCGGAACCCCAAGGCGGTCTGCCAGAAACCGGATTCCGGTTGCTTTGCTGAGATTTTTCTGAGTCAGTTCCCAGGCCTTGTCTTCATGTATGAAACACAGAAAATGTTCATCTACAAATTTGCGGAAAGTTTCCATATCAGAATCAGCAGACGGAAAAGCCAGAAACTTGTCAAATGTAAAATGGTTGTATGTTTCGGGCGGGTAGAGAGCCAGATCTTCTACTATAGCTTCTGCTTTCAGCTTCTGAACAGTTTCAGGAACAGCACATGAACTGCTGTCATATAAAATCTTATCCGGGCGTTCAAAAAACGCAGGAATTCTGCAGTCCCGCAGTAATTCTGTTGTTTTACGGCAAAGCGGATTTGGAATAGAACTGGAAAACAAAAGCTCTTCATTCATATAAATCTGGCTGCCGCATCCGCATACATAGCCGTCGAATCCCATTTCTTTAATGATTTCCGGAATCATTGTATAGGTACGTCCGGAATTGATGAAAAGGAGATGACCATTATAGCGGGCTTCTTTTAAAGCCTGTTTCGCACTGTCCGGAACTGTCCATGGGTAAGGGGTTAACAGGGTTTTGTCAATGTCAAAAAATAAGAGTTTACGATTATTCTCCATCAGATGTCTCCTCTGTCTCAGTATCTGTATTGTCATAAAATTCCTCATCAGAAGGATTTTCATTTCCTGTATGTACGCGGATTCCGTTCAGTTCAACTTCGCCTTCCATTGGGATCACAAGGCACTTGCGTCCGTCAATTACGCGTGTTTCCACAAGATCGGCACGTTCAGGATCTACGTGGACTACAACATCCGGGGTTTTGATCTCGAATCTTTTTGTATTGGTGATGTTGGAAGCAACCAGAGAGGATTTTTCCCCGGCTGTGATCTCGTATTGTTCATCAAATGACTGTAGTTTTTCATCTTCTACGCCGCATTCTTCAAAGAGGCGTTTTACCTCAGATTTGGTCAGAACTACAGGTTCCGGCTCATCCTTCTGTGATTCGATCAGGTCGTTTAATTTCTCGTGAATGCTTAATACAGTGTCATATCTGCAGTCGTCGCCCAGAGTATCTTCAACCAGTGCGTTAAAGGAATCACGCTGTCCTCCTGCAGAAAGAGGTGCTGTACATCCAAGCAGTTCATCGATAAAAATATCCCGAAGCTCGTTTGCATTTTTACTATAATAAAGGACACCATGGATGTCAGTGCTGCGGTCGTTAAACTGCGGGAAAAGGAAAGCAACATCCGGAAGTTCCACGATCCAGTCGCGGATACGGTCCTGAATGCTGTTGGTTTCGGCATTGTAGCAAAGACCTGCCTTAGAGAGTTTTACAGGACAGATACAGCACATGATGTGCTCATAAATCTCATCAGATGCATCAAACATTTCTGCACCGTCGGAAGACTTTCCGGGGATATCATATACTCCATGGATCAGGATGATGTAGTAGTTTTCGGGATAATCATAGTTTTCAATGATCTTATCGTAGAAACTTTCTACCAGTGCATCATCGGTCAGTTTGCTTTCTCTCAGTTTCATAAGAAAATGTTGAGTTCCGCCCTCAGTTTCCTGCTCGAGAGGAAATTCCATGTTCATCAGATTTTTTCCTATTGTTCCGGAAAGGGATTTGCGGAAAATTTCAAAGTATTTGAACATTTCTTCTTCTGATAAAGAGAGAAATGCTTCTTTCAGTTCGGTTTTTTTATTCTTTTCTCCGTCAACGTAACATCCGCAGATACGGGTAAGAGAACAGTTCTCGGGAGTGAACTGTTTCTTGATTTCAGAAATTTCTTTTTTGTTCATATAGTTTTATACCTCATGTTAGTCTGTTCTTTATTATAGACCAGTTGTGATGCAGGGGCAAGGAAAATTGCCTGAAAATTATGGGAAATACAGGTGAGTTTTGGTAGATGTAGTGCTATAATATAGGAAGATATTGTTGCTTGGCTGTGTTGCTGAGAACGTGGTGGACAGTAATGTTGCTTTGACAGTGATGAAAATAAATACAGGAGGATATGAGACATGAATGAAACAATAAAAAATCTTTTGGAGCGAAGAAGCGTACGTGGTTATAAAGAAGATCTGGTGCCGGAAGAAGTGTTGAATGAGATTCTTGAAGCAGGGGAATATGCACCAAGCGGAATGGGACAACAGGGTACACTTATGGTAGTGACACAGAATCCGGAACTTGTTGCGAAGCTTTCTAAAATGAATGCGGATGTGATGGGGACTGAGAGTGATCCGTTCTATGGGGCACCGACAGTTGTTGTGGTCTTTGCAGACAGTAATATGCCTACATGTGTGGAAAATGGAAGTCTGGTTATGGGAAATCTGATGAATGCTGCTCATGCCCTTGGGGTTGATTCCTGCTGGATTCATCGTGCAAGAGAGGTGTTTGCTTCTGAAGAGGGAAAGGCATTGAAGGCAGAGTGGGGCGTGCCGGAGTCTTATGTTGGAATTGGTCACTGTGTTCTGGGCTATCGCTCCGGGGAATATCCGAAGGCGAAAGCGAGAAAAGATGGGTTTGTGATCAGGGTGTGATTGTAGTGTGGCGGCAGAGTGATTCCTGAAACAGGCTGGCAGGAAAGGATGTGAGAGTGTTTGGGAAATCAAGTTGCCGGCACAGTAGCTGTGAGAGAGGGTTGCTGTTGAGTATATTTGATTTTAAGAGAAAGAAGTATAGAACGTTTCTGCAGGATTCTGAGACGGGTGAGGAGATTGCTGAGGAGTATGAGAAAGGCCGGGGAGTCTGGAAAAAGCATGATGTTCAGGATGGGAAGGGTTCGGAGATGAGAGAGGATCTGATAAGGAAGCATTATTGGTTTTCGGGGAGAGTGCAGGGAGTTGGATTTCGCTATCGGGCCTGTTATATTGCCAGTTCTCTGGGGGTTACCGGTTGGGTGAGAAATAACTGGGATGACCGCGTGGAGATGGAGGCGCAGGGGAGCAGGGAGCTGCTTGCGCAGATGGTGGAGATGTTGGGGAGACAGAGGTTTATTGAGATTGAGGGGATTGAGGAGAGGGTGATTCCGGTGGAGGTTGAGAGTGGGTTTTATTCCAGATGAAAGGGACGCAAGCTCAAACAATTCTCTTTGGCTCGGTTTCGGGTCTTAAGAAAAGCTAAGCCTCGGAAAATCTGCTAAAGGGGGACGCAGCCCCAAACAATTCTCTTCGGCTCGGTTTCGGGTCTTAAGAAAAACTAAGCCCGGGAAGATCAGCTAAAAGCATTCGCAGATAACTCAAACTCGCCGCGAAGCGGCTCAGACAGTGAGTGATCTGCGAATAACGCTGATCTTCCCGGGCTAAGATTTTCTAAAGGCCCTGCAAATGTCGCCGAAGAGAATTGTTTGGGGCTGCTGGCTGTTGGCTGTGACTGGTGGCTGAAAGAGAAGAGAGATGGTGGTTTGTTAGTTTGGTGGAATAGAAAAGTTTCCTATATATAGTATGAAGGGGACGGGGTGTTGTGTATATATGGTATGTGGGTGCTGCAATATAGGAAGGATAGATGGGGAGGATGGTTGGAATTCAGGTGTAAGATAGACTGGATGGCTGCTGGGAATTTAGTGGAGATTAGGGTGAAAATATAAAAAGTTTGTCAAATTATGAAATTAACTGTTGACAGGAGCTGCTTTCGGTGTTATATTGGTTGAGCTGTCGGAAATAATTGTTTCTTGAAAAGAGACAATTTGAGATGATTTCTGAAAGAAAAAAGAAATTTAAAAAAGTGCTTGACAACTTAAAACAAATATGTTAAAGTAACCAAGTCGCTTGAACAGAGCCGACAATCACAGATCAGAAGAACAGTTCCGAAATCCGGAAGAGTTCGAAAAACTTTGAAAAAACTTGAAAAAAGTGCTTGACAAAGAAAAAGAGATGTGATAAAGTAAACAAGCTGTCGCAAGACAGACAACCTTGATAACTAAACAGTGAAACACATAC
>OLFX01003189.1_pt1 | contig 11386 bp, 8 predicted proteins | sample 1605091 | NCBI WGS metagenome assembly OLFX01 (sample SAMEA3888906, study PRJEB22519) | human gut metagenome | biome: human gut; feature: human-associated habitat; material: faeces | place: Denmark | collected 2012
TTTTTCATAAGGTTCTGAACTGATACCTTTTACTTCATATCCTGTTGCGCTGATGGCTGTTTTTAGCTTTGCTTCGTCTACAGGTTTCTCTGAAATGATCACAGTTTCCCCTTTGCTGTGGGAAGAAGTAACTTTATCTACCTGAAAGACTTTTCTCACTGCATCGTTTACGTGAGATTCACACATTCCGCACATCATACCGTCTACTTTTACAGTTGTTTTAATCATATTGTTGTCCTCCATTTTTACGTTATAAGTTAGAAATAGCCAGAGCATATGATTTTTTCTCTTACAATAATTTTATGCCAATGCCTGGGCAAGTGCTTTCTGAATTGCTCCAAGGATTCCCTCCGAGGAATAAGTAGCACCGCTTGCAGCATCAATTCCGTCTGCTGACTGATTTCCCATAATCTGAGGATAAATAGTTTCCCATGCATAATCAAAGTACTCAGGTGAATCACTGTTACTCTGTTCAATAGATGCAATCTGACCGCCCTGAATCGTTACTGTTACATTTACTCTTCCACTGTATCCGTAGCTTGAGCCTGTATAAGTTCCGTCAATATATGGTCCTGTAGGTTCCGGCGTAGGCTCCGGAGTCTCTTCCGGTGTTGGTGTGGGAGCTGGTGTTTCCTCTGGTGTTGGAGTAACTTCTGGAGTCGGAGTTTCTTCCGGTGTCGGGGTTGGGGTTGCCTCAGGAATTGGCGTAACTGTTACTTCTGGTGTTGGAGTTGGTGTCACTTTTGTGGTGCCTTTTTCTGCCTGCTTCTGAATATCTTTCATTGCGTTTATGATACCCTTTGAAGAGTAGGTTGCACCGCTGACAGTATCAATGCCATCGACAGACTGATTCTGAATGATCTCATTTTCCAGGATATCCCATGCTTTCTTAAAGAACATAGGCGTATCTGTATGCTCTGCTTCCAGAGACTTGATCATACCTTTTTTAATCTTAGCTGTCAACGTAATTGTCCCACTGTATCCTTTACCGGTTCCTGTATAGGTTCCGTCTTTGTAAATCTGTTCGTCTCCCGGCTTCGGTGTTGGAGAAGGTTTCTTTGTAGGTTTCGGTGATGGAGTGGGAGTTGGCGTAACAACTGCCTGATTTCCTGATGGAATTGCCTGTGACAATGCATTCTGAACCGCAGTAATAATTCCGTTTGAAGAATAAGTGGCACCACTGACTGCATCTACGTTCGGAGACTGGCTTGCAAGAATTTTGCTGATCACACCCTGTGCATTTGCAAAATAGGAGGCTGTTTCACTTGATGCATCTACAATATTGATAGCTGCAATTTTATGGTCAGTGACAGTTACCTGAACAGTGATCGTTCCTCCGAAACCGGTCCCGGAGCCTGTATAGGTACCGTCTGCATATCCACCGGCGGGGACTTCTGTAGTCGGTGTGACTGTGCTTCCTGCACCACCCCCTGCGGTACCTCCATTTGCAGAGGAACCTGTAGATGAATTTTTCTTTGTTCCTGTTTTAATCTTACTTGTTTTCTTTGTCTTTTTTGATGTTTTTGAAATTGAGGTTCCATTGGTTTCAGAAGAGTCCTCTGAATCAAAATCCTTACCTGCAGTTCCGTGCGAAATCAATTCTTTAATCTCGCCAGTAGACATAATATTATTATCGGAAACTGATGCTGTTTCCACAGGACTTTTATTTGCCTGATAACAGGTTACACAGACTGCAGCAAAAACTGCTGCCGCAGGAATAAGCTTTAACCATGGACGGAAACTGTCCTGTTTTGGTTTCGTTTCCGGAGTCTTATTATTTTTCTGCTCATTATTTTTGTCCATAAATTCCTCCTTCTTCAATAGTTTGTTTCAGGTAATCATATTCAAGTGATTACTGTAATAACAGTATAAAGTTTTACAGCCGAAAAGAAATCCTGCCCTTTCTGTGGGATACAGGATTTCTTTCCTCTTGTCTGCTAATCCGATTGCAAATATCCGCCTGACTTCAGTCAGGTCAGATTATTTTACAGTTACTTTAACTGTTTTGGTTACACCATTGCATGTTACTGTAACCTTGGCAGTACCTTTTTTGATACCTTTAATTGTACCATTGGATGATACTGTAGCAATTTTCTTGTTGCCGGATTTGTATGTAACTTTTCCTGACGGAGCTGCTTTTGCTGTAATCTTAGTTGTTTTGCCGACTTTTACAGATGCAGATGTTTTGTTCAGTGTAAGAGTTGGATTTTTAACTGTTACTTTGCAGGTTACCTTTACATCTCCGCATTTAACTGTGATGACTGCACTACCTTTTGCTTTTGCAGTAACTTTACCGGTTGTTTTGTTTACGGCTGCAACTTTTGGGTTGCTGGAAGTAAATGTAACTTTTGGTGCATCTGCTCCTGTTACAGTTGCCTTCAGTGTAGTTGTTTTTCCTTTGTAAACAGTGGCTGTTTTCTTGTTGAGAGTTACTGTTACCTTCGTATCTGCTTTAACAAGAGCCTCTACTGCTGCGTTCAGATGAGTTGTAGCTTCATCAACCTCTGCCTGAGTTGGCTTTTCTTTTGCAAGAAGATCCTTTGCTTCCTGAAGCTCTAACTGCATTGCCTTCCAGGAATCTGCTGTGTAATCTGCTTCTTTTAAGGCTTCTGCTTTTTCTACTGCTGCTTTTAATGCTGTTGTATCTGCTTCTCCTGCTTCCGGTTTTACGATGTTTGCATCTGTTGCATTAACTTCAAATACAGTATCTGCATATCCCATTGCATATACGGTGATTTTCCATTTGCCAGTTCCATCTGTTCCTTTTGGAAGCTGGCAGCGGTAGGAATCTGTCAGACCAAGCTGGATTCCCATTGCCTTGTGCATCCAGTTATCTGCTGCAAATTTTGTTCCATAAGATGCCAGAACTTTATTACCATTTCCGTAGTAATCCCATTTTACAGCATACATTTTAGCACCAAGAGCACCATATCCGTCACCGGTAATATCTACTCTTAAGAATTCGCCGTAACTTCCACTTGCTTCTTTTACTATTGCGGTAACATTGGATGCTGTCTGGAGTGCCTGATCTTTAAGTCCGGAACCTGTACCGTTTGTTCTTGCCTTAAATGTGAATGTTCCATCGGAACCTTTTACAGCTTCTTTTAAACCGTTTGTTTCAGCGGTAACATCCGCAACTGCACTATAGGACTGCAAATTGTTTTCTCCAAATCCTCCGGCAACTGTGCTTCCGTCTTCCACAACCTTGAACTGGGATTTGAAAGCTTCATAGTCTTCTGCTTTTACTGCGACAGGTACATATTTCAGGCCTACTACGTTGTAATGGTCGAATTCTACAACACTTCCGTCAGCTTTTGTGATCTGTCCTCTCTCAGGCTGATTCAGCTTTACAGTTGTTCCGTCTGTAAGAACTGCATCATTAGCTGAGGTCCAGTAGGAAATCTCATAAGAACCGCCGTTTTTGTCATACATGATTGCTTCACACTGGTAGCTTCCTCTGTGCAGGCCATGGTTTACAGTAGCTCTGGTTACTGTGTCGAAACCGCCTTTGTCAAGTTCATCATGGCTGTCTTTTGTTGCATTGGAAGCTGTGTTTGCAGCATTGTAAACTCCCTCAGATGCCCAGTACTGTGCCCATGTCAGACCTGCATAGACATATTTGTAGCCTGTTTCTGCTGTTGCAGCGAATTCATCTTCTGCTGCTGCCTGATCGTCAACAAAAGGTGTTTCCTCATCGCCTGCAAAAGCATCAGCGGTGTCATCTGCTGCATCAAACTCATCTGTCTGTGCCTCAGTCTCCACAGCAGTATCAGATGTAAAATCCGCAGCCATAACCGGTAATCCTGAAACCATCATTGCTGCACTTAAAATTGCAGGAGCTGCCATTTTGATTAAATTTCCCTTACGCATACCTTTAAATCCTCCTGAATATGAGTTAATAAATATATTTCCAAACTGTCCGGAAAACTGAAATTTTTGACAGTTCAGAGATCTTTATATAAGATAAACCTATTCACCGATGGAATAAGTATCTTTCAGTAATTGAAATCTTTCTTTCATGCCTTCCGTCATCCAGACATGATCAGAATCATCTACGAACAGTCCGTCTGCATTGTATTTCTTCAAAAGTTCTTCTGCCTTTTCTTTTCCCAGTACAAAGCATGCAGTGGAAAGTCCGTCTGCGTTCAGGCCGTCATCACACACAACCGTCACAGATGTGAGACCGCTTCTTGCAGGATATCCTGTAGCAGGATCCAGTATATGATGATATCGAACACCATCTTCTATAAAGTATTTTTCGTAATCTCCGGAAGTAGATAAAAATTCAGTACCATTCAGAGTAACTACTCCCAGGTAATCACCTTCTGTATCCCGCGGATCAGTGACAGCTACCTGCCAGGCAGAGCCGTCGGGTTTGCTTCCATAGCTCATAACACTGCTGCCGCCCAGATTCAGGATCATGCCTGATACATTTTTATCTGCATCAAGAATCTTCTGTGCTGCATCGCAGCCGATTCCCTTACCTGCAGCCCCCAGATCAAGAGTTACTCCCTCCGGCATGGTAACTTTATTTCCATCCAGAGTCACCTTGTCATATCCTACATTTTCAAGCAGGGAATTTAATTCATCATCTGAAGGAATATGCGGATCTTCTCCGTCAATGTCCCACAGGCGGATCACTCTTCCCATAGTAGGATCCATGGCTCCGCCAGAAGCTTTCGACAAATCCAGTACCTGTTTTAAACAGGTGGCAGTTTCATCAGATACCGTTGTTGTATTCCCGGCATTTTGATTGATCTGATATATCTGAGAACTTTCTTTTGTCCAGGAGATCCAGTTTTCTTCCACATCTTTTAATGCAGAGATTACGTCTGCTGTGATGTCCTCACCTGTTGTGTAAAGAGTCTCTGATACTACGGTGTCCATAGCAAAGTCTGTTTTGGTGTATGTGTTTATTTCAGAGTTTCCCCATGCAGTCCGGGATGTGCATAAAAGAGAGGCTGTAATAAAAAGTCCCAGTACAAAAGAGCGTCTGTTTGTCATATATTTTCTGATTCCTTATCCTCTTATTGTTATTATCAACTAACTCTATAAACTATATCACTGTACGGATAGTATGTCTACCAATATAGTTAGTTCTTACTAATCAAATTTTTTCAATAAGTTAGCAGTTGCTAATTTTTATCAATAACAGTGCCTGTATGAATATTTTTCCTTGGGCAGACTGCAGTGCAGGCGTGACAGCAGATGCATTCCCCTGAATGTGCAGTATCGCCGTCAATATCCAGATGTGCCGGACATCTCTTCTTACAGAGAGTGCACTTTGGCGCACAGTTTGGACGATTTCGTTTGAAAAGTGCTCCCGGGATGATCGGCATGATTGCAAATACTGCTCCCATGGGACAGAGAAACTGGCAGAAGAAACGCTCCTGTGTACACATTCCGGCCATGATCAGGATCAGCAGAACTGTTCCCACAATGTAGGTAGATTTCGGCAGTCTGCCTGTTGTAAGCATGGAGAATACATCCCATGGACTCATTCCCTGTAATTTAGAATAGAATCCTGTCATGCAGGAAAGAAGCAGGAACGCAAGGAGTACATATTTTACTTTCTGCAATCTGTGTACCCATTCCTCCGGATATCCATGTTTTTTCTTTTTTCCAAAGCATTTCGCACGGATAAACGCGGTAAGCTCATACAGAGCATCTCCCAGCGAGCCAAACGCACAGGCATAACCGCAGAAATGACGCCCGAACAGAATGGTAATAATTAACAGTAACGCCGTAATATCCAGAAAAGAGTTCCAGGTTACGCTCTGCTGTCCTCCGATTGCAAGAAAGATGGATTTGATTCCTGCAAATGCTGTGGAAAAAAGGGAGGGCGCTGCTATAAAAAATATAAGCTGTATGGCGGCACGGATCAGCCGTACCTTTCGTTGTTTCTTTTTCATGCGTTTTCCGCCTTTGATAATGCGTCATTTACTGCTTCTAAGATACCGGTAGAACTGAAAGTTGCTCCGGAAATGGTGTCAACATCTGTGCTCTGCTCGCTGATGACACTGTTTATGACATTCTCGCCCTGTGACAGATAAGCACTGTCCTCACCCGGTGCACTGACTACACTGACTGCTGTAATGGTATCATCTTCCAGAGTCACCTGAACAGTGATCGTTCCACCGTATCCGGTTCCTGAACCTTCGAAGGTGCCATTTTTATATACATTGTCAGAATCATCGGTTTCTTCAGAATCTGCCTGATCTGCATTTTCTTTATCCTCTGCAGAATCCTTTTCAGATTTATTATCAGCTTCCGAAGATACATCAGAAGAAGCATTACTTTCTGCTACTGTTTTCTGTTCCTCATAAGTTTCCTTTAATGCTGTAAGGATCTGGTCCTGCTGTTTCTCCAGACTCTCTGTTTTTGCAGTCAGGTCTGCAATATCCTGGGCCTGTTCCTTATCTTTTACTGTTCCGTTATAGAAAAATACCGCCATGATGATCAGCAAAAGTGCGATCAGACGCAGATAAAAATTTTGATTATTCACGTTGTTTCCTCTCCTTCATTTTTTTATTTTGCCGGATATGATATCTGTTTTTGGATGAAGCAAAACTTAATCATAACTAACTTTAAAAGTGTATCATTTTAGTATACAAAAATCTATATATAACAGATTCTGCTAATGTTGTTTTTTTCTCATTAAGATGACCCCGGAACAAAATCCGAGGTCATTTATTGTGTGAATTATTTACCTGTTATCGTTTATTTTACTTTTACTGTAAATACTTTCTTAACACCATTGCAGGTTACTGTGATTTTGGCAGTACCTTTTTTCTTTCCTTTTACAACGCCTTTGGAGCTTACTGTTGCAATCTTGCTGTTGCTTGACTTGTAAGTAACCTTTCCTGATGGAGTTGCCTTTGCAGAAATTTTTGTTGTTTTTCCAACTTTTACAGTTGCTGAAGATTTGCTAAGTTTCAGGGATGGATTTTTAACTGTTATCTTGCAGGTTACTTGGTATTCTCCGCAGGATGCTGTGATCACTGCTGTTCCTTTTGCCTTAGCAGTTACAACACCTTTGCTGTTTACAGCAGCCACTTTTGTGTTGCTGGACTTCCATGTGATTTTATCTGTAAGGTTTGTTGTAACTTTGAGAGTGGTTTTTGTGCTGCCTTTTGTATAAAGAGTCTTGGAAGAAGTATTTAATTCAAATGTGTTTTCTGCTTCTTTGTAAGTAAAAGTAAGATTATTCTTATATCCTACAGCAGTTATTTCAAATACAGTTGTGTCTGTTACCTGAAGATCTGTAAGATCAAGAGTTCCATCTTCTTTTACAATGACTTTGCTTCCTCTTCCTGTTGCGGCATATTCTGTATCATCAACTTTTACTTTGCTGATGCTCTTAATGTATGCAGAGAACTCTTCTGCTGTAATGCCTTTTGCTGCAACCAGTTTTGTCTCGTTACTGTCATAAGAAGCCGGCATTTTGTCTGTATTTACTGTAAATTCAGTTACAATGGCTGCATATTTTCCGCTGGCATCTGCAATTTCAACCTTATGTGTTCCCAATGCAAGAGCTCCAACTGCAAGTTTTCCGTCTGTGCAAGAAACCGCTGTTCCGTCTACAGTATACTGTGCCTTGAAGTCTGCCGGCAGAGCCTGGTCAAAGGTAACTGCTGCAGATGAGTCTGTATTCATAATATCTGCCACTGTTGCCTTGATTCCTGTAGTTGTCTGCACCTTTACATCCGGAACATCAAAAGTAATCATGCCTTTATCTGTGTAATAAGTAACGCTGTCAATTGTTTTTCCCATGATTGATTTATAATGCGCAGAAGAAACAGGGCATCCGTGAACTTCTGTTGTATATCCTGTACCCCAGGCAAGCATACTTCCACGCCAGATATTCTCCAGATGACGCAGGCCATAGTTGGTTCCGTCTGTAGTATTTACGGTTACACCATAAATCTTATCTGTAGTCGTATCGATCAGTGATGAAAAAGTCTCATTATTCAGATCCAGCTCATAGTCCCCGTAAGTTGTCTCTGTTTTTAATATAGCATCAATTGCAACGGTCTGTGTCTGAGCACCTTTCATTGCTGAGAAAGAATAGCTGCCATCTGCATTTACAGTAAGTTCTTTGTAATAAGACGGTGTTTCACTTAAAATATAATAAGAGTAAGAAGCATTTTCAATCAGGGAATCTTTTCCTGTATAGGTGTTGCTGCTTGTCTGTCCTCTGTTTGTCACTGTGATCGTTACAGAGTCGGAATCTGTGACCTGCTTCTGGTCTTTCAGAAGGGAAAGATCACTGACCTTTACAGGGAAAGTAACACCTGTTACATCGGTTCCATTGGGGTCTACGTGATAAGCGGAATTTCCGTTCATCATACCTGCGGTTCTTGATTTATTAAGAGTTGCAGATGTGAAAGCATCAACTTTTACATCATTATTTTTCAGTTCTGCCTTGTAGAAATCATCGTATGGAATATTCATAAGCACATAAGCTTCGCCCTGCTGTGCTTCTGCAGCAAAAGCATCCTGGACATCTTCGGTGGTAAATTCTTCCTGCGCATCCTCGGCGGCAAACTCTTCGGAAACAGAGAAATCTGTGCTGTCTGTAAGTACCTCACTGTCTGTGAAATCAGATGCCAGAACTGCATATGGCATGCTGGTCATAGCAACTGCGGCACTCATTACAACAGGTGCTATTTTTTTCATAAGTTTTTTGTTTGTCATGTTTTTCTCCTCTTCTAAAATTTTTTTGCGGAATCACTCTTACCAGAGGGTTAATCAACTTATTAACCAAAGGGATTTTACTTTTACCAAAAGGGAGTGACTTCTGCCAAAGATATTCATATAGGATTGCTATAGGTATGCTGTCAGCAGTAATTATATAAATTAGTTACTACTAACTTATGAAATAGTAACATGCCTGTCTGAAAAAATCCACACTTTTTTATCTGGGATATTCGTCATTTTTTCTCAATAAATACTTCAGTAAAAATCAGTATTAGTTACATCTAACTTGTGGTTGCGGGAATATTTTTTCTGTGTTAAAATGTCTGAAGAATTCTGATAATTCCATTTTGGATTTTTTGAGAGGAGAAAATAGATTTATGAAGCAAAAAACAGCCTGCCTTGGGCTTTTTTCAGCTGTGGCGATCATTCTGGGATATGTGGAATCACTGGTGCCGGTTTTTGCGGGGATTCCGGGGATTAAACTTGGACTTGCCAATCTGGGAGTACTTTTTATTTTGAAGAAATATTCATTTAGGGAGGCTGCTCTGGTTTCTGTTGTCCGCATTCTGGTGATCGGATTTATGTTCGGAAATCTGTTCAGTATCCTGTACAGCCTGGCAGGCGCTGCGCTTAGTATGACAGTTATGACACTTATGCTGAAAAAAACATCTTTCAGTCTAATCGGTGTCAGCGTTGCAGGAGGTGTTTCCCATAATATCGGTCAGTTGATCATTGCCATGCTGATCGTACAAAATGCAAGTGTGTTTGTATACGCACCGGCACTTCTGGTGGCAGGTGTTGCTGCCGGGGTGGTAATCGGCGGACTTACTAACGAGATTTTGAAAAGAGTTCATCTATAACTTTAAAAGCATCAGTTATCTGAATTTATAATCTTTCAGATAACTGATGCTTTTTTCAATCTTCTTCTATATGTTCCCGTCCCTGGTTGATAATCGTGCGGACATGATCATCTGCCAGAGAATAAAAAATAGATTTTCCCTCTCTGCGGCTCTTTACCAGTTTATTCTGTTTCAGAATACGAAGCTGATGAGAAATCGCAGACTGAGTCATATTCAATGCTTTAGCGAGATCGCAGACGCATACCTCTGCCTCAAACAAAACAAACAAAATGCGTATTCTGGTAGAGTCTCCGAAAACCTTGAATAATTCGGCCAGATCATAAAGCTCTGTTTCCTCCGGCAGGGTTTCATCTACAATTTTAAGCAGATCTTCATGTATTTCATTACTCTCACATAATTCTTCTTTGCATACTTCCATTTTCTTACCTGTTACCTTTCCGGCTTATCACAAAAGGTTTCTGCTGATTTGCCTGTTTCTTATAAATTCTTTACAAATAATGTACGGATCGCGTTTAATACTGCCAGGATCATAACACCTACATCTGCAAAAATGGCCACCCACATGTTTGCAATACCTAAAGCTCCAAGGATCAGGCAGAGAATTTTAATGCCGATTGCAAAATAAATATTTTCATATACAATACGGATACATTTACGTGCAATTTTGATCGCTTTGGAAATCTTCAGAGGATCATCATCCATCAGAACGATATCTGCTGCTTCGATTGCTGCATCTGAACCAAGCGCTCCCATCGCAATACCAATATCGGCTCTGGATAATACAGGGGCATCATTGATACCGTCACCTACAAACGCAAGTTTAGCCTTTTCAGACTTCTGATTAAGAAGTTCTTCTACCCTGGAAACTTTGTCAGCAGGTAAAAGTTCGCTGTATACTTCCTGAATTCCCAGTTCTTCGGCAACCTGATCTGCAACACGTTTTGAATCGCCTGTCAGCATAACGGTCTTGCTGATTCCGGCTTTCTTCAGTTCAGCGATTGCCTCTTTTGCATGAGGTTTGATGATATCGGATATCAGGATATGTCCTGCATATTTGCCGTCAATGGCCATATGCACAACAGTTCCTACATGATGGCAATCCTGATAAGCAATGCCAAGTCTGTTCATTAATTTGGTATTACCGGCAGCTACAGATATGCCGTCAACTTTGGCAATCACACCATTACCACTGATTTCTTCAATATCAGTAACACGATTTCTGTCGATTGGTTTTCCGTATGCTTTCTGCAGGCTCTTGCTGATCGGATGGGAGGAAGAACACTCGGCAAGTGCTGCATATTCTAACAATTTCTCATCAGGCATTTCATTGTGATGAATACCACTTACTTCGAAGACACCCTGAGTCATAGTACCTGTTTTGTCAAATACAACATATTTTGTCTGAGCCAGTGTTTCCAGATAGTTGGAACCCTTGACCAGAATGCCCTGATTGCTGGCTCCACCGATTCCTGCGAAGAAACTTAACGGGATGCTGATAACCAACGCACATGGACAGCTGATTACAAGGAAGGTAAGGGCTCTGTAGATCCAGTCTCCCCACATGGCAGGTTTTCCCATAATAAGAAGTACGATCGGCGGGATAAATGCAAGAGCAAGGGCTCCGTAACATACTGCAGGTGTATAGTATTTCGCAAACTTTGAAATAAAGTTTTCTGACTTTGATTTTTTAGAGCTTGAGTTTTCAACAAGATCTAATATCTTTGAAACTGTTGATTCTCCAAATTCTTTTGTAGTCCTTATTTTTAACACACCGGATAAATTTATACATCCACTGATGATTTCATCTCCATATTTCGCATCTCTTG